>VYLE01000202.1_pt1 | contig 50510 bp, 46 predicted proteins | sample 5114391 | NCBI WGS metagenome assembly VYLE01 (sample SAMN12291771, study PRJNA351875) | freshwater metagenome | isolation source: freshwater lake | place: USA: Michigan, Kent Lake | collected 2013-08-15
TATCGGCCATCAAGAGCGAGGCGATCGACCCCGATCCCCGGCGGTTCTGCAGCACCGCCCGTTCGGCGATGTTCACAAGCTGGCGCACATTCCCCGGCCACGGCGCCTGCAGCAACTGCGCCGCCTCCTGCGCGGTTACCTGCGGCGCGTCGCAGCCGTATTCCTCGGAAAACTGCTCAGACATCCGGGTGAAAAGGGTCAGGATATCCTCGCCCCGCACGCGCAGGGGTGGGCACAGGATCGTCATCGCCCCCAAGCGGTAGTAGAGATCGGATCGCAGCAGGTCTTCCAGCGTCTTGTCGGGCGCGTGTTCGTTGCAGATGGCGATAATGCGCGTCTCGGGGGGCGTGCCCTGATCGTTGATCAGCGTCAGCAGCCGCGCCTGCAGCGGATGGCTCAGCGCCTCCACATCCTCAAGGCAGAGCGTGCCCCCCCGCGCCTCTTCGACCAGCGGGATCTGCCCGTCTTCGCTCGGGCCGAACAGCTTGGCCGAGAGTTGATCCTCCGACCATGCGGCGCAAGAGATGGTGACGAACTTCTTCGACGCGCGCGGTCCCACCGCATGCAGCGCATGGGCGACCAGCGTCTTGCCTGTGCCCGTCTCGCCATCGATCAGGACATGGCTGTCCGCCTGTCCCAGATCGAGAATATCCTCGCGCAGCCGTTCCATCACCGGGCTCGATCCGATCAGCTTTTTCATCAGGATCGACCCGTCGGACAGTTCCTTCCGCAGCGCCCGGTTGTCCAACGTCAACCGCCGCGCCTGCGTCGCCCGCTTGGCCAGTTCCGTCATCCTATCGGGATTAAAGGGTTTTTCCAGAAAGTCATAGGCCCCGACCCGCATCGCCTCGACCGCCATGGGCACGTCGCCATGGCCGGTGATCATGATCACGGGCAGGCCCGAATCCATGCCCATCAGACGTTTCAGGAAGGCCATGCCATCCATCCCCGGCATCTTGATGTCGCTGACCACGACGCCCGGAAATTCCGGCCCGATCCCCTTGAGCGCCTCTTCGGCGCTGGCATAGGTCTCTGTGTCGAAACCGGAAAGCGCCAGCCATTGGCTGATCGACTGCCGCATGTCCGCCTCGTCATCGACGATCGCCACCTTCATCGCTCGCGCCATATTCCCCTCACTCCGCTGCTTCGACTTCCTTGCCCAGCAAGGGCAGTTGCATTTCGAACACCGCCCCGCCGCCTTCGGCGTTGCGTGCGGTCAGGCGACCGCCAAGATCGTTCACGATCCCCGACGAGATGGCGAGGCCAAGCCCCACCCCTTCGCCCGGTTTCTTGGTCGTGTAGAAAGGCTCGAACAAGTTGTCCAAGTCTTTGATTCCCGTGCCATTGTCGCGCACTGCCAGCATCGCCACATCGCCCGAGGACAGGATCAGGTCGATCTGCGGGTCGCTGCGGTCGCGCGTGGCGTCCAGCGCGTTCCGAAGAAGGTTGATGATCACCTGTTCCAGACGGATGCGGTCGGCCATCACCATGACGGGCATGCGCGGCAGGGTGCGGGTGATCTTGACCACTCGCTGCTTTAGCTGCGGCTCCATCATCGACAGCGCGCTGGACAGGGCGGAGCGCAGATCGACCGGTTCGAAGGCCTCGCCGCCCTTGCGCGCATAGGATTTCAGCTGCCGGGTGATCGCCCCCATGCGTTCGATCAGGTCATCGATCCGCTGGAAGGACGACAGCGCCTCTTCCGGCCGCTTGCGCTGCAACAAGAGCCGCGCGCCGGCGAGATAGGTTTTCATCGCCGCAAGCGGTTGATTCAACTCATGCGACACGGCCGCCGACATCTCGCCCAGCGCCGCCAGCTTTGACGATTGCGCCAGCGTCAGTTCGGCCACGGCAAGGTCTTTCTGCACCTTCTCGCGTTCCGCGATCTCGCGCTGCAGGCGGGCGTTCAGCATCCGCAGTTCGGCGGATTCCTTCTGGAAACTGACACTCTGCGACCATGCCTTGCGGGACAGGAAGTAGAAGGTCAGCGCCATCAGGATGGCAAAGCCCATGATCTCTAGCGCCAGAATGCCGTTCACCCTTTCGCGGACGGAGTCGTAGGCCGTGAAGGTGACCATCCGCCAGCCGCGGAAGGGGACGCGCGCCTCGGTTTTCATCACCGCCTCGCCGCGCACATAGGCATCGGGCGGGGCCTGCGCCCAATCCGCCGTCGCCTGCAGCGCGCGGCTCAGGGCCGAGGGCGCGTCGCGCACGGCCAGCGCCTCGTCCATCGACAGGCCGCGCCAGCGCGGTTCGGTGGCGAGGATCACGGTCCCCTCGCTGTCCGTCACCATCACGGCGTCCTGCAGGCCTGCCCAAGCGCGTTCGTATTTCATCAGATCGACCGCCACGACGATGACCCCGGCAAAGCGGCCATCCACCAGCACGGCACGAGAATAGGTGAAGTCGAACCCCCCGCCCTCGCGCGCCTGAGCGGTAAAGACGGTGTCCTTGTTGCGCTGCGCCTCGACGAAATAGGGGCTGTTGCGGTGGTTCGTCCCCAAGAGGTTGCGGTTGGTCGCCCCCACCGTGCGCGCATCGGCATCGATCAGCAGGATGGAGGCGACGCCAATCTCGGATTGCACGCGGATCAGTTTCTGCGAGGTGTCGGCATAGGTCTGGTTCCGCAACGCCTCGATCAGCGCAGGGTCGCCCGCCAAAAGCAGCGGCACGACCGAGGTCCGCTGCAGTTCCGACACCATGTTCCCGGAGTAGAGCGCAAGCCGCAACTCGGCCCGGTTGCGGGTGGTTTCGGTAAAGCGTTCGGACAGCCAGCGATTGGTCACAAGCACAACGCCGATGGCCACCAGCACCAGCAGGCCGATGACCAGCTTCACCCGCCAGGAAATGCCCGGCGGGGTATCGGAGTCGGTGTTGGGGATGTCGGCATCCTGCATGGGACCAATCTAGGCCCGCCCCGCAGGCCCCTTCAAGCAGCGGCCCCCGAAGCCCCCGTCAGGCAAGCGTCAACCCGCCCATCAGCGCCTTGAAGAGCGCCGCGCCGTCGGTTCCGCCCTGCGCCGGGTCCACCACACGTTCGGGATGGGGCATCATGCCAAGGACGCGGCGATTCTCGGACAGCACGCCGGCGATATCCGCCATCGAACCGTTGGGGTTGCCGTCATAGGTGAAGGCGATGCGGTCCTCGGCCTGCAGCCGGGCCAGACCTTCGGCATCGATGGTGTAGTTGCCGTCGTGATGGGCGACGGGGACAGTGATCGCCTGCCCGCGCCCGTATTCGGCGGTGAAGGCGCTGTCGGTGGTGGCGACCCGCAGGCCCTGCATCCGACAGACGAATTTCAGTCCCGCATTGCGCATCAGGGCACCGGGCAGTAGTTGCATCTCGGTCAGTACCTGAAAGCCGTTGCAGATGCCCAGCACATAGCCGCCCCGTGCGGCATGGCCCTTTACCGCCGCGCCGATCGGGGATTGCGCGGCAATCGCGCCACAGCGCAGGTAATCGCCAAAGGAAAAGCCGCCGGGAATGCCCACCACATCCACGCCAACAGGCAGGTCGGTGTCCTTGTGCCAGACGCGGGTCACGTGCCAGCCCGCCCGTTCGAAGGCGACAGCCAAATCGCGGTCGCAGTTTGACCCGGGGAAGGTGACGACGGCGGCCTTCATCTTGGCATCCTTTCGCTGGCAAGGGTTGCTGGCGGATTAGCGCAATCCGCCCTGCCCCGCCACCCCTATCCTCATGACTGCGGCCGCGTCTTCTTCGGGTCGTAATGCGACAGCGGCACGATCACCGCAGGCAGCCGTTTCTGGTGGCCGTCCAGCTTGCCCACCTCCAGCGCCGTGCCCACCTCGGCATGGGCCACGTCTACCCGCGCCAGCGCGATGTTCTTGCCCAGAAGCGGCGAGCGCATGGAGGATGTCACCACCCCCACCTGCGCGCGGCCCAGATGGATGCAGTCGCCATGGCCCACATCGACATTGGCGTCGATATCCAGCCCGACGAATTTCCAGCGCGGGTTTTCCTTGCGGCGGATCAGCGCCTCGCGCCCGATGAAATCGTCGGTCTTGGATTTGAGCGGCACGGTAAAGCCGATGCCCGCCTCGAAGGGGTCGGTCTGGTCGCTGAAATCGTAGCCTGCAAAGATCAGCCCCGCCTCGATCCGCACCATGTCGAGCGCGGCAAGGCCCATCGGACGCAGGCCCAGATCGCGGCCATGCTCCCACACCGCATCATAGACGTCGTTGCCATCCTTGGGATGGCAGAAGATTTCAAAGCCCAACTCGCCCGTATAGCCCGTGCGCGACACCACCACCGGCGCCCCTTCCGGCCCGCCCAAACGGCCCACGGTCAGCCGGAACCAGCCCAGTTCGGCGATGGACGGCTGATGCGGTGCAGTCCAGATCATGCGCGCCATGATCTCGCGGCTGTTCGGCCCTTGGACGGCGAGGTTGTGGAGTTGATCGGTCGAGGATCGCACCATCACCTTCAGGCCAAGCTTTTCGGCCTGTTCGCGCAGCCAGATGCCGCCATAGTCATCGCCCCCGATCCAACGGAAATTGTCGCGCCCCAGCCGGAACAGCGTGCCGTCGTCGATCATGCCGCCGTGGTCATAGCACATGGCGGAATAGACGACCTGCCCCACGCTCAGCTTCTTCACGTCGCGGGTCAGGGTCCATTGCATCAGCGCCTCGGCATCCGGCCCTGTCACTTCGAACTTCCGCAAGGGCGACAGGTCCAACACCACCGCCTTTTCCCGGCAGGCCCAGTATTCCTCGATCGCACCATTGGAGGAATAGACCTGCGGCAGCCAGTAGCCTTTGTATTCCACTACATTGCGCGTCAGCGCCCCGGTCCGTTCGCTGAAGGCGGTGTCCTTGGTCATCTTCGGCTCCGAGTCTGGGGTGGCGCGCCACGCGATGGCGCGGCTGAACTTTTCCGCCCCGGAATAGGTGCGGACATGGATATCGCTGAGATACCAACCATTGGCGGGCGAGGTGTCGTCCGGGCAGGCCGAAGAGACGCAGACCAGATCGGTCAGCGCGCGGAACAGGACATAGTCGCCGGGCCGCGACCACGGCTCATCGGAATAGAGCACGCCATGCGCGTCGATGCCGGTGTTGAAGAAGAGGTTGACCGCCATCCAGCCCGGTCGCCCGGAGATATTGAACTCTGCCAGCGCGCCGTTGAAATTGTCGGAACAGTTGGCATGGCCCGGATAGCCGATATCGTCATAGTACTTGGCCGCGCAGGCCATGGCGAAGGCGTCATGGCGGCCCACGGTATCCTGCACCACTTCCAGAAGCGGCAGCATGTCCTGATCATAGTATTTCGAATGCAGCCCCGGCATCGAATAGGCATGCCCCATCAGGGTACGCGAGGTGGTCACATCCAGCGCATGTTCGACGCCCTTGTCCAGCTTGCGCGCCGCGAAGGCCTGAAAGTCGGTGCATTGGCGGCCGTCGACGTCGATGATCTGGATATAGTCGCCCGCCTTGACGAAATAGGCCTTGGCCGTGGCCGATTTCACCCGAAGGTCAAGCACGGGATCGGCAAGGGGATCGGGAAGGTCGAACTGCCGGACCGTCAGCAGCGACGACCGCTGCACCAGCAGCGTGATCGGGGTCGCCGTCTCCTGCCCGTCGGGGGCCATCTCGCCCCCCGGCGCGGCGACAACCAAAACACCGTCGCGGGTGGCGGTGAAGACCTGCTCCGTCCCGGCCGGGGTATCCGCCGCAAAGACCGTAACCGCCCCGGCCTTGGCAAGGTCGATCCCGCGCCGTTCCAGCCCCAGCCGCAGGCCGCCCATCCCGCTGCCCAGGCGCGGCCCTGCCGATAGAAGCGCCTTAAGCCCGCCCGCATCGGAATTGGCCGCGACGCCAAGGATCCCCGCATCGATGCGGCCCTGATCATCCGCTACCACCAATTCCACCCGCTGGCCGCCTTCGGGATTGCCGATGGTGAGGCGATCTCCGGCCCCGATGCGGATCAGGATTGCGCCATTGCCCGCCACCTCATAGCGTTCCCTGCCCGACTGCGGCAGGCTGGAGGCGGCGGTCAGGATTCGGCTCGGGCGCGGCGGGCCGGGGATGACCTTCGGATAGAGATCAAGCATGGCCCCGCCCTCCGGAAGAGTTGCATCAGTGTAAAAACTGTTTCACAAAAAGAATATGCGGCGTCCGCCTTCTGGGCAAGCGCCATGATGAGGAAAACGGGGCATCGCCGTGATCGCACTTTCCTTGGGACTTGTCGCCGCGCTGTGCTGGGGCCTGCATGATTTCACCATCCGCCGTGTGGGCGGAAAGGCCGATGTGGCGGCGATGTTCGCCCTTGTCACGATCTTTGGCCTGATCCCGCTGGTCCCCATCGCGCTGTTCGTGGGCGGATGGGAGGCAATCGGGATGCAGCAGGCGCTGCTGGCCCTTGCCGCCGGGGTGGGCACGGTCAGCGCCAACATCGCACTCTACCGTGCCTTCACCATTGGGCCTGTTTCGCTGGTGGCCCCGATCTGCGGGTCCTACCCGGTGCTGTCGGTCCTCTTCGCCATCGCGCGGGGGGATGAGGCGGGGCTGCAGGAATGGCTGGCCGTGCTGGCCGTCGTTGCAGGCGTCGCCATCGTGGCGCGCGGCGAAGGCGGCACCTCCACGGGCAGCCGGGTCGCGGCGGTGGGCTGGGCGGCGCTGGCCTCCGTCTCTTTCGCGGTGACCTTTGGGCTGGCGCAATGGTCGGCGGAAACAGGCGCGCATATGCCGGTGGCGGCGATCACGCGCGTCACGGCACTGACCATCGCGCTGATCTGGCTGCTGCAGCGGCGTCCCACATTGGATGGCCTTGGCACGATCTGGCCCGCGCTTTTGCTGATGGGGTTTCTGGATGTCTGCGCGGTCAGCGCGGTGACGCTGGCGGGCGGCATGGAAAACGCCGAATACGCCTCTGTCGCGTCGTCCATTTTCGGGATCGTCACGATCCTGTTGGCGTGGAAGTTCCTGCACGAACCCATGCGCGCCTTCCAATGGGGTGGCGTGGCGCTGGTCTTTGCCGGAATCGCGGCGTTGGGTCTGGCCTGAGAGGGGGCCTGCCCTATTCAGTCGGCGGCAAGGCCCCGGCCAGACCGCGCAGGCCGACCAGACGCCGCCGCTCATCCGCCGGGTTCACGCCGAAGGCTTCGGCATAGTGCCGGGTCATCGGGGTGGAAGAGGCATAGCCCACAGACAGCGCGATCTCGGTGATGGACTGGGTGGAATAGAGCACCTTCTGCCGTGCCTTCTTTAGCCGTAGGAGGCGGTAGTATTTCAGCGGCGATTGCCCGGTGGCTTGCTTGAAGCTGCGCTCCAGATGGCGTTCCGAGATGCCCAGCGCATCGGCCACGTCCGAGATCTGGACCGGATCCTCGATATGGTCGGAAAAGACGCGGATCGCCTGACGGATCATGTCGGGCAGCATGTCGTCGGTGCCGCCACGCTTTTGCACCGGGACCTTCTGGGTGGCATCGTCGGCGCGCACGAAGGGATGCTGGAACCAGCAGGCCACTTCGGTCATCGTGTCGCGGCCCAGCTTTTCCTCGATCATCCGCAGCATCAGGTCGAAGACGGCCCCTGCCCCGCTGGCCGTATGCCGCCGCCTGTCACGGATGATGACGGATTGGCTGACGGCGATGTCGGGAAATTCGGCCTTGAAGGCCGCGTCATAGCACCAGTGGACGGAACAGACATGCCCACCCATGACGCCCGACCGGACCAGCGGGAAGATGCCGCCCGAGAACCCGCCCAGCACCACCCCAGACCTGTCCATCCAGCGCACTTGCGCGTTGGACCGTTTGGGATGAACGAAATTCGACTGCGGCATGGAGAGGAAGAAGAGATGGTCCAGCCCCTCCGCCTCGGTCAATGTGCAGTCGGGGTCGAACTTCACCTCGGCCGAAGACCGCACGGGACCCGCTTCTTCGGCCAGCAGCTTCCACGCAAACTCCCGCCGCCCCACGATCTCATTCGCCGCCCGCAGCGGTTCGATGGCCGAGGTGAGACAGGCCATCGGAAAGCCGGGAAACAGCAGAAATCCCAGCGTGGTGGGGTGCCCGGCTTCGGTCATCGCGGCGTCCCTTCGCGTCAGTCTTCGGGCCACCAGCCCGGCGAGGTGGGCGCGCCGTCATCATATTGCGCAAGCCATGCCGTCATCAGATCGCGGTTGCGCAGGAAGCCCTTGTAGGCGGCAAGGTCGGGATGGATGTCACGCACCACACGGTGCATCCGCCGGGCCCATTTGGGCATCGTGACCAGCTCGTCATACTTGATCAGATAGCAGCGGATCGGGAAGGCGATGGCGTTGGATCGCGGCAGCCGCCAAAGCGTCTGCAATTCCACCCGAAGATGCATCCGCTGGCCGAGGTTTTCCATCGTGATCTCGGTCCGGGTTGGACCCCATTTGGGATAGTTCTCGGGGCTGGTGTCCAAGAGCGGGTCCACGGTGTGGGTCCAGTTGAACCGCCGCACCGGCGCGCCGTGCTGCAACTTCAGAAGGAATTTCAGCGCGCGGTCGAAGACCCCCTTCTCATGCGCCAGTGGCACGGGGGCGTGCCATTCGTGAAAGCTCATCCCGATGTCGAAGTCGAGCGACCAGTCGGCCTGCGTCGTCACCATCCCCGCTTCGATCCAGAGGTTTTCGTCGCGCTGGTCCTGAAGGGTGAAATCGCCCTGCGTTTGGCGGGTGATGTATTCCATAGGCCCATAAGGCAGCGTCGAGGGATCAAGGAAGGTGAAGGTCTGCTCAATCTGCATCGGCTTGTTGATCCAAGTCCAACGCTTGCCAGTCTTGTGAAGTTCAAACCAGTGCGGGTAGTCCCGCGCCTTGCTTTCCATGATCAGTTCCAGCAGGTCCCAGCCCGCCAACTCCATATGCGGCAGGGACTGGCAGCGCAGCGGGTCTTCCTTCAGGACAAGATCGCGGTCGCGCATCTCGGCGAGGTAGTGCTCGTCCACATCGAAGGCATGTTCGAAGACCGATCCGGGGCGGCCCGGCACATGGGGCTCCATATTGACCGAATACATGTAGTCGTCCCGGTCAAAGGGGAACGGAAAGCGTTTGATCGCACGTTCCGAGTTGCGGAAGGTAAAGTCGTTGCGGAACGTCTCGTTGTTGAACTCGAAGCCCATCGCTTCCTCCCTTAGCGGTCGAGGACGAGGGATTTGCCCTCGAACCGCGAAACGCATGGCATGATCTTGGTTCCGCTGGCCTTTTCGTCTTGCGACAGCCAGTGGTCATGGTGGTGGATATGGCCGTCGCAGCGGATCACATTCGTCTCGCATTGCCCGCAGGCCCCACCCCGGCAGAGATAGGGCGCGTCAACCCCCGCCGCCTCGATCGCCTCGAGGATCGATTGTGCGGCACCGACCTGCAGGGTCTTGCCACTCGCCGCCAGTTCCACGGTGAAAGGCTGGCCCACGGGCGGGGCAAGGAATTCCTCGGAATGGACGGTGTTGGCGGGCCATCCCATGCCAGAGGCGGTGGATTTCACCCAGTTGATCATCCCCTTTGGCCCGCAGACATAAAGATGGGTGCCAAGCGGTTGGGTGGAGAGCAGCGTCTTCAGATCGATCGCCTCGCCCTTGTCATCCGCATAGACATGGACACGTTCGTGATAGGCATCCTGCAGGCGCTGCACATAGGCCCCCAGCGCCTCGGACCGCACGGAATAGTGCAATTCGAACCGCACGCCGCGCGGGGCAAGTTGGGCCATCATGCTCATGAACGGCGTGATCCCGATGCCGCCCGCAAGGAAGAGATGCTTTTTCGCCCGCGCGTCCGGCGGAAACAGGTTCACGGGATGCCCGATCTGCATGCGCATCCCTGCCACCACATGCCGATGCATGAACAGCGACCCGCCCCGCCCTGCGTCATCTCGCCGGACAGAGATTTCGTAGCCCTTCGTATCCTGCGGATCGGACATCAGCGAATAAGGGTTCATCCGCCGCGTGCCGTGATCGTCCATCTCGATCACCACATGCGACCCGCCCGAAAAATGCGGCATGTCCCCGCCATCCGCGCGTTCGAACCGGAACCGCTTGATGAGGGGGTTCACCTCCACCACCTCGGTCACGACGACGTCTATCCTCGGGGCCCCGACGCTCATTTGAAACGCTCCACCGCCGGGGGGACATTGCCCGGTTCCTCGGCGTCGATATTCACCCCCTGAAAGGCCGCGAGGCGGCGGGAGTAGTGGTCGCGGACAAAAAGGTTCAGCCCGCAATGGGAACAGACATAGGGGTCCGTCGTCACATTCTCGGTGATCCCCTTGCAATGGACGCATTGCACCCGGCGGGACAGAGACCCGCGATGTTCGGTCTGCACGGCGTCATGCGGCAGCCCTGCCTCCATCACATCGCGCTGCGCCAATCCTATCAGCGTCTCGGTCCCCGCCAGATAGACCTGCAGGCCCATATGGGCGTCTACCAGTACCTTGCGCAGCCGCGACTCCGCCGCCCAGAAGGAGGGCGAGCGGTGGCATTGCGCCGCCCCAAGCGCCTCAAGGCTTGCGAATTCATCCGTGCCATTCGCGCCGGGGACATAGATGATATGCGTCTTGGTCAGCATCGCAGGCGCATCCGCCCCCGCCTTGGCGAAAAGGTCGCGGATCGCGCCCGCCCCTTCGCCATCGGCCACGCAAAGATGCGCTGTGCCCGCACGCGGCTGCAGCACACCATAAACAGGGCGGCTGCGGATCGACTTTTCGAAAACGGTCTGGCTCATGGTCCTGTCAGTTCCGGCTGGCCCCGGTTGCGGAAGGGGCGCGCCATGTTGCATGGCGCGCCCCTGTCGTCTCAGCCCTGCGCGCTGCGGCGCTTCTTTTCCACGTCGTAGAAGGGCATCGAATGCGTCACCGCCGCGATTTCCCCATGGGTCGCGCAATTCACCACCAGCTTGGTGCCGTTGTTGGCGCAATCGACGGGGATGCGGGCAATGGCGATGTTGTGCTTGTTCAGCGGCGAATACATCGCCTGCGTCACGACACCGACCTTCTTGCCGTCGCGATAGATCGGCGCGCCGTTGCCCGGCACATTGGTGCCTTCCATCTTGAGGCCCCAAATCTTGAACCGTTCCTTGCCCTTCAGGCGGTAATGTTCTTCCGCACCGCGGAAGCCCACCTTGCCGGGCGAGACAGTGAAATCGAGCCCCAGTTCCCACAGCGTGTCGCCCGGACCTTCATCTTCGAACGGGTACATCTCGGAATTGTCGAAGGGGAAGAACAGGAGGTAGCTTTCCGTCCGCAGAAGATCGAGCGTGGTAAAGCGGCAGGGGATGATCCCCATCGACTTGCCCTCGTCGAGGATACGGTCCCAGATCATCGGCGCATCCTGCCCGCGCACGAACAGTTCATACCCCCGCTCGCCGGTATAGCCGGTGCGCGAGATCATGGCGGGCTTGCCAAAGAGGCTGGTCTGCATCTGCGAGAAATAGGGAAGCTGGCGGATACCCGGCACATGCTTTTCCAGATAGTCCACGGCCAGCGGGCCCTGCAGCGACAGGTCATGCGTGTTGTCGTCGAAACGGACGGACACATCGCGGCCGGTGGCGGCCATGGTCAGCTGCTCATGCCCCTGCCCCGATCCATGCACGACCATGAAGCTGTTGGGCGCAAGGCGGTAGATGACGCAATCTTCGACGAACTTGCCCGCATCATTCAGCATGCAGGCATAGACCGACCGGCCCGGCATCAGCTTTTCCATGTTCCGGGTGGTGGCGCGTTCGATCACATGGCTGGCGGCAGGCCCTGTGATGTGCACCTTCTTGAGGCCCGAGACATCCATCAGCCCCGCCTTGGTGCGGATCGCCATGTATTCCGCATCCGGGTCCCCGTCATAGGACCAGGCGGTTCCCATCCCGCTCCAGTCCTCAAGGTTCGATCCAAGCGCCCGGTGGCGGTCGCCGAGCGTGGAGAAGCGCCAGGAATTCGTCATCGATGTCCCTCCCGATGGACTTTTTGGTTGCGTTTACTCTCCAACCATCCCCCCACGAAATCAACCTTCTTGTGCAAAAAGTTTTCCTCTCAGGGAAAGTTCTTGCGCCAGAACCGAATTCGCACGCCCGAAACCGCCACCCTGTGCCCAGCGAAACGGCAGGGCATGGCGGCGATGCGGCGACTGTGATCGGCAACCGATTCTCCAAATGGAAAAGGGCGGCCCTGCGGCCGCCCTTCCCCCTGTTCAGAAAGCGTCGGGGTCAGCCCGGCAGCACGAAGAACCAGTTGGACCAGAGCACCACCGCAGCTCCCGCGACCAGCGCGAGATAGGGCCACATCCCGGCCCGTCGCGGCCCAAGATCGCCGTGATCGGACAGCCCCAAATCCTCCATCGCCTCTTTCGGGAAGTGGCCTTTGTCGACGATGTAATGCCGCCAGTAGAAGACCGGCAGGATCAGCGCCGCAAAGATCAGCCCCGCCCAGAGCGCGTTGGAATAGCCCCAGACCTTTGCCCCTGCGCCAAGGAAAAGCGCGTTGACGAAGGCCAGCACCGTGTTGATGCCGATCAGCACGGTCGGCGCCTTCCACGGGCGTTCGATATGGGGCGAGTCGATCCGGTGGATCCAGCCCGCGTTCAGGTTCAGGAAGTTGAACAGGATGTAGCCCACGTTCGAGATGGCGAGGACGTAGAAATAGCCACCCACGTCGGATGCCAGCGCCAAGAGGAACAAGTTGAAGCCGAAATCCGTCCACATCGCGCCTGTGGGCGCGCCGTTCTTGTTCACCTTGCTCAGGTATTTCGGCAGCCAGCCATCGCGCGACCCTTGATAGAGCGTGCGCGACGATCCCGCCATCGCTGTCATGATCGCAAGGAAGAGCGCCATGATCATCAGAATGACGAACAACTGGATGATCACGTTGGACGAGCCGAGGAAACCCCCCAGCGCCGCTGCGATGCCCGTGCCATCGACGATGCCAGTGGCCAGCATGCCGGAATGACCCAGAACCCCTTGGAAAGAGAAGGGGATCAGGAAGAAGAACACGATGCACAGAAGGCCGGAATAGAAGATGGCCCGGAAGGTATCGGTCTTTGGGTTCTTCAGTTCGCGGGTGTAGCAGACGGCCGTTTCAAAGCCGTAGGTCGACCACGCCGCGATATACATGCCGCCAAGGAACAGCGTCCAGCCACCGATATCCCACGCGCCGTTCTCGCCCGAATAGGCTGCGGTCGGCGGCACGATGCCGGTGACGTTCATGCTGTCGATCTGGCCCGTCAAGATCGGCACGATGCCCACCAGCAAGAGCGGGATTAGCACGATCACCGCAAGCGTCTTTTGCGCGCTGGCGGTCGAGGCGATGCCGCGATGCTGGATCACGAAGATGATCGACATCAGGATCACGCCGATCACGAAGGTGGAGTTGAAGTGCAGCGTTCCCAGACCGGGGACGGCGATATTGAACGCCTCCCATGTCCGGAAGGCCGGGGTCAGCGCGGCAACGCCGTCGCTCGTCGCAACAGCGGTGATGGCAGCCTCGACCGTCGATCCGGCATTGGCGGCCATGTATTCCGCAACGGCGGGCGTCTCGGCCGTGTAGCTGGCGAGGTTCGCCGCGACCCAATCCACCACCTGCTGGCTTTCTGCCATCGGGATCGGGAACAGCGCGTTCAGGATATAGCCCGCCGCGATCACGCAGCCCAAGGACAGCACTGGCGACCATGCAAACCAGTTGCACCAGACCGACAGCGGCGCGATCATCTTGGAATAGCGCAGCCACGCGGTGGCCCCATAGACCGACGCCCCGCCTGACTTATTGCCGAACATTCCGGCCATTTCGGCATAGGTGAAGGACTGCAGGAAGCCCATGCACATGGACAACATCCAGACCACAAAGGCCGCCTGCCCGGCGACTCCTGCAATCCCGCCCAGCGAAAACAAAACCAGCGGGGGCACCCCCGCGGCAACCCAGAAGGCACCCTTCCAGTCCAGCGCGCGTTGAAGCTCGCCGCTACTTGCAGTTGACGACATATAGATAACTCCCTCGTTCCCTGTTGGCGCCGGTTTCGCGGGAACACCCCGCCCGCGCTCCGGCTTTTGATTGTCCGGCCCGGCCCATCCGCCGGAACGGCATTCGGCTATAGCGGCCCGATGGGCCGCGGGTACTGGGCCGCATCCGGCCACCCGCCCCGGTCGGGACAGCGGCATGCGATCCATGCGGCCCGACGCCCGACAGCGGCAAGTAAGCACGGAGCCATTCACATGGCGAGATATTTTTATTCTTGCGAAACTTTTTTTCCTCTAGCTGCGGCGCAGCGAAGAAGACACGGCAACGAAAAGGCCCGGGCGCTGCCCGGGCCTTCTGCCGTGTTGCGGAAAGAGTGACCCTCCGCCCTTACTTTGCCTTGCGGTAGGCGGCTTTCTCGTGCCGCGATCCGGCGATCAGGGCACCGATACAAAGAAGCATCGACAGAAACAGCCAGAAGGCCTCGGACCCGGCTCCGGCGTAATAGGCACCGTCAACCGCGCTCCAATCCGTGATCGTGGTTCCAATCATCGTGATCGTCCTTTCCTTTGCTTGGGGTTCACTCTGCCGGCGTCTTGGTGGCGACGGCGTTGCCGAAGAATTCGGGATAGGCCTCGATCGGCACTTTCACCTTGTCCAGACCGATCAGCTCCGCCTCTTTCGGAACGCGCAGCATGCCGAGCTTCTTGAGGATCAGGGACACGACATAGCCCGGCACGAAACCAAGCACCGCCATGACCAGCGCACCGATCACCTGACCGTAGAGCGTGATCGTCGGCGCACCCTCGGCGGGCAGCGCGGGATAGCCTGCCGCGAAGATGCCCACGGCGATGACGCCCCACAGCCCGACGACCCCATGCAACGCGACCGCGCCGACGGCATCGTCGATCTTCATCCGCTCTACGAAACTGGCGACCAAGGGCATGATGACCCCGCCAATCGCAGCGATGACGAAGGCCATCGGCGGCCAGTAGAGATCAAGCCCACCGGCGACGGAGATGATCCCACCCAGTGCGCCCGACATCATCCAGAACGGGTCATGCGTCATCACCCAAGCCGCGATTGCGCCCCCGGCGAAGCCCATCAGGATGTTGAAGGTCATCGCCGAAAGGGTAACCGGCGTGCCGTAGATGTTGTGGAAGATGCCCGTGCCCCAAGACCACGCCTCGCCCGGGAAGATCACGCAGCCCATAAGGAAGCCCCAGAAGCCCGCGATGATCAGCATCAGCCCGACAAGCGCTGCAGGCATGGAATGGCCCGCGATGGCATTGGCCGTGCCGTCCGGGTTGAACTTGCCGACCCGCGCGCCGAGGTTGATCAGCACCCCCAGCGTGAAGAAGCCCGCGATGGCGTGCACCACACCGGACGCACCGAAGTCGTGATAGCCAAGGCTCGTCACCAGCCAGCCATCCGCGTGCCAGCCCCAAGCCGCGCCGAGGATCCACACGAAGCTGCCCAGAACGATGGCGAGGATGGTGAAGCCCACGATCTGGATGCGTTCGATCAGCGACCCCGACATGATCGAGGCGGTGGTCGCCGCGAACATGGCGAAGGCCCCGAAGAAGACGCCCGTGGCGCTGTCGGCGACGTTCGGCCCCATGGCGGTGCCCACCGGGCTGGCTACGGCAAGGGCATATTCAAGTCCCGACGTGCCGATCGGGCCGGGCGACATGCTGAGGCCGGTCGGGAAGGCCCAGTAGATGAACCAGCCCACATAGTAGAAGGTCGGGATGATGAAGGCGAAGGCGAGGATGTTCTTGATCCCCGAGGCCAGCGCGTTCTTGGCGCGCGAGGCCCCCATCTCGTAAGACAAAAACCCCGCATGGATGAGCACCATGAGAGGGATGGTCAACCAGTAAAAGGTTTCGGCCGTCGTCTTGTTCAAGCCGGCCGTCGCGTCCTTCAGCGCGGCCAGTTCCGCCGTCAAGGCGGCGATCTGTTCTTCCATGCTTACACTCCCCAGCTGTTCCGTCGCCCCCATGTGACCCGTGGGCTGACCGCCAAACTTAAGCACGGGCGGGCAGAGCCCGGACCGCAAATCTTGATCTGCGGCAACTTTGTTTCACGGCAAGGTCGAAACGCGACATATAATGATCATCTATCAGGCAGATTGCCTGCAAATGGATCAATCTTTCATCAATTCCTGCCTGATTGGAAACAACTGGGGATGCAAAGCAAAGCGGCCCCGGACAAAGCCGGGGCCGCCTGTTGGCCGACTGCGGGGCGGACGCTGTCCGCCCGACGCTAGGGATCAATTGCGCAGATAGCTTTCCATGGAGTCCTCCAACGCCTCTTTCCATGGCGTGTGGTGGATCGGGGCCATGGTGCCCGTGATGACCGATTTGTAGGCATTGTCGCGGAAGGCCATGATGTCCTTCTTCTTGTGGTCCTTCCATTCGAAGAAGGCCTCGCAGGCCCCGTCCACGTCGAAGGAGGGATAGTCCGTCTCGGCGATCAGTTCCTTCACATAATCGCCCTGATAGTGGATGGCGTCGTGGGCATCTTGCCCGGCATCCTCGCCCGCCACACGATCCTCAACATCCTTCAGAAGCGCGGCCTTGTCGGCCGGAATTGCGATCCGTCCCATGATGGCATCGCGCACCCACCAGGCCTGCGCATCGAACATGTTGAAGGTGAACCACTGGTCCTGCATGCCCAGATAGAAGAGCTTGGGGTTATGCACCCATGCGACGCCCTTGTAGAGATCGGCCGTCGCAAGCCGGTTCGCCGTCTTCAGCCGCAGGTCATCGGGCAGGAAGGGGAAGTGGTGCTTGTACCCGGTGCACAGGATGATCGCGTCGATCTTCTTGCTGCTGCCGTCGCCGAAATAGGCATGCGTTTCGTCGACCCGCACCAGACCCGGCTTCTCTTCCCAGTTGGCGGGCCATTTGAACCCCATCGGGGCGCGGCGGAAGGTGCTGGTGATCGACTTCGCGCCGTATTTCCAGCACTGCGACCCCACATCCTCGGCCGAATAGGAGGTGCCCATGATCAGCAGGTCCTTGCCCGTGAATTCGCGCGCATCGCGGAAGTCATGGGCGTGCAGGACGCGGCCATTGAATTTGTCGAAGCCGGGATATTCCGGCACGTTCGGCACCGAGAAATGGCCCGAGGCGACGATCACATTGTCGAACTCCTCGTCATACATCCGGTCGGCCTTGAGGTCATGCGCGGTGACGGTGAAGTTGCCCTTCGCCTCGTTGTACTTGACCATGCGGATGGTGGTGGAGAAGCGGATCCAGTCGCGTACCCCCGCCTTCTTGACCCGGCCTTCGATATAGTCAAAGAGCACAGCCCGCGGCGGATAGCTGGCGATCTGCTTTCCGAAATGTTCCTCGAAGGAGTAATCCGCGAATTCAAGCCCTTCCTTCGGGCCGTTGGACCAGAGGTAGCGGTACATAGAGCAGTGGACCGGCTCGCCGTTCTCATCCAGACCCGTGCGCCACGTGTAGTTCCACAGACCGCCCCAGTTCGACTGCTTTTCGAAACAGACGACTTCGGGGATATCCGCCCCCTTCGCCGCGGCGGATTGGAACGCCCTGAGTTGCGCCAGCCCCGACGGCCCGGCCCCGATCACCGCCACACGTTTCTTCACGTCACCCTCCATGTCAGTCGTCTTTTGTGGTTTGTTGCGGGAAGGCTAATCGCGGCACGCAATGCGCGTCAAATTATTTTCCCTTGATGAAATAATATGACGCAGCTTTCGTCCGGCGTCGGGCCGGTCTTCCTGCACGGCGCCGCAGCTGCGCGCTGTCGATCCTGTCGCGCGGGGCGCAACAATGCGCAGGCCGCCGCGAAGATTCCGCGGCCTTTCGGCCAAAACGCCGGAATTCTGCCCCGCTCTGGACATGATTTGCCCGAAGAGAGGGGGTTCAGTGATGCCAGTGCTGTTTTTGTGCCCGTGCGGAAGTCCGACTGCGCGGATCGTGTACCGGTGAAGACCTGCGGACGCCCTCAGGCACCTGGTTGCAGCATGAAGATACTCGCCGTCGATGATGACGACACGATTCTTGACCTTCTGGCCGAGGCGCTGGCGCTGGCGGGCCATGAACGCATGGCGCGTGCACGTTCGGCGCATGAAGCACTGGGCGTGATCGCAGCCACCACGACGCCTTTCGACTGCCTGCTCCTTGATATCCAGATGCCGGGAATGGACGGCATCGCACTCTGCCGCGAAGTGCGCGGCCTGCATGCCTATGCGACGACCCCTGTCCTGATGCTGACCGCGATGTCGCAGCGTGACTATATTGAACGCGCCTTCATGGCCGGGGCCACCGATTACATCACCAAACCCTTCGACCTGCTTGAACTGTCGGCCCGCATCGGCATGGCGCACCGGCTGGTGGAAGAGCGCAACCGTCTGGCAGACAGCCAGACCATGGTCGAAAGACTGAAGCGCGAGATCAAGACATTCCCCGCCGTGTCGCTGCATGATCCGGTCGATCTGGGAACGCTGCCGCGCACCATCGCCTATCTTTCGTTCGAGAATTACATCCTGTCCCTCACCCGGGCGCGGCTTTTCACGTCGAACGTGATCGCGCTGAAGGTGCAGGATGTGGAACGCATGCATGCCCAGCATCGCCCGTCGGAGTTTCTGGCCCGTCTGCGCATGGTGGGACAGGCCTTTGCCGAGGCGACCGAGGGCGAAGGCAGCGTCCTGTCCTATCGGGGCAACGGCATCTTCCTTGCCATCAGCCACAACCGCAGCCGCCTGACGCCCGAGGATATCGAGGCGCATATCAACGGCTCCATCCTGTCCGGACAGGGCATCACCGTCGCCGTGGGCGACCGGATGTCGCTGGGGTCCATCACCCGCTTCGGATCGCTGCAATCGGTGAACAAGGCGGCGGCGGCAGTGGAACGCAAGCTGCAGAACGCTGTCCAGCCCGCGCCCCTGCCGCGCAGCCTGCCGGAACGGTCACTCGCGCGCTATCGCGGCGAACAGGACCGCACGGCCTATGAGGGCATGCTGCGCCAGATGCTGACGGACGATCTTGCCCGCCTGCGCGGCGAGCTCAATGCAGGCGTGGGTCAAGGTCCATCACAGCAACCTGGACCCGCACGCCGTCAAGTTCCATGATCGGACCGGCGGGCGTGGCCTTCAGGCCAAGCCGCCCGATCCAGCGCGGCCAGACTGCAGGGCCGAAGGCGATGATCTTGTGCGCCCCGAGCGAGCGGGCGGTGCGGATCATCTCGTACATCAGATCGCCCTGAACCTTCTTGCGCAGCCGGGCGGGCACCGCATTCGACACAAAGATGCGCGAGGCTTCCCAGATTTTCGGATCGACCGGCGCTTCGAAATCCATCAGGTCGGACGGGATCGACTCAAGCATCCCGCGCTGAGCATCGCGAATCATATAGGTGTACATGCCAACCCGCGCGGTCGTCGGCGTGAGCCGCACGCCCGCCAGCACATCGCCATTCTCGTGCACGGCGATCCAGCGGCTGGCCGGGGTGTCGTACTGGTCGAACTCCATGCCTTCGGCTTCGGGCAGGCGCCAGTTGTTTTTGACGATAAAGGAGTTCCGGCGCGCGCGCAGAAGGTTCACAAACAGGTCGCCGTGCTGATGCATGTTCTGGAAGGACAGGGTCGTTGTCAGCATCACGCTCCCGCTTCCACCTGCCTCTCGCGCAGGTCCGATGACGGGAAGAGACTTCCCGTCGGTCACCTTTGCACCCGGCGCCGCAGCAAAGCGGTCGTCGCGTCTTTGGGGTGGTAGGCTAGCCATTGCGCGCTCACTTGGTAACAATTCTTAATTTACAAGGGCATGGGCTTTAGCAAAACGCTAACCCATTTTACCCAGTTTCTGCGAATCCGGCGAAACTGTGGCAAATCCGCAAAGAGGAAAAAGCCTTGCCATACAACATTTTGTAGGTTGGTCCTCATGTGGCCCTTCCTGCTGAATTTGACGATTCACGACATCTGCCCATAGATCGGGCGGTGGCCACTGTTTCCCATTCCGCAACATTCTCCCTACACGGGAATTCCAATTTTTCAAGTCAGCTTTTGCGCGATTCGCCCTGTTCCGGCGCGAAAACGCCAGAAATCACCGCAGCGCGACCACAAAATGGTCCAAGTGAACGGCGAAATCGGGGCCATGACATCCTGCAGGCGTCGCAACGCCCATCGCAGGACGACGCAAGACCATCCCCGGGGGCCAGTGATGCCGCGCTACTTTCAATCCTTCCGCGTTTTCGGCGAAGTCGCCGACCTGCTGCTTCTGGAACGTCCGGAGCGCCGCCTTCTCGTGGACATCTCGCTCGAACCCGCCCAGACGGCACCCGGCCGCAACCCCTATCCGCATCGCACGACCTTCACCTTGTCGGATCCCGTGCTGATGGAGCGTTTCCTCGGTGATGTTTCGCTCGGAGATGCGATCGAGGCCCATGGAACCTTTGCGCAGGCGGACTATGTGCCCCATAGGACAACGTGCATCGACACCACCTTTCTAATGCTTGATTATCGCCGGGTTCCGCTGCCCGAGCAGTTGATTCCCGCCACGATCGACGTGGCGATGGACGCACTGCGCCGGGTGCGGCTGCACTAGGGATAGAAGGCCGCATCGGAATGACATCCGCCCCGCTCAGCGCCAGCGCTTCGGCAGACCGCAATCAGCGGCCCTCCGCCTTTGCACGCGCGCGTCGCTACATCCGCGGCATGCTGAAGATGGAGACAAGCGCCGCGCGGCTTGAAAAGCAGGTGCGCGACTATGTGAACGGCGGCCTCGTGCTGTTCTGGAAGCGCCAGACGATCTATGCCGCTGCAGGGCTTTTGTGCGGCTTCTATTACGACATCGAGATCGCGGTCTTCTGCTATCTCTTCATCCAGTTCTGCGAGTTTTCGGATACTTGGGTGTCGCTGCGCATCGTGCGCTGGAAGGGCGGCAGCCTGCGCGAGGCGCGGCGTTATCGGAACCTTCTGTTTCTGACCGCTACGCTCAGCAGTATCTCCATCGCCCTCTGGGCCGGGATCGTGGCGCATCTGGAGGGGATATCGTCTCACTTCATGCCGCTGTTCTTCCTGTTTTCGGCGGGTCTCTTCGCGGCGGTGAACAATCATCAGATCCCGCAGATCCTGCTGCTGCGGCTGGTCGTCTACACGGGCGTCTTCCTCTACATCCCGATCTCGGACCTGCTTGCGGTGATGCCGCCGCTGAAGAACTTCCTTTGGCTGCAGCTGTTTACCGTGGTCTTCGTCCTGTTCTTTGTGATCGAATGTTCGATCATCTTCCTCAGGCTCTATCGGCGCGGCCTCGACCAATTGGACGAGTTGCGGCGCGAACGCGACCGCGTGCAGGCCGCCTACGAGGTGAAGTCGCAATTCGTCTCGGTCGTCAGCCACGAGTTGCGCACGCCGCTCACCTCGATCAACGGCGCGCTCGGGCTTCTGCGGACGGGGGCCTATGACAATGACCCCGCCAAGGCGCGCAACATTCTTGAAATCGCCCACAAAAACAGCATTCGCCTCTCGGCGCTGATCAATGACCTGCTCGATCTGCAAAAACTCGAGTCCGGTCAGATGAGCTACAGCTTTGACGAGGTTGACCTTGCCGACATCGTCGAGGAATGCATTGGGGCAATGGAAACCTTCGCCCAGACCTATGGTATCAGTATCGACTTCTCGCCGGGCGCGCAGCGCGTCTTCGTGCGGGCGGATCGCGATAGGCTGCATCAGGTGCTGGACAACCTGCTTTCGAACGCCGTGAAATTCTCCAAGCGTGGCGAGAAGGTCGAAGTGCGGATCCGCCGCACGGCTGGCCGCGCCTGGGTGGAGGTACAGGATCACGGCATCGGCATTCCGGCCAATTCGCGCGAAAAGGTCTTCGGAAAGTTCACCCAGGTCGATTCCTCGGACCGCCGCTCGCATGGCGGCACGGGGCTGGGCCTGTGCATCGCACAGGAAATCATGTCGGCGCATGGGGGCAGCGTCGATTACACGAGCACGCTTGGCGAAGGCACCACCTTCGTCATCGATTTTCCCTTGAAGGACTGAAGACATGACGTTCCAGGCTGATGTTCCCCAGCAGGCCGATCTGGCCGCCCGCCTTGCGCCGATCCGCGCGCATTTCGTGGCTACACTCGGTCCGCGCCGCGAACGTCTGACGGCCTATCTGCGCTCGGCCGATTTCCGCAACCCGGACCCGGCGGTGATGCGTCTGCTGCAGGAAGATGCCCACAAGGTGCGCGGTGTGGCGCCAACCCTCGGCTTTGACCGTCTCGGAAAGGCCGCCGGCGAGGTGGACGAGATGCTGAACCCTTGGAAAGAGGCCCTCACGGTGATTGAGGTCCCGCCCGAACTGCATCTGGCGCTGGAATGCCTCTTGGACGAGATTGACGAAACCATCACCAAGGGGGCGTGACGCCCCCGCCCTGCCCTAGGGCTGCGGCCGCTGGCCCCAAAGACGCATGATGTCATTGGACAGGGCGACCGGATCGAAGGGCTTAGTGATCTTGCCCAGCACCCCAAGACCGCCGAATTCGGCATCCCCGACCTCGATCTGCTTGGCGGTCATAAAGATCGCGGGCACATCTGCCAGCGGCGCCTGCGCCCGCAATGCTTGCAGCGTCTGCAGCCCGTTCATCTCGGGCATCATGAAGTCCAGCAGAAGAAGATTGGGCGCGAAGGCTGCGCCCTTTTCCACGGCCTCTGGGCCGGACATGCACTGCATGACCTCAAACCCGCCGAGATCGGCAAGCGCGAGACGTGCGATCATCAGGATATCCTCATCGTCTTCGACGTGAAGAATCCGCTTCAATTCTGCCATCGGCACCCCCCGAAGCGCCTGTCCACCGGTAATCCCCGACCCGTAGACACCTGCAGCGTGACGCCGGAGTGACGTTGCGTCAATGACTGCTTTCCATTTTCCAACAAAGTTAACGGAACGAATTGTTTCCGAAGACTCGGCAATCGCAGCGGTCGGAACTCTGCGCGGATACAGCGCCCTTATACACGCGTCTGGGAACGAGTCGCAAAGCCTTACCCGGCGTCAACCAATTTTAACCCAAACGGTCTTCAGCGCGCTGTATTTGTCAAAGCTGTGCAGCGACAGGTCCCGCCCGAAACCCGATTGCTTCACCCCGCCGAAAGGCGTCATGGCCGATAGCGCATCCACCGTGTTGACCGAGACGGTTCCCACCTTCAACGCGGCGCTGACCCGGAAAGCCCGGTCGATGTCGCGCGTCCAGACCGAAGCGGCAAGTCCGTAAGCCGTGTCATTGGCAATGCGCACCGCCTCGGCCTCGTCCGCGAAGGGGATCACGGCGAGGACGGGGCCGAACACCTCTTCCCGCGCCAACTCGCTTGCCGGGTCGACCCGGTCAAAGATCGTGGGCGTGATCCATGCGTCCGATCCGAACCGCGTCACCCGTTCGCCGCCCGTCACAAGGCGCGCCCCGCCCCGGGCCCGGTCGATGAAACCCGCGACCCGGCCCGCGTGGTGGCTGTCCACCATCGGCCCCATCGTGGTGGCGGTGTCCAGCGGATCGCCCTGCACCACCGCCCCGGCGCGGGCGACCAGCCGTTCCACCATCGCGTCATGCACGTCGCGATGCACCAGAAGGCGCGAATTGGCGGAACAAACCTCGCCCGCGTTGAAGAAGATGCCGAAGGCCGCCATGTCGGCGGCGCGGTCCAGATCGGCGTCGGGGAAGATCAGGTTGGGCGACTTGCCCCCCGTCTCCAGCCAGACCTGTTTCATGTTCGACCGCCCGGCATAGGTCTGGAACAGCTTGCCCACCTCGGTCGATCCGGTGAAGGCAAGGCAATCCACATCAGGATGCAGGCCCAGCGCCTGCCCCGCCTCGGCCCCGTATCCCGGCACCACGTTCAGCACGCCATCTGGCACCCCCGCCTCGGCCGCCAGTTCCGCCAGACGCAGAGCCGAAAGGGGCGATTGTTCCGCAGGCTTCAGCACCACGGAATTCCCCATGGCCAGAGCCGGGGCCAGTTTCCATGTCGCCATGTCGAGGGGAAAGTTCCACGGCACCACCGCCCCCACCACCCCCAGCGCCTCGCGCCGGATCATGGCGATATCGCCGGGACCTGTCGGCGCGATCTCGTCATAAAGCTTGTCTATGGCCTCGGCATGCCACTGGAAGAAATGTGCCGATCCCGGCGCGTCGATGGTGGAGGATTCGGCAATCGGCTTTCCCATGTCCAGCGTGTCGAGCAGCGCCAATTCCGGCACATGGGCCCGGATCAGAGTGGCAAGGCGCAGCAGCACCTCCTTGCGCTCGGCTGGCGATTTGCGCGACCAGCGGCCATCCTCGAAGGCGCGGCGGGCGGCCCGCACGGCGCGGTCCACATCGGCTGCATCGCCCCGCGCCACTTCGGCCAGCACCGCGCCGGTGGCGGGGTTCACGCTGGCAAAGCGCGCGCCAGAGGCCGCCTCTTGCCAGCGACCATCGATCCACAACACCGTGCGCGGCGCCACCTCTGCCGCCAAGGCCCGCCAATCTTCCTGTGCCGCCATCGACCGTCCCTCCTGTTCGCCGTGCCAAAGTGACAGCAGCGCCCGCCCCGCGTGACAACAGTTTTCCGCCCCGCTGCTTTGGAAAAACCTAAGCGCTGGCCAAGAGCGGCAGCATCAGCGCGAAAAGCTCGGCTTGCGAGGTGATGCCGCAGCGGGCGTAAAGCTGTTTGCGAAAGACCTTCACCGTCTGCGCGCTGACCCCCAGCCGCAGGCCGATGGACACGGTCGAATGACCCCGCAAGATCAGAAGCGCCACCTCTGCCTGACGGGGCGACAAGCGGATGCCGCGCGCCCCTTCAAGCCCGCGCATCAACTGCATCGTCACATCATCCGCCGCGCCCTGTTCGGCCCGCAGGCCCTGCCAATGCGCCTCGCCCAAGGCCGTCACCACCGGGGCAAGGCGCTGGCACATCTCCACCTCGCGCGGGGTGAAGGGCTGGCCCGAAGCCGCGTCCCGCCCGATGCAGATATTCAGCGAAACATCCGCTGCCGGATAGAGAAGGAAGGTGATCTCATCCACCAAGGTGGTCTGCTGATAATAGTCGATGAAATAGCGGCTGCGGTGAAAGGCATCGGGGGCCACGTCGCGCAGACGATAGGCCCCTGCTGGCACCCGGCTCATATGCAGATCGTGATAGGGGTCGAGCAGATAGGCCCCGGCCAGATAGGTGCTGTCGAGTTGGGAAAAGACCTGCGGTTGATCCGCCTGCCGAAACAGCACCTGCGGCGGGCCCGCGTCGCGATAGGCAAGGATGATCAGGTTGTCGGGCGCGACGCAGCGGCGGAACCAGTCCTGCAAGGCACCCTCGAACCCGGCCCCGCCGATGCGGCGAATGACCCGGGCCAATTGCCCTTCGGCGCTGTTGGGCAGCGGCTGCATCATACCTCTCTGGGGGTATATACCCCCCGGTCAGGCCAAACTTAACTTTCCTCGATACACCAAGGGGTATGGGGCCGCATGTCAACTGCCATCGACATCCGTTCCGTGGTCAAGCGCTATGGCACCGCCACGGCGCTGCACGGGGTATCGCTGTCCATCTCCGACAATGAATTCTTCACCCTTTTGGGCCCGTCGGGCTGTGGAAAGACCACGCTCCTGCGCTGCATCGCCGGGTTCGAGGATGTGACCGAAGGCGAGATTCGCCTGTTCGGGCAGAACATCGCGGGGCTTGAACCGAACCACCGCCCCGTCAACACGGTGTTCCAGCAATATGCCCTCTTCCCGCATATGACCGTGCTGGACAACGTGGCCTTCGGGTTGAAGATGAAGGGCATGGGTCTGGCCGACCGCACGGCGCGGGCAGGAAAGATGCTCGAGATGGTGCATCTTTCCGCCTTCGCCGACCGCCTGCCCTCGCAGCTATCGGGTGGCCAGCAGCAGCGCGTGGCACTGGCCCGGGCGCTGGCCCCGGAACCCAAGGTGCTGCTTCTGGACGAACCCCTGTCTGCGCTGGACCTCAAGCTGCGCCAGGCCATGCGGGTGGAGTTGAAGACCCTGCAAGAGCAGACCGGCATCACCTTCATCTTCGTCACGCATGATCAGGAAGAGGCGCTGACGATGTCCGACCGCATCGCGGTCATGAGCCAAGGCCGGGTGCAGCAGATCGGCACGGCGCGCGACATCTACGAGGCGCCGGTCAACCGCTTTGTGGCCGATTTCATCGGCGAGACGAACCTTCTGGAGGTCACGGTGGAGCGGATCGAGGGCGACACCGCCCGCGTCATCCTGCCGGGTGGCCATGCCATCACCTGTGCTGCGGCCGGAAACGGCCCCGGCAAGCACCACATCTCCATCCGCCCTGAACGGCTGTCGCTGGCCGCGACCGGCGATCTGGAGGCGGTGGTGGAACGCATCGTCTATCTGGGCACCGACCTGCAGCTTCTCACACGCCTGACCACGGGCGAGGAATTCCATATCCGCCTCCAGAATTCGGCCCGGACGGCGCTGCCCGCCCCCGGATCGACCGTCGCCCTGCATCTGGAGGAAGGCGCGGCCCGCCTTCTGGCCGACTGATGGCCGGAATGACGCCAACGCCCAAGGGCAACGGCACGGGCTATCGCAGCCTCGTCGGGCCGCTTTTGCTGCCCACATGGGTGGTCATCGGCATCTTCCTTGTCCTGCCCGTGGCCTTGATGGCGGTCTATTCCTTCCTGACCAAGGAGTTCCGCGGCGGCGTGATCTGGGATTTCACGTTGGCCGCCTATGACCAGTTCTTCCTGAACCGGGGCCTTTTCGGGGATGAGCCGCCAACGCTGGAATGGACCTATATCACCATCTTCTGGCGGTCGATCTGGCAGGCGGCCTTGGCCACGCTGATCTGCCTGATCGTGGGGTTCCCGACCGCATGGTTCATCGCCACCCGCCCGCCCAAAGCGCGGGCGATCTGGCTGTTCCTCGTCACGATCCCCTATTGGGTGAACCTGCTGATCCGGACGGTCAGCCTGAAGTTCCTGATCCGCGAGAACGGGCCGTTGAACGAAAGCCTGATGTCCATCGGGCTGATCACGGACCCCCTGCCCTTGGTAAACACGAACCTCGCCGTGCAGTTGGGCCTCTTCTACAGCTATCTGCCCTTCATGGTGCTGCCGATCTATGCCGCCGTCGAACGCTACAACTTCGCCCTGTCCGAGGCGGCGGCGGACCTCTACGCCTCACGCTGGGTGACATTGCGCGAGATCGTGCTGCCCGTGGTCAAACCCGGCATCATCGCGGGCTGCATCCTTGTCTTCGTGCCCTCGCTCGGCGCCTTCCTCGCGCCCGACCTGCTGGGGGGGGCCAAGACCTTCATGATCGGGTCCCTGATCGATGAGCAGTTCCGGGGATCGCAGGGCAACTGGCCCTTCGGGGCGGCGGCGGCGATGATCTTGATGACGCTCGTGCTGATCGTGCTGATGATCTATGCCCGCGCACAGGCGAAGGGAGAGGCGCGATGAAGGGCGTGCGTCACTATCCCGGCTTTCTGCCCATGGCGGTGGCCTGCCTGATCATCCTTTACGCGCCGCTGATCGTCGTGATGATCTACAGTTTCAACGGCTCCACCTCCATCACCACATGGGGCGGGTTCTCGTGGCGCTGGTATGCGGATGTCTTCACCGGGCCGGAGGCGCCGCGCTTCAAGGCGGCTGCGTGGAATTCCATCACCATCGCCGTTCTGGCCGCCACCACCGCCACCGCCATCGCCGTGGCCGCCAGCCTTGCCATGATCCGGGGCGGGCGGTTCCGGGGCAAATCGGCCACCTTCGCGCTGATCAACCTGCCGCTGATGGTGCCCGAGATCGTGGTCGCCGTGGCCTGCCTGATCTTTTTCACCACCATCGGGCTGACCACGGGTTATCTGACCATCCTGATCGCCCATATCACCTTCTGCATCCCCTTCGCCTATCTGCCCATCGCGGCGCGCCTGCAGGGGATCGAGGACACCTACGAACAGGCCGCCCGCGACCTTTACGCCAGCCGCGCGCAGGCCTTTCGCCTGATCCTGCTGCCCCTGATGATGCCCGGCATTCTGTCGGGCTTCCTTCTGGCCTTCATCATCTCGCTTGACGATTTCATCATCACGAATTTCGTCAAGGGCGCCGGGATGGAGACTCTGCCCACCGCCATCTTCGGATCGGTCAAGCAGGGCATCAAACCCAACATCATGGCCATTTCCACCATGATGTTGGCCGTCTCCGTGATCTTCGTAACGCTCTCTTACCTCGTCAACCGCATCGGGCAGAGAACCCGAGCCTGAACCCAACGGGAGTTATCCATGAAAAGGCTACTGACCACCGCAACCGCCTTCGCGCTGCTTTCCGGGGCCGCGCAAGCCGAAGGCACCCTCTCGGTCTATCACTGGTTCGAATACATTCCGCAGGAACTGGTGGACAAGTTCACCGCCGAAACCGGCATCGCGGTGACGATCGACACCTATGACAGCAACGAATCCATGCTTGCCGCGCTGAAGGCTGGCAAGCTTGGCCAGTATGACGTCGCCGTCCCCGCCGACTTCATGGTCAAGATCATGACCGACGAAGGCATGCTCGACACCTTCACGACCGAGGAAATGCCCAACCACGGCAACATCGCGCCGCAATGGATGGACGTCTATTTCGACCCCGGCCGCAAATCCTCTATCCCCTACCAGTGGGGCGGCACGTCCTTCTCGGTCAACCGCGACGTTTATCCGGGCGACATTTCTTCGCTTGCCATCATCTTCGATCCGCCGCCGGAACTGCAGGGCAAGATCAACGTGCTCGACAGCCAGAACGAGGTGCTCATCCTCGGCTCGCTCTACCTCGGCATCCCGCAATGCACGACCGACCGCGAACAGCTCAAGGCGCTCAACGACATGCTGCTGAACGCCAAGCAGCACTGGGCCTCCTTCGGCTCTGACACGTCGAAGGACGTGCTGGTGTCGGGCGACGCGGCGGCGGGGATGATCTATAACGGCTTCTCGGCCAAGGCCCGTGCCGAAGGGGCGAATGTGGAGTATTCCTATCCCAAGGAAGGCCACGTCCTGTGGATGGACAACATGGTCCTGTTGAAGGACGCGCCCAACCGCGAAAACGCCATCAAGTTCATGAACTTCCTTCTGGTCCCGGAAAACGCAGCCGCCGTCACCAACTATGCGGCCTATACGGCGGGCGTGACGGGGGTCGAACCCTTCCTTGACGACGCGATCAAGAACAGCCCGGAAAACAACCCGCCCGCCGATGCGACGCCGGGCGTCTTTGCGCAGGCCTGCGATGCGGAAACGCAAAAGCTCTATGACGCGATCTGGACCAACCTGAAGAAGTGACACCACAGGGGGGCCGCATCCGGCCCCCCTCACCCCCCCTATCCCAAGCCCCCTCCGGGGGGAACGGAGGCCTTATGTCTTTTCCCATCGCCCTCTGGCAGGGCCCTTCGCCCGACGGTTCGGACGAGGTCGCCTTCGCCGCGATTGACGCAGCCCTCCGCGCGGCAGCCGCGATGGGCGCCATCACTCTTGTCGCGCCCGAGGTCTTCTTTCCCGGCTACAACCAGCCCGACATCCCCGCTCGCGCCCAGCCGAGGGGCGGTGCGTGGCACCAGCGCCTTGCCGCGTTGGCCCAAAGCCACGGCTGCGGCATCGTCATCGGCTATGCCGAACGCGACGGCGACCGCGTCTACAACTCAGCCATCGCCATCAGCGCCGCAGGCCGAGAGATCGGTCATTACCGCAAGATCCAGCTGTTCGGTGCGCGCGAGAAATCGATCTACGCCCCCGGTGAGGCCGTCTCGACCTTCGATCTGGGCGGTATCCGGGCAGCGATGCTGATCTGCTATGATGTGGAATTCGCCCATCTGACCAAGGCGCTGGCGGAAGAGGGGGCCGACCTGATCCTCGTTCCTACGGCGAACCCCGAACCGAACACCCATGTCAGCCGCCTTGTCGTGCCGACGCATGCCATCAACCATGGCCTGACCATCGTCTATGCCAATTACTGCGGCACCGAAGGCGATATCACCTATTGCGGCGCCTCCGTCATCGCCGCGCCTGATGCCGCCATCCTTGCCTCAGCTGGCCCCGGGCCTGCGCTGCTGGTCGCCGATATGGACCGTCAGCCCGACCCCGCGCTGCTGCAGACGCAACTTGCCGATTACCGTCCGATCTGAGGCCGCAGCCATGCCCAAAGACAGCCGCGACAGCCGCTACGACATCCTGTTCGAGCCCCTCCGCATCGGGCCAAAGATCGCGAAGAACCGCTTCTATCAGGTGCCGCACTGCAATGGCGGCGGCTATCGCGACCCTTCGGCGGTGGTAGAGATGCGTCGCACCAAGGCCGAAGGCGGCTGGGGCGTGATCTTCACCGAACAGACGGAGATTCACCCGACTTCGGAAATCACCCCCTTCATCGAACAGCATCTCTGGGATGACCGCGACATCCCCGCGCTGGCCCGGATGGCGGAGGCGATGAAATCCCACGGCGCGCTGGCGGGCATCCAGCTGGCCTATTCCGGCATCAACGGACCCAACCTCTATTCCCGCGAGGTGCCTCTGGCCGTCTCGGGCGGCCCGATCCTGACCTTCACGTCAGACCCGGTGCAGGCCCGCACCATGGACCGCGAGGATATCCGCGACCTGCGCCGCTGGTTCCGCAACGCCTTTCGCCGCAGCCAGGCTGCAGGCTTCGACCTGATCTGCCTTTACGGTGCCCACGGCTTTGGCATCCTGCAGCATTTCCTGTCGCGCAACACCAACCACCGCGGCGACGAATATGGCGGCAGTCTGGAAAACCGCGCGCGCTTCCTGCGCGAGATCGTGGACGAGGCGCGCGAGGAAACGAAGGGAGAGCTTGCCATCTCGCTCCGCCTTTCGCTGCACGAGGCGGGCGAGATGGGTTTTTCCAATGCCGAGTTGCGCGATTTCATCGAAATGCATGGCGATCTGCCCGATATCTGGGACCTTGCCCAAGGCACGTGGGAGGCCTGCTCCGGCACCTCACGCTTCAAGCCAGAAGGCGCGCAAGAGGATCTGGTGAAGGGGATCAAGGCCCTCACCTCTAAACCCGTCGTGGGCGTGGGACGTTTCACCAGCGCCGACGCCATGGTGCGGCAGATCAAGGCGGGCATCCTCGATTTCATCGGCGCCGCACGGCCATCGATCGCTGACCCGTTCCTGCCCAAGAAGATCGAGGAAGGCCGTTTCGACGACATCCGCGAATGCATCGGCTGCAACATCTGTGTGTCCGGCGACATGACCCAAGGCATCAGCCGCTGCACCCAGAACACCGCCTTCATGGAGGAATGGCGCAAGGGCTGGCATCCCGAACGGATGCACCCGAAGGGCAAATCCGAAAGCGTGCTGATCGTCGGCGCAGGCCCTGCGGGGCTGGAGGCTGCCCATATCCTCGGCAAGCGGGGCTATCAGGTAACGCTGGCCGAGGCGGGCACGGTTCTGGGCGGCCGCGTGGCCCGCGAACGGCTGCTGCCGGGCCTGTCCGCATGGGGCCGCGTGGCCGATTACCGCGCGGGCCAGATTGCGCCCATGCCGAATGTGCAGACCTATCTCGACAGCCGCCTGACCGCCGAAGACATCCTTGGTTTCGGCATCCAGCATGTCGCCATCGCCACCGGCTGCCAGTGGCGGCGCGATGCGGTGGCGCGGCTGCACCTGCACCCGATCCCCACCGATCCGGCCATGCCGATCTTCACGCCGGATGACCTGATGGCGGGCAGCGGCCCGGCGGGCGGGACCGTGCTGCTATATGACGACGACCATTTCTACATGGGTTCTGTTCTGGCCGAACTTCTGGTGGCGCGCGGCTGTACCGTCCACTTCGTGACCCCTGCCGTGAAGGTTGCCGAATGGACGGACAACACACTGGAACAGGCCACGATCCAGCGCCGCCTTGCCGATCTGGGGGTCATCCTGTACCTCTCGCATGCCCCCGACGCCATCCATGCCACCGGGGCCGATCTGATCTGCACATGGAGCGGGAAGACCCTTGCGCTGGACTGCGACGCCATCCTGATGGTCACGTCGCGCAGACCCGAGGATGCGCTTTACCACGCCCTCAAAACCTGCGACTGGCAGGCGGCGGGGATCGCGTCGCTGAAGCTGATCGGCGACGCCGCAGCCCCCGGCCCCATCGCTTGGGCCACCTATGCGGGCCGCCGCTATGCCGAAGAACTGGATGCCCCGGACCAAGGCGACGCCCTCTCCTTCCGGCGCGAAATTGCAGAGCTGATGGAAGCCCCGCGCCTGACGCCATGATCGAAAAGTTAAACCTTAGGCTGTGTTGTAGGGCATAATCCCCAGTACTATGTTCGAAAATCCAAAGCTGCGCAGGGTGCTGTGGCACCCCGTCAAGACCCGCCAAAGCCCTCTGACGGCCTCTGCAACTTAGGTTGCAAACGGTATTGCCACCCCCCCGGTGTTATGGCGCGCGCGCAAGGAGGGGCCTATCCGGGTGACATGGACCAGCGACCGGTCCCTGTCACAGGATATCCGCCTTGCATCCCACCACGACACCCGTCCCGCCGTCCCTTGCTGCGGTTCTTCGGTTCCGCCCGACCCGCCCCGTGGTCGCCGCCCTGCCCTACAGTCTTGCCGTCACGGCCTTCATCATGGTCTTCGACAACGCCACCTTCTGGCAGCGCGGATGGGAGGTCTTCGACGGCAACCTGCGCCAGCTTGCGGGCTGGGGTCTGGCTGTCTCGATGCTGACGCTGCTCACACTCACGCTTTTCGGTTTTCGCTGGCTTCTGCGCCCGATGGCGGCGGTCCTGCTGATCCTCGCTGCCGTCACCTCCTACTACATGGACAGCCTCGGCATCATCATCGACCGCGAGATGATCCAGAACGCGATGCTGACGACGGTCACGGAATCCAAGCACCTCATCACCTTCGACTTCCTGATCCATGTGGCGATCTGGGGGCTCCTGCCCGCTGCGGCCGCGCTCTGGGTGAAGGTCCGCCCGACGCATTTCTTCGGCAATCTCTGGCGCTGGGCGCTGACCATAATCGTCACGCTGGCCGTCTTCACCGGCGCGCTTTTCAGCGACTTCAAAGCCTATTCCGCCGTAGCCCGCGAACGGAAGGAAGTCTTGTCCAGCTATCAGCCCGGGGCCGCCATCGGCGGGGCCGCGCGCTATGCCAAGATGATGCTGAAAGCCAAGGACGTGACCGTCGCCCCGCTGGGCCGCGATGCGAAGAAAGGCCCGCTGATCAGCGCGCTTGCCAAGCCCGTGCTGACTGTCGTCTTCGTGGGCGAAACCGCCCGTGCGCAGAATTTCGGCCTGAACGGCTATGCCCGCCCCACAACGCCCGAACTTGCCCAGCGCGACGTGATCAACTTCACCGACGTCACATCCTGCGGCACCTCCACCGCCGTGTCCGTGCCCTGCATGATGTCGAACCTGACGCAAGACGGCTATTCCTACGACCGCTCCATAAGGCAGGAAAACTTGATCGACGTCCTGCATCATGCCGATGTCGATGTCCTGTGGTGGGACAACAACACCGGCGATCAGGGCACGGCCTCCCGCATCGTAGAGCCGCGCCGGATGACGGCCACGGATGACCCCGCCGCCTGCGCGGAAGGGGAATGCACGGACGCGGTCTTTCTGAACCCGCTGAAGAACGCGCTGCCCAAGATCACGCGCGACACCGTGATCTTTCTACACATGATCGGCAGCCACGGGCCCAGCTATTACCTGCGCTATCCCAAGGCGGCCGAACACTTCACCCCCGCCTGCCAGACCCCTGAATTCGCCGATTGCACGACCGAGGAAATCGTCAACGCCTATGACAATTCCATCCGCTTCACTGATAAGGTGATCGCCCAGACGATCGACCTGCTTGCCGCGCAATCCAATGTGGTGCCTGCCGTGCTGTTCCTGTCGGATCATGGCGAAAGCCTTGGCGAAGACGGCCTCTACCTGCACGCCGCGCCCTATTTCATGGCACCCGAGACGCAGACGACCGTGCCGATGGTCATGTGGCTGCCCGACAGCTATCGCCAGACCTTCAAGGTGGATCGCCCCTGTCTTGATGCCAAGGCGACCCAACCGCAAAGTCAGGACATTGTCTTTCACACCGTTCTCGGCCTGATGGATATTCAGACCGAGGTGCGCGATCCCGCGCTCGACCTGATGGCCTGCTCCTAGACTGCGACGCCCGCCTTCAGCCCCTCGAACACCGCCTCTTCGGCGGTGCGGGGGGCAAGGCAGTCGCCTGCCATGTGAAGCTCGATCCCCAGCCGCGCCACGGCCTCGGCCAGATCGTCTACCGGACGATGACCAAGGCAGAGGACGAGTGTCGCCACGCCCTCCACCTCCATCGCCTCGCCGCTGGGCGTGTGCTGCAGAAAGACGGTATCCCCCGCCGTCCCGTAAAGCCGCGCATAGGGGCGCACCTCGACCCGCAGCCGGTGCATCTCGGCCGCGATGTTGTCGCGCACGTAAAGCGGCAGCACCTCGCCCGCATGCAGCCCGTTCACGGCCAACACCACCGATGACCCGGCCTTCGCGAGCGCCTCGGCCACCCCCGGCCCGATCCAGTCGCAGCGCCAATCTGCCACCACCACCCGCGCGCCGGGCTTCACCTCGCCGCGCAGCACCTGCCATGCGGTCACCACCTGCATCTCGCCATCCGTGGGCAGGTCCGGCACATGCGGCACTGCCCCCGTGGCAAGGATGACGGCATCGGGGCGCTCCGCCTGCAGCACGTCTTCGGTCACCCGTACGCCACGCCGCAGGCGGACCTGCGCCCGCTCCACCTCGCGCATCAGGTTGGTGACGATGCCGCCGAATTCCGCCCGTCTTGGCAGAAGCTGCGCCAGCAGCGCCTGCCCGCCCGGTTGCGCGGCCGCCTCCCAGAGCGTCACCTCATGCCCCCGCTGCGCCGCCGTGACCGCCGCCTTCATCCCCGCAGGCCCCGCACCCACGACCATCACCCGCTTGCGCCGCGCGGCGGGCGTCAGGCGGCCATAGGCCAGTTCGCGCCCCGTTTCGGGATGTTGGATGCAAGACACGGGCAGCCCCTTGTGGAAATGCCCGATGCAGGCCTGATTGCAGCCGATGCAGGCACGGATGTCGTCCACCGCGCCCCGCGCGGCCTTGGCGGGCATCTCCGGGTCAGCGATCAGCGCGCGGGTCATCCCGCACATATCAGCCTGCCCCGCCGCCAGAATGGCCTCTGCCTCGTGCGGCTGGTTGATCCGGCCCGCCACGAAGACCGGCACAGTGAGCGCCCGCTTAAAGGCCGCCGCATCGGGGGCGACATAGCCGGGGGCAAAAGCCATGGGCGGCGCGATATGTACCGCGCCCCCCAGCGTGGCCGAGGTGCCGGTGGTGACATTCACATAATCCAGATCGGGTTGCAGCGCGATGCAGGCCGCCAGCGCCTCTGCCGCCGTCAGCCCGTCCTCTTCCCGCTCGCCCGCGCTGATCCGCAGGCCGATGACAAACTCCGCATCGGTCGCAGCCCGGATCGCCTGCAGCACCTCGCGCAGAAAGCGCTGGCGACCGCTGTCATCCCCGCCATAGCCATCCGTCCGCAGGTTCACCCTTGGGTTCAGGAATTGCGCGGGCAGATAGCCGTGGCTCGCCACCACCTCCACCCCATCCAGCCCTGCCATGCGCATCCGCCGCGCCGCCGCCGCATAGCCCGCCACGATCTCGTTGATCAGCGGCAGGGTCAGGGCGCGGGGCATGACGTGGAAACGTTCGTTCGGAACGGAGGACGGCGCATAGGCCACGGCCAGAAGGCCATCCGCACTTTCCATGATCTCGCGCCCCGGATGGAAGAGTTGCGAAAACACCGCCACCCCTTCGGCATGCAGCGCCGCGGCCAATGCGCGATAGCCGGGAATACAGGCGTCATCCGTCGCCATCAGGAGGTGCGAGGTATAGCGCGCCGTGTCATGGACGCCTGCCACCTGCGTGATGATCAGCCCGGCACCGCCCTTGGCCCGCGCACGGTGATAGGCGATCAGCGCCTCGTTCACGGTGCCGTCGGTCGGCAGAACCGTGTCATGCCCGGTCGACAGGATGCGGTTGCGGATGCGTGCGCCCCGGATGGTGAGGGGCGTGAAAAGATGCGGGAACATCGCAGGTTTCGTCGTCATTTCCATGGCTTGGCCCAACTGGTCGCCGCCAGCCTAGACCAGCCCCCCGCCCCCCGCCATCCCATCCCCGACAGGCCCGCGTCGCGAAGCCTTGGACAAACCCCGCCGTCTGCCCCATATGAAGGAAAACGCGCAAGAGGTTCGGATGAAAGGCTTTCTCGACGCAAACCACCCGATGTTCCGGCGCGTCTGGGTGCGCTGGGCCACGGCCCTGGTGCCGCTGGTCTGGGCGGGATTCGAATTGTGGCTGGGCAACCCGCTTTGGGCGGTTTTGTTCGGCACGGCAGGGGGTTACGCCTTCTGGGTGCTGATCGTGAAGGGGCCGGATCAAGGCTGAAGGCGGGCGGCGATCTCGTCGGCCAAGGCCGCCATTTCGACCCGCGCGGGGGTCTTGGGGCCTTCGCCCACCCCGCGTCCCTGCCCCAGCACTTCGGCAAATGCCACGCGGGAGCCGAGCCGCGCCGTGGCGATTTCCGCTTTTCCTTCAGCGGCTTGCGCGACTTCGTCGGCCAGGCGGGTGCCAGATTTCCAGCGGTTCAGCACGATCAAAGCAGGGCGGGATTCGCGCAGGATGAGGTCGAGGACCCCGTCCACCGCCCAAAGATCAAGGTGGCTGGAGGCGACGGGGATCAGCACCAGATCGGCCTCGCGCAGGGCAGGGCGGAGGTCGGCATCCACCTTGGGGGGCGTATCCACAATGACCAAGTCGTTGGTTTTCCTCAGTTTCTCGCATTCATAGCTGACGCCCCAGGCGCTTGCTGTGGAGAAGTCGAGGCCGTCGATCCCCACCCCATCGCGCCGGGCCATGAACCAGCGGCCAAGGCTGCCCTGCGGATCGGTGTCCAGAAGTGCCACCCGTTGACCGCGCTGCAGAAATTCGACGGCAAGGTTGACGGCGAGGGTGGTTTTCCCCGCCCCGCCCTTCTGCTGCGCCACGGTGATGACCTTGCCCATGCGACTCTCCACTCCCCCTAATGCTGCATTGCAGCATTTTCGCTGCAGCGCGTCAATGCGGCGGAATCACCCCGCAAAGGCTGTGCCCTGTTTTGTGCCGCCTTTTGTGCAGCAAACTGTGGGCACGCGGCGGACGGTGGGTGAATCCCCCATTAACCATGCAGGCGCGGCAAGAATGGGGGGTATGGGTCGGTGACAGGGGGGCAGCAGATGCCCTAGTCTGCGGGCCAGAGACCTCGAAAGGACTGCCCGATGCGCAAAACCCGGATCGCCACGCTGATCGCCCTTCTCACCCTGCCCGCCTGTGCGCCCGTGGTCCTTGTCGGGGCCGGGGCGGTGGTGGCGGATACGGTGGTGGAAGAGACGCAAGGCGGGGATGGGCTGTTTTGAGGGGGGCCAGTGTAAGGCAGGCGAAGGGCGGGTGACCCCCGCCCTTCGCCTTAGGGCAGGATCACTGGGCCACGTAAGGCAGCGACGAATGATGCACCACGATCCGCAGGTTGCCCGCGTCGTCCTTGACGTAGGTCCAAGTCTTGTCGACCGTCGTGACAGCGCCGTCCTTGCCGGTGATGGCGACATTGCCCATCGTCGTCGCCGTTCCGCCAGTGATGAAGACCGCGTTGTTCGTGGCCGCACAGGCCGTCCAGCCCTTGAGCGCGAAGCCCGTATCGTTCGGGAAGGCCGGATCGTCGCCCACGAAATAGGCCAGCGCCCCTTCGCGGGTCGGGCGGAAGGTCTGCGGCGCGACGGTCAGGGTCGGTTTGAACAGCACGGCACCCATCTGATAGCCATAGGCCGCGTCGATCACCTCTCCCGCGAGGGCCTTGGCCGCAGCCTGCCCGTCCTTTTCGAAGGTGGCCGAGATGTTGACCAGCGCGGCGCACCAAGCCTCTTGCGCGGCGGTGACTTCGGCTTCGGTGATGGCCTGTGAGACGACGATGGTTTCGGCCGAGGCGGCAGCCGCAAAGCCAGCCGCGGCCAGCGCCGCAGCAGCGAATGTGAGTCGGGACATGAACATTTCCAATCGTTACGGGTCGTGGCGGGTGGCTTGTCGTAGGACACCGTCCCGCAGGTCGGCGGCAGGGGCCGCCCGCCTTTCCCCCGCTCTGTAGAGATGGGCGTTGGTAAATGCGGTGTCAACCAATCCGCCCGTCGTGCCGCTGCGGGGAAGTGGCGAGGTGACCCCGGCCCTGCGATGGCTTGCGGCGCCCGGTAGCGGGGCGGTGGTGGCGGATACGGTGGTGGAAGAGACGCGAGGCGGGGATGGGGTGTTTTGAGGGTGCTCCCTTGCCCCCCCCCGGCGCCCCGCTAGAGTTGTGCGGGTAGGCTAGTAATGAGTCACCCATGTTCGCAAAGCCCGGCCCTGCCACGCCCGACCAAGACATAGCGGAACGGCGCAGGTTGATCCTGAACGAGAAGTGCAAGGCGCAAAGCGGGTTCTTCTACAACCTCGGCGTGGCGGTGGTGACCGCTGGACCCGTGGCGAACCTGATCAGTCAGGCCCCGACCTTTCACCCGCCCGTGATCATCCTCTCTTGCGCCTTCGGGATGATCTTCTATCTTTTGGGGAACAATCGGCTGGATCAAATGGTGGATTAGTGTGATGGCGTTCCTGACAATCCTAGCCATAGGCACCTTCGGCCTGCTGATCGCAGGGATCAGCCACATCAGCATTTCCCGCGAACGCAAGGCCCTGCTGGAGGCGCGAGCGCGTCTGGCCGAGGTGGAGGCGGCGAAGCCTGCCACGGGAAGCAAAGCCGCATCGGTGCGGGAGCATGCGCTCTCCGGCATGGTCCAGCGGGCGGCGGTCGCGCGCTCTGCCACGGGCGCACCGAAGCAGTATCGGCGGGTGCGGGGGAAGCTTTAGGGCGGGGATCACCGCGTCTTGCGCGGCGCGTGTGGCGGGGTCAACCCCGCCCCACGCTCACTAGCTATCTGGGTCGTCTTTAAACAGCAGTGGATTTGTCTTGCGCGCCTTCGTCATAAAGAGGTCTCGTTCAGCCTCTTTTAAAGTCGGCAAGACCTGCCAGAAGTTTTCGCAGTAGCCTTGGAACGACTGAACAAATCGCGCAACGTCGTGACTGTGAAATCTCCAAATCAGAATGGCCTCAGCAATCAAATCAAGTGATAATCGGACCAATTGTTGCACTTCACTCCAAGAGTAACTTTCCCCCACCTCAGCAGCAGTAAGTTTCTTTCTGGACGCTGCTTTTCCCGCGAGCAAATGCGCGAAATGCTCATCGCGTGCAACCCGAAGTTTCTTTATCAAGGTGCCGTGTTCTATTTGCTCCACCTTTTCTCTGAAAGAGCAAATCCTTTCGCCCAAAGCATCAAGTCCAAGAACACTTTCGGGCCAATCTGGATGCGCGACCCTTCGCCAATGTGCGATCTGGCTCTCTCTTTCTGAGATCGCAGACGCAATAACAGGCAAAGAATTACCATTCCTCTCCCAAACTCGGCAGCACCAGAGGCGAATTTCACGAAGGCTGATCGTTATGGGCAGATGCAGTGCATGTCCGGAATATGAATCAACAATTTTCGAGTCGTTATCCGGACGATCTACAATTGTGTTACTCCAAGCCAACAAGGCTATGCCTAGCATCTTCTCGTTGTCGAGTTGCTCCAACGCAGGATTAATTGTTTTGTCGAACAGCTCAACCATGCAGAAAGCCTAGCACCATTACGAAAACCGGAGCTGGTCACCCCTCAAGAATCCATCTTCAACGCCGAGATAAACGCCTCCTGCGGGATCTCTACCTTGCCGAACTGGCGCATCCGCTTTTTCCCGGCCTTCTGCTTGTCCAAGAGCTTGCGCTTCCGCGTGGCGTCGCCGCCGTAGCACTTGGCCGTCACGTCCTTGCGCATCGCCGACAGCGTTTCGCGCGCGATCACCCGCCCGCCAATCGCCGCCTGAATCGGGATCTTGAACATGTGGCGGGGGATCAGTTCCTTCAGCTTTTCCACCATCGCGCGGCCCCGCATCTCGGCCCGGTCGCGGTGGACCATCATCGACAGCGCGTCGACCGGCTCCTCGTTCACGAGGATGGACATCTTGACAAGATAATCCTCACGATATTCGGAAATCTGGTAGTCGAAGGAGGCATAGCCTTTGGTCACGGATTTCAGGCGGTCGTAGAAATCAAAGACCACCTCGGCCAAGGGCAGGTCATATTCCACCATGGCGCGGTTGCCCGCATAGGTCAGGTTCAACTGGATGCCGCGCCGATCCTGGCAGAGCTTCAGGATATCGCCCAGATACTCGTCCGGCACCATGATCGTGGCCTTGATGCGCGGCTCGGTGATGTGGTCGATCAGGGTGAGGTCGGGCATGTCGGCGGGGTTGTGCAGATCGCGCACCTCGCCATCCTTCATGTGCAGCTTGAAGACCACCGAGGGCGCGGTGGTGATGAGGTCGAGGTCGTATTCCCGCTCCAGCCGGTCGCGGATCACTTCGAGGTGGAGAAGGCCGAGAAAGCCACAACGGAAGCCGAAGCCGAGGGCGGCGGAGGTTTCCATCTCATAGCTGAAAGACGCGTCGTTCAGCGCCAGCTTTTCGATGGCGTCGCGCAGCGCTTCGAAATCATTGGCGTCCACCGGGAAGAGGCCGCAGAAGACCACCGGCTGCGCGGGTTTGAAGCCGGGAAGCGGCGTGTCGCAGCCCTTGCGTTCATGCGTGATGGTGTCGCCCACGCGGGTGTCGCGGACCTGCTTGATCGAGGCGGTGAGGACGCCGATCTCACCCGGGCCAAGCTCGGCGATGTCCACCATCTGGGGTTTCAGGACGGCGAGCTTGTCGATGCCGTAGACGGCGCCGGTCTGCATCATCTTGACCCGGTCGCCCCGGCGGATGGTGCCGTCCATGACGCGGATCATGACGACGACGCCGAGATAGGCGTCATACCAGCTGTCCACCAGCATGGCCTTCAAAGGCGCGTCGCGGTCGCCCTTGGGGGCGGGAAGGCGGGTGACGATGGCCTCCAGCACCTCGGGGATGCCGAGGCCGGTCTTTGCCGAGATCGGGATGGCGTCCGAGGCGTCGAGGCCGATGACATCCTCGATATTCTCCTTCACGCGGTCGGGGTCGGCGGCGGGGAGGTCGATCTTGTTCAGCACCGGCACGATCTCATGCCCCGCATCGATGGCCTGATAGACATTGGCCAGCGTCTGCGCCTCCACCCCCTGCGACGCGTCCACCACCAGAAGCGAGCCTTCGACCGCGCGCATGGAGCGGGAGACTTCATAGGCGAAGTCCACATGGCCGGGCGTGTCGATCAGGTTGAGGATATAGGTGCGGCCATCCTTGGCGGGATATTCGATCCGCACGGTGTTGGCCTTGATGGTGATGCCCCGCTCACGCTCGATATCCATGCTGTCCAGCAGCTGGGCCTTCATGTCGCGTTCGGCCACCGTGCCCGTCATCTGGATCAGACGGTCGGCGAGGGTGGATTTTCCGTGGTCGATATGGGCCACGATGGAGAAGTTGCGGATCAGGTCAAGCTGGGTCATGGCGCGCATATAGCCTTTCCCACAAGGCGCGGAAAGCCCCCGCACCCGAAAGGATCGCGGCTTCATCTTGGTCCAAATACTCACCGCTGCGCCCGCCACCCCGCGCACCCTTGGGACAGGGGGAAAACGGGGGGTGCGGGGGGGCCGTTGCCCCCCCGCCCGGGCCGGATCAGCCGGGGCGACGGGCGGCCCGCGCCTCGGCCAAAAGGCAGAGGATCTCGAACATCATCGTGGCGCCGACGAGGGCGGTGTTGCCCGACGGATCGAAGGGCGGCGCCACCTCCACGACATCGGCGCCGATCAGGTCCAGCCCGGCAAGGCCGCGGATCATGCGCTGCGCCTCGTGTACGGTGAAGCCGCCCACTTCGGGCGTGCCGGTGCCGGGGCAAAAGGCGGGGTCGATCCCGTCCACGTCGAAGGTCAGGTAGGTGGGCCCGCCCCCGGCGATGCGGCGGGCGGCATCGACCACGCCCTCGGTGCCAAGTCGATAGACATCCTCGATATACAGGGTGGTGATCCCGGCCTGATCGGCGAAATCCGTCCCGTCGGAGGCATAGCGCGTGCCACGAATGCCGATCTGCACCGTCCGCTTCGGATCGATCAGCCCTTCCTCCACGGCGCGGCGGACATGGGTGCCATGGGTGTAGCGGTGACCGCCGAAATAGCTGTCATTGGTGTCGGAATGGGCGTCGAACTGGATCAGACCCACGGGGCCGTCCTTGGCGATGGCGCGCAGGATGGGCAGGGTGATCAGGTGATCGCCCCCCGCCGTCAGCGGCACCGCCCCTGCGGCATGGATTGACTCGTAATGGGCGGTGATCAGCGAAAGCGCCTCGGCCACGTCGATCGGGTTCATGGGCGCGTCGCCCAGATCGGCCACGCGCGCCACCTGATAGGGCGAGCGGCGGGTGACATGGTGATAGGGGCGGATGAACATGCTCATCTCGCGGATGGCGCGCGGGCCGTGGCGGGTGCCGGCGCGGTTCGTCGTGCCGCCGTCATAGGGCAGGCCCAGAAGCGCCACATCCACCAGCGCCGGGTCCGAAAGCTGGGGCAGCCGGAAAAAGCTGACCGGTCCGGCATAGCGCGGCAGATGCGACGAGGAGGCTGGCCAATAGGTGTCCTGCATTGCCCCTCTCCCGCTGCGGATGTCCCGCAGGCATCCTTTCGCAAGCCCGGTCCGGCGGCAAGCCCCGGCACCGGGGCGGGACTGCGGCGAAATGTGATCCGGGCGCGCCTTCGGACGGATTGAAAAAACCCGCGCAATCGGCATACTCCGCCACAGAAAAAGACTGCGGGCAAAGGCCGCGCGGCAAGAGGCAGAGACGATGAAAACCTTCCTTTCCGGCGCGGCACTGGCCGTGCCTTTGCTTTCCGTGATGCTGTCGGCGGCCCATGCGGGGCCGATCGAACGTGCCTGCATGCGGTCCGACCGCGATGCCGCGAACCGCGCCGTCTGTTCCTGCATCCAGCAGGTGGCCGACATGACGCTGCCCGGGGGCGACCAGCGGCGGGCGGCGAAGTTCTTCGCCGACCCCGACCGGGCGCATGAGACTTGGATGTCGCAGCGCGACAGCGACGACGCTTTCTGGGAGCGCTACAAGAATTTCGGCGCCACGGCCGAGGCCTATTGCGCAGGCTGACCCACGGTCAGCGGAGGGCAGCGATCAGTCCGCGCGCGGCATCCTCGATCATGTCCAGCACGCGGTCATATTCCCCCGTATACCACGGGTCCGGCACGTCGGTGCCATGCTGGGCTGCGTAGGTCAGGAACAGTTCCGGCTCCGTGCCGCCGTCGGGTCGGCGGGCGCGGGCGTCGCGCAGATTGGCGCGGTCCATCACGAGGATGCGGTCAAAACGGGTGAAATCGGACACCAGCAATTGCCGCGCGCGCAGGCTCGACAGGTCATAGCCCCGCGCGCGGGCGGCGGTGACGGCGGGGGTATTGGGTGGTTCGCCCGCATGCCAGCCGCCGGTGCCGCAACTGTCCACCTCCACCTGCAGGCCTTGGGCGGCGGCAAGCTGGCGGAACACGCCCTCGGCGGTGGGAGAGCGGCAGATATTGCCAAGACAGACAAAGAGGATGCGGGCGGTCATGGCCCCTCCTTAGCGGGGCTGGGCGCGGCAGGGCAAGGCCCTGCGCACCCGGCAAAGGCAGGCAGGATCAGTGGCCCGCCACCATCACCACGCCTTCAAAGCTGGAATAGAGCGCGACCTTGTCGGAACCCAGTTTGTCTTCTTCAGCGTTGAACAGCGCCGAAAGCTGTTCCGCCCCCGAAACCCCGTGCTGGCCAAGGAAGGCGGGCATGCGCAGGTCTTCGCCGCCGCAGAGGATGATTTCCCAGCCCATATCGGCCTTGCGCAGCAGGGCACGGCCGCCTTCGCCGCCCTGTTCCCAGGACGCAAGGGCATGCGCGCCTTCGATCACCACGGGCGTGACGGTCAGCGGGTTTTCGGGCGTGTCGAACTGGGCCTTCATCACGGCCACCACGGCCTCTGCATCGGAAAGTCCGGTCTGATCGACCATCGCCGCCATGTCATGCCCGCCATGGCCGTGGCCGCTCTGGGCTTGATCGCCGTGGCCGTGGCCACTGTGGTCATGCTGCATCGCGCCCGAGGCATCGCCATGCTCCATCCCGTGGCCGGAATGGTCATGATCCATCATGCCATCGCCCGGCTTGCGGGCATTGTCCACCACGGCCTCGACGGTGATCTCGCCCGCCTGTTCGAAGGTCAGCGTCAGTGGGAAGCTGTCGCCATCCTTCAATTCGCGCGTCAGGCCCAGCAGCATCACATGGTCGCCGCCGCGCGCGAGTTCATGCATCTCGCCTGCGGCAAGGGGGAAGCCCTCTTCGACATGCAGCATCTGCATGACACCATTGGCGTCTTCCTTGTGGGTGTGCAGTTCCACCCGTTCCGCCACATCGGCAGAGGCGGAGAGAAGGCGGTCGTCGGTTGCGCTGTTGTTGTGCATCATGAAGAAGACAGCGCCAGAGGCCCCGACCTGCCCCATGGACCGGGCATAGACGTCGTGGACATGCATCCCTTCGGGATGCTCCTCGGCGTTGGCGGGCAGCGACAGGGAGAGGGCAGCCGCAAGCGCGGCAAAGGTCATGCGAAAGGTCATCGGATCGTTCCTGATGTGAAGTCTGTGTTGGATGGGCTTCATCTGCAGGGGGACACCCTGCCGGTCAGATCCGGGCCGGGGGGCCGCGCGCGCTGGGGGACAGGGCCTGTGCCGGATCAGGCGCGGCGATCAGGGCCAGTGCTTGCCGTTCCCCGCGCGTCTGCGGGCGTTCCAGAGGCGGGGCAGACGGGGCCGCGCCAGCCGTGACAGCCAGACAGTCCGGGCAATGATGCGGCGTCGGGATCGGCTCGCCCATCGCGTTGAGGGTGATCGTCTCTTCCACCCCCGGCGTGCCGCAGAGCGTAATCTGCTGCGCGCCTGCCGATTGCACATGCACCACCGCCGCCGTGACCGAGGTCAGCGCAAGGCAGAGCGACAGCAGAAGGGCGGCAAGACGTTGCATCATGCGCGCAGCGTTACGCGACCTGCGCGGCGATGGAAAGACGGCCAAAGGTCGCGTCAGACGGAAAAGGCCCCGCCACAGGGGCGGGGCCTTCCTATCCGCCGCAGTCAGGGCAATCAGGCGGCAGCCTGCGCCTTGGCGATGTCTTTCTTGATCTTCAGCGCATTCGACGACAGTTCGTCATCCTTCGCCTTGGCGAGGAAGGCGTCCAGCCCGCCACGGTGATCGACCGTCCGCAGCGCGGCGGCCGAGATGCGCAGCTTGAAGGACTGGCCCAGCACGTCCGAGATCAGGGTCACTTCGTTCAGGTTCGGCAGGAAGCGGCGACGCGACTTGTTGTTCGCGTGGCTCACGGTATTGCCGGTCATCGGGCCCTTGCCCGTCAGTTCGCAAACGCGCGACATCGTCGTGTTCCTTCGTGTGTAAACAGGACTTAGGCCCGAGTCACCCCGGGCGTCCGAATTCGATTGGGGGCGTGTAAGTGGAAAGCCGTCCCGCGTCAAGCGACCCTTGGCGCAATCGGCGTGTGCGGGGCGGGTTTTTTGGCCCCGGCAGTGGGGGGATGGGGGAAGAAAGAGGGGGGCCAGCCCCCATCGCAGGCGCGTGCCGCGCCCGCGATTCCCCCGGGATATTTTCAGATAGAAGATGGACAGGGTCAGGTCAGGTTGCGCAGCAGGTCGGCGGCGGCGGCTTCGGGGGTGAGGGCACCTTGCGTGACGGCCTGCCCAAGCTCTTCCATCCTTCTGCGCGCCGGATCGCGGGTCAGGGCGGAAAGCAGGCCTTGGCGCACCTCCTCTTCGAACCAGTGGCGGGCCTGCGCGGCGCGGCGGGCGGTCCAATGGCCGTTCTGTTGCCGCCAGAGGGCCAGCGCCTGCATCTCTTCCCATGCGGCGGTCAGCCCCGAGGTTTCCAGCGCCGAGACGCAGAGCGCCTTGGGAAACCCCTCAGGGTCCTGCGGGCGGCGGCGCAAGAGGCGCAGCGCGCCCGCGTAATCGGCCATGGTGCGCAGGGCGGCGGGTTTAAGATCGCCATCGGCCTTGTTCACGAGGATGAGGTCGGCCATCTCCATGATCCCGCGCTTGACCCCCTGCAACTCGTCGCCGCCTGCGGGGGCAAGGAGGAGAAGGAAGAGGTCGCACAGTTCAGACACCACGGTTTCGGATTGGCCCACGCCGACGGTTTCGATCAGGACAAGGTCGAACCCCGCCGCCTCGCAGAGCGCCACCGCCTCGCGCGTGCGGCGGGCGACGCCGCCCATCTGGGCCTGTGACGGCGAGGGGCGGATAAAGGCCTGCGGGTCGCGCGACAGCCGCTCCATCCGCGTCTTGTCGCCAAGGATCGACCCGCCGGAGCGCGCGGAAGAGGGATCGACCGCAAGCACCGCCACGCGCTTGCCCTGCCCCGTCAGCATCAGGCCGAAGCTTTCGATGAAGGTGGATTTGCCCACCCCCGGCGTGCCCGACAGACCAAGGCGCAGCGCCTGCCGCCCCGGCACGGCCCCGCGCAGGCGGCCCAGCAGATCAAGCGCCTGCGCCCGGTGATCGGCCCGCCCGCTTTCCACAAGCGTGATGGCCCGGGCGAGCGCCCGGCGGTCCCCCGCCGCCACGCCTGCGGTCAGCGCCGCCACGTCGATCTCGCCTCGGACCATGCCGTCCCCCGGATATGCCATTGCCTCGGCGATCCGCTGCCGATCACGCCCCCGCTCGCGCGGAAATGACCGCGCGCGGGGGATGCGGGGCTTTTGTGCCCGACCTGCGCGGGTTATGCCAGTGGGGACAGGCGCGGCGCATCCGCCGCAGCACAGCGAGAGGGCCGAGAATGCCGATCACCGCCCGCCTTTGCGCGCTTGCCTTGCTGGGGGCGCTGGCCCTGCCCGCAGCGCCCCCACCCGCCACAGCCCAGACCGTGCAGGATCAGGCGCAGTTCGATCTGGTGATGAAGGGGATCACGGCGGGCAGCCTAACCTTTTCGGCCAATCAGCAGGGCGAAGGCTATGTCGTGGTGGGACGGCTGGCCTCGTCCGGCATCATGGCGATGATCCGGCGCGTGGCTTATGACGCCCGCGCCGAAGGGGTGATCCGGGAGGGGCGCCATATCCCCTCGCGCTATGCCGAGACGGCGGATACCGGCAAGCGGAAATCGGAATCGGTGATGGAGTACAAGGACGGCGTGCCGCAGGTCCGCGTCTACAACCCGCCGCGCGAGCCCGCTGCATGGGATGTGGAGGCGGCCACGCAGGGCGGAACGCTGGACCCGCTGACCGCGCTTTACGCCACGCTGCGCGATGTAGCCCCGGGCGGGGAATGCAATCGCGCGCTGAGGATGTTCGACGGGCGACGGGCGAGCCAGTTGACGCTGGGGCCGCCGCAGGCGCTGGAAGGCGGGGCGGTGACCTGTTCTGGCGAATACCGCCGCGTCGCGGGCTTTGCGCCCGAGGATATGGCGGAGAAGACCAGCTTTCCCTTCTCGCTCACCTATGTGCCGACCGAGGGCGGGCAGATGCGGGTGGTGGAGGTGACGATGGACAGCCTGTACGGCAAGGCGCGACTGATCCGGCGCTGAGGTCTGGTCCTGCGTCGCGCGCCCCGCGATAAGGGGGCATGAGCGACTCAAGGCCCACCCTGCCCATCGATGCCGCGCTGCCCGACCTGCGGGCGGCGCTGGCGGCGCGCGGGATGGCCGTGCTGCAGGCCCCGCCGGGTGCCGGGAAAACGACGCGGGTGCCGCTGGACATCCTTGCCGCCGGACTGGTGCCCGAGGGGCGCATCGTGATGCTGGAACCCCGCCGCCTTGCCGCCCGCGCCGCCGCCGAACGCATGGCCGAAACGCTGGGCGAGCCTGTGGGCCGCACCGTCGGCTATCGCATCCGGGGCGAGGCGAAGGTGTCGCCCGCCACGCGGATCGAGGTGGTGACCGAGGGCATCCTGACCCGGATGATCCAGTCCGATCCGGGGCTGGAGGGTATCGGGGCGGTGATCTTCGACGAATTCCATGAACGCTCGCTTAATGCCGATCTGGGGCTGGCGCTCTGTCTGGAGATAAGGGGTGCGCTGCGCGAGGACCTGATGCTTTTGGTGATGTCCGCCACGCTGGATGCGGCCCCGGTGGCGCGGCTGATGGGGGATGCGCCCATGGTCACCTCGGAAGGCCGCGCCTTCCCGGTCGAGACGCGCTGGCTGCCCCGCCCGCCCGATGCCTCGCTGCGGTTCGAGGCGGGGATGGCCAACCTTGTCCAGCAGGCGCTGGAGGAAACAGAGACGGGCGGGGTGCTGGTCTTTCTGCCGGGCGAGGGGGAGATCCGGCGGGTGGAGGCGGCGCTGACGGGTCGCCTGCCCGCAGGGGTGGTGATCCGGCCCCTGTTCGGGGCGATGGAGTTTGCCGCGCAGCGGGCGGCGCTTGGACCTGTGCAGGGCCGGAAGGTGGTGCTGGCCACGTCGATCGCCGAAACCTCGCTAACGATCCCTGATGTGCGGGTGGTGGTGGATGGCGGCCGCGCAAGGCGGGCGCGATTCGACGCGCCATCCGGCATGTCGCGGCTGGTGACGGAACGGGTGACACGGGCGGAAGCCGAACAGCGGCGCGGCCGCGCGGGGCGGGTGGCGGAAGGGGTCTGCTATCGCTACTGGACGCGCGGCGAAGAGGGCGGCCTTGCCGCCTTTCCCCCGGCAGAGATCGAGGCGGCGGATCTGACGCCGCTTGCGCTGGAACTGGCGCTCTGGGGGAGTGCCGATCTGCCCTTCCTGACGCCCCCGCATCCCGGCATTCTGGCCGAGGCGCGGGCGCTCTTGGCCGATCTTGGGGCGCTGGACGGCGCGGGGCGGATCACCGATCACGGCAAGCGGCTGGCGGCCCTGCCCCTGCATCCGCGCCTTGGGCATATGCTGGCCGTGGCGGGGCCTGAATCCGCGCCTTTGGCCGCGCTGTTGGCGGAACGCGACCCGCTGCGGGGCGAGCCGCCCGATCTTCTGGCGCGGCTGAAGGCCGTGGATCGCCCCCCGCCGCAGGCCCATCGCGGCACGATCGAGCGCATCCGGGACGAGGCGAAACGGCTGGCCCGGGCAGTGCCGAAGGGGACGCAGGCGGGCCTGTCGGCGGCGCAAATGGCCGCGCTGGCCTATCCGGACCGGATCGGGTTGCGCCGCAAGGGCGAGGTGCCGCGCTGGGTTCTGTCCGGCGGCAAGGGCGCGGCGATGGTGGCGGGCCTGCCGCTGGCGGGGGCGCGGTTGATCGTGGCCACGGACCTTGACGGCGACCCGCGCGAGGCGGAGGTGCGGCAGGCCGTGGCGATTTCCGAAGCGGAGGTCCGCGCGCTCTACTCTGACCGCATCCGCTGGCACGAGCTCTGCGAATGGTCCCGGCGCGAGGGCAAGGTTCTGGCCCGGCGGCAGGAGCGGCTGGGCGCGCTGGTGCTGGACGACCGGACCTGGCCCGAGACCCCGGCCGAGGCGGTGGCGCGGGCGGCGCTGGACGGCATCCGCCAGATCGGCCTGCCTTGGACAGCCGCCGCGCGGCGTTTCCGGGCGCGGGTGGAACTGGCGCGGGGCGGCGGGGCGGGCTTTCCCGAGATGACGGATGCCGCGCTGCTGGCGGGGCTGGAGGACTGGCTGCTGCCGCATCTGGGCCGCGCCCGGACCGAGGCCGATCTGCGCGCGCTGGACCTGACCGAGGCGCTGCGCGCGATGCTTGACTGGGACCAGATGCAGGCCTTGGACCGGGTCGCGCCGGGGCAGTTCGAGACGCCGCTCGGCCGCCGCGTGCCCATTGATTACGACGGCGAAGCCCCGGGCATCGAGGTGCGGCTGCAAGAGATGTTCGGGGTGACCAGCCATCCGGTCGTGGGCGCGGCGCGGACGCCGCTGCGCATCACATTGCTGTCCCCCGCCCAGCGCCCGGTGCAGGTGACCATGGACCTGCCGGGGTTTTGGGCGACCTCCTACGCCGATGTGCGCAAGGACATGCGCGGGCAATATCCCCGCCATCCTTGGCCCGAAGACCCGACGGAAGCCGAGCCCACCCTGCGCGCCAAGCCGCGCGGGACGTGACGGCGCGCAGCGGCGTCCGAAGATTTTTCGTACGAAAAATCTTCACTGTCCGAAAAATTTTCGACGAAAATTTTTCGCCCGGCCAGAGGCCGGGCTTGAGCAACATGTCCAGTGGCCGTCGTCCTGCCGACCCTGCGGGTCAGCGCCGCCGGTCGCGCCGCGCGCTCATCGGCTGGAAGGCGACGCCGACATGGGCCTCGCAATAGGGCTTGCCCGGCAGCGACGGCAGGCCGCAGAACCAGAAATCATCTGTCGCCGGATCGCCGATCGGCCATTTGCAGGTACGTTCGGTCAGTTCCATCAGCGTCAGGCGGCGGGCGCGCTTTTCCACCTCGCGGACCGAGGCCAGCGCTTCGGGGCTGATCTCGTTGGCCGACGGTTGCGGCGGCAGGGGCTGGCCTGCGGGCACGATGGGCTTACGCACCGGCAGCGGCGTCACATTCGACGCGGGTGCTGCGGCGGCGGGCCGTTCCGGCGCGGGGCGCGGGGCGGCGGGTT
>VYLE01000203.1_pt1 | contig 50385 bp, 38 predicted proteins | sample 5114391 | NCBI WGS metagenome assembly VYLE01 (sample SAMN12291771, study PRJNA351875) | freshwater metagenome | isolation source: freshwater lake | place: USA: Michigan, Kent Lake | collected 2013-08-15
CGCCGGCCGCGCCGCTGGCGGTGCGGCACCTGCGTGGCGTTCGCGCGTACACGCCGGGCGATCTGGTCGTCACCGTAGCGGCGGGCACCACGCTCGCCGAACTCGCGGCGACCACGGCAGCACACGGGCAGATGCTGGCCCTCGATCCGTACGGCACCCCCGACGACACGATCGGTGCCGTCGTGGCCACCGCGTCGCCAGCACCACTCGCGTTGGGTGACCATCGTGTGCGCGACCTCGTGCTCGGCGTGCAGGTCGTTACGGGGGACGGCGTCGTCATGCGCGCCGGCGGGCACGTGGTGAAGAACGTGGCGGGGTTCGACCTCGTGCGGTTGCAGACGGGCGCGTGGGGCACGCTCGGTGTCATCACCGAGGTGAGCCTGCGCCTGCATGCCCGCCCGCCGGTCGATCAGCTGATGTGCGCCGCCGTGCCGCATGCCGACACCGGGGCCCTCGACGACCTGCTGCCCGCGGTGCTGGCGCAGCGGGCGCCGCTGCCCATGCTGCTGGTGAGTTCCCCTGGCGAGGAGCCGCGACTCTGGGCGCGGCTCTCCGGCAACACCAGTCGCGTGCGCGCGCTGCAGGCGCGGCTGCAGGCGCTGCCGGTGGGCGATGTACGGGAAGCACCCAACGACGAAACATGGCGTACGCTGCGCGCCACCCCCCCGGACGCGATCGTGCTGCGCGCCCGGACGCATCGATCGGACGCCGTGCCGTTCTTTCGCGCCGCGCGCGACGCGTTCGACTCGGCAACGCTCAGCTACGATCCGGCGCACGGCTCCCTGCGGCTGGTTATACCCAGTACGGGCCTCGCGTCGCTGGAACGCGATCTGGCCACGTGGTACCGGCTCGCCGCGGCGCGCGGCGCCCTGCACACGATGACCGTGGTGGTCGATCAGGGACGCACACGGTCCGCACCGCACCATACGCCGCGTACACCACTGGAGGCCGGCGTGAAGTACGCCTTCGATGCCCGTGACGTGCTCAATCGCCTCGCCGAGTTGGCGCCGTCGACGCGTGCCCATCCCGATGCGTGAACCCATGCCTCCGTCCGTGTCCTCCACCACCGATCACGTGACCGCCGTGACGCCGCACTGCGCGCTGCCCGGGACGCCGTTGCAGCAGGCGGCGGCGGGGCTCGATGCGTGCGTGCACTGCGGCTTTTGTCTGCAGGCGTGCCCCACGTACGTGAATCTCGAAGACGAGAACGACTCGCCACGTGGCCGTCTGGTGCTCATGCGCCGCCTCTTGGACGGCGAGATTGCGCTCGCGGACGAGGGCGTGGCGCAGCACTTCGACCGCTGCCTCGGCTGTCGCGCCTGCGAGACGGCGTGCCCATCCGGCGTACCCTACGGAGAACTGCTCGAGGCCACCCGCGCCACGATGCGCCCCGTGCGGGGGATCCCGCGCGTGGCGCAGGTGGTACTGACCGTATTCCGGTATCATGTGCTGCTGCGCGCGGCACTGGCGGGTGCGCGTGCGGTGCGCGCCACTGGACTGCCACGGCTCCTCGCGCGCCTGCTCCCCCGTCGGCTGGCCTTCCCGTTTGCCATGCTGGCGGCCTCCGCACCGGGGCCTTGGCGCCGTCGCATCATGGCCCCACGCGCGCCGGCCGCGGCAGACGTTGCCCACGCGAAGCACACCGCGGTCGCGGCACCACCGGCACCCGCGGTCACACTACTCGAAGGGTGCGTGATGTCGGGGCTGTTTGGGCATGTCAACGACGCCACGGTACACGTCCTTGCGTACCACGGGTATCGATCGTGTGCCACCCCGGGGCAGCGTTGCTGCGGCGCCTTGCATGCCCACGCGGGTGATCTCGAGGGCGCGCGGGCCCTGGCGCGCAAGAACATTGCCGCGTTCGAGCGCACCGCCGCCGATCTCATCGTGGTGAACGCGGCGGGGTGTGGTGCCATGCTCAAGCAGTATGGTCACCTGCTGCACGACGATCCGGCGTGGTCGGCGCGCGCGGAGGCGCTGTCCGCGCGCACGCGCGATGTCAGCGAACTGCTGGCCTCCTCCGGCGTGCGCATGGGCACCACCCCCATTGGGCTGCGGGTCACGCACGACCCGCCGTGCCATCAGATGCATGCGCAGCGTGTGGTGCGCCCCCCCATGGTGGTGCTCGAGGCGGTGCCCGGGCTGGACCTCGTGCCGCTCGAGGACGCCGATCAGTGCTGCGGATCGGCCGGCATCTACAATCTCGTGGAACCCGCCACCTCGGACGCGGTGCTGGCTCCGAAACTCGCCCGCATTGCCGACACCCATGCCCAGATCGTGGCGACCGGCAATCCTGGTTGCCACATGCAGATTGGAGCGGGGCTCCTCATGAGTGGGTCCGGCGTCATGGTAGCCCATCCCATCGAGTTGCTGGCAGCCAGTTATCCCGATCGAGGACGCCCGTAGCCTGCGGTTCCATGAATCGGCGTCGTTCGCGGCCCGAGCATCTGCCATGTCGACCCGTGCCCATCGTGCGCACGGTCCTCACCGTTCACGCTTGGACGGCGAGAGCGTACGGCGGCGGGAGCAGGAATGCGGGAAGCGCACCGTGATCGACGCCACACTGCGTCGCCTGCGCTGAGCGCGACGGAGGCGGCTGGCCCCCCGGCTGCCTTTGCGGTATGATCGCCTCATGATGAGGATGATATGGGTGGGCGCGGCCGGGACCCTCGCGCTGGCGGCCACGACGGCCTTCGCACAGACACCGGCTCGCGTCAGCGCGAGGGTGCGTGGCGAAATCGTCGACAGCGTGCGCTCACGGCGGTTGAGCGGTGCCACCGTGCAGCTGACGGCTGCCGACGGCAGCGGACGCATTCTCTCCACGACCTCCACCTCGCAAGGCACGTTTCTGTTGGAGGACGTGGCAACCGGGGTGTATCTGGCCGGCTTTCTTCACCCCTTCCTCGATTCCCTTGGCGTCGAGAGCCAGCTCTTGCGTCTGGACGTGACCACTGGCGATCCAATCTCGCTGACCCTCGCCACCCCGTCGGCGGCCACGCTCATCGAGGCGCGGTGTGGCGCCCCCACACCGGAACTGCCACGCGGCCTGTTCTTCGGGACGGTACGCACTGCCGGCGGGTCCCCACCGTCGGTCCCGGTGCGCGTGCGCGCGCAATACAACAGCAATCGCGTCACGGCACGAGGCCTCGAGCGCGTACCCAACGTGCGCATCGCCACTGGCACCGCCGACGGCGCGTTCGCCGTGTGCGGCGTGCCCCCCAATACCGCCATCACCGTGCGCGCCTTCGCCGACATCGACAGCAGCGGCTTTGTGGAGTTGCCGGTGCCCGGCAACGGCCTGCTGCTGCGAGATCTCGTCATCGGCCGTGGCGTACGCCAACAGGCGCGCGGCACCGGAGGCACGGCACGTGTGACGAGCGTGTTGACCGGCAAGGCATCGCTGCGTGGCATCGCACGCAACCAGAGCGGCCAGCCGGTGAATGGCGCCCGCATCACGTTGTGGGGCACCGGCGTCGAGGCCAGCGCGAACGCCGCCGGCCAGTATCAGTTCGCCAACCTGCCCGAAGGGACCTATACGGTGGAGGCCCGCGCCGTCGGGTTCCAGCCACACCGGGCACCGGCCGACCTCCAGGCCACACGCGAGGCCGTGGTCGATCTCACGCTCTCCGCACTCGTCACCAATATCGACACCCTGCGCGTGCGCGCCAATCGCGCGGTGCCGCTCGATGAGTTCGAGCGGCGCCGCAAGCTGGGCTTTGGCCACTTTCTCACCGAAGAGGAGATCCGCAAGAAGGGCCCGACCTACATGGGCGACATCTTCCGTGGGCTTCCGGGTGTGGTCACGATGCCGGGGCAGTTCGGGCGCGACCGGGTGCTGGTTCGCGGCACGGGCATGACCGGCGATTGCGCGCCGGCGATCTTTCTCAACGGCCTGTACGTGAACATCGAGGACGGCGACCTCGACAACATCATCAATCCCAAGGACGTCCGCGCCATCGAACTCTATGCACGCACCGCCAGCATCCCGTTGCAGTTCCAGACGCGAAACGGATGCGGCAGTGCCGTCATCTGGACGGGGGCGCGCATGGATGATCCTCCGGTGAAGAAGTAGGACCGGCGCGGTGCGACACGCGCGCGGGACCCCGGTCCACCTCGCCGCACTCCTCATGCTCCTCACCGTGCCGGGCGAACAGGGCGTGGCGCAATCGCTGTCGGGCTTCGCCGTCCGCAAGGCCGAGCAGTTGCTACGGGACAAGCACAGCTGCCTTGGCTGTCACCGCCTCAAGGGTGAAGGGGGACAGCTGGCACCGGCGCTCGACGACGTGCGCGGGCGGCGCGATGCGGCCTACATTGCCGCCATCGTGAGCGATCCGCAGCGGCTGAAGCCCGGTGTGAGCATGCCGCGCGTACGCATGCCGGCCAGCGAGCGCGCCCTCATCGTTCGCTATCTCGGCGGTGACCCCACCCGCATCGAAGTGCCCCCCGGGGCCTTGTCACCTGTGGCGCCGTCACCCACGGCGCCCGACGGCAAGGGGCTCTACGCGCAATGGTGCGCCGGGTGCCACGGCACCACGGGTATGGGCGACGGTCCCAACGCGCAGGCGCTGCCCGTGCCACCGGCGCGCCACCACGATGCCGATGCCATGCGATGGCGCAGCGATGACGCGCTCTTCGATACCATTGAAGCAGGCGGTGCGATCATGAACCGGCATCACCGTATGCCCGCCTTCGGTGGCACACTCACCACACCGCAGATTCGCGCGCTGGTGGCGTACATACGCACGCTCTGCCGCTGTCAGGGACCGGAGTGGAGTCGCGACGGAGGGCCGCCATGACACGCACACGCCAACGAGCGTGGGTCGCGCTGGTGCTGCTGGGTGCGTGCACCACGGGCGCAAGCGACAACGGCGCCGGTGAGCCGGACACCACGCCGCTGACCGCAGTGGTGCTGGCCACGCCCACGGCGCCGCCACCGGAGTCGTTTGCGGGCAACGCCTCCTGCCTCACCTGTCATGCCCGGCAGGTGGAGCAATGGAGCCGCTCCACACACGGACGAGCCGGCGGTGTGCCGGGTAGCCCGACCAACGACGTGTCGGTCATCGCCCCCTTCTCGGGAGCACCCATCCGGTTTGCCGATGCTACGGTCACGCCGCGCCAACGCCGCGGGCGCTACGAATTCCTCCTGCAACGGGAGGGGGAAGCGGACACCGTCTTCATGGTGGACGGCGTCATTGGTGGTGGCCATATGGCGGGCGGCGGAACGCAGGGGTTCGTGACCAACTGGACCGACGGCACGGTGCGTTTCCTGCCGTTCGACTGGAGCAGGGACGGACGCCGCTGGTTCTGCAATACCGGCACGCGCAGCGACCAAGGCTGGCAGCCCATCCGCCCCACCATGCGGTTGGCCGAATGCGGAGACTGGCCCCCCATGCGCATCCTCGGCGACGAACCGCGCTTCAGCAACTGCCAGGGCTGTCATGGCAGCAACATCTCCGTGCAGTACGAGGCGCGCGACGGACGCTGGCGCACCCAGGTCGCCACGTACGCCGTGAACTGCGAGAGCTGTCATGGTCCTGCCGCCCGGCACGTGCGCCTCATGCAGCAGGGGAGCACGGGCGCGGACATCGGACTCGAGGCACTGGCGACGGTCGACAAGGAGCGCAGCCTCGCCACCTGCATGGGATGCCATGCCCTCAAGACGCAACTCGCAACCGGCTACACACCGGGAGCGCCGCTCACGCAGTTCTACTCCACCGCCCTGTCGCAACTGGGCGACCGACCGTTTACTCCGGATGGTCGCACACGTACCTTCGCGTATCAGGAGGGACACTACGCGAGTGATTGTTATCGCAACGGCGGCATGACCTGCACCAGCTGTCACGATCCGCATACGCAAGGGTATCGGACGGTCGACGGCGAGCCGATTCCGGGACGCACCGACGATCGACAGTGCACGAGTTGCCACGCCAGTAAACGCGACGAGCCGTCACGCCATACGCGGCACGCCCCCGACAGTCGCGGCAGCCGCTGCGTGAGTTGCCATATGCCGTACGAGCAGCAGCATGAACTGGGGCAGGCCGTGCGCTATGGCCGCAGCGACCACACCATCGCCATCCCGCGACCCGCCCTCGACTCGGCACTGGGACTCGTTGGTGCGTGCCGCTCGTGCCATATGAACCGGAGCGTGCGCGACCTCGAGGCGCAGGTCACTCAGTGGTGGGGCACGCTCAAGCCGCACGACCGCGCCGTGGGCGGGGTGCTGGCGGCCCAGGGGGTCACCGATGTCGAGCGCGCCACGCCGCTGCTGCTCGAACCGCGTTCCACGCATGCCATGGCACAGGTTGCCGGCATGGGGGAGTGGCTCGAGCGGTTTGCCACGCCGCGCATGGAGCGCGTACCGGCCGAGTTCGAGGAACGGGCGCGCAGACTCGCGGACAGCCCCAATCTCGATGTGCAGGCGCTCGCCATGGCGCTGCTGCACCTCACCCGCGGTCATGTCGGCACCATCCGCCGGGAGCTGACCACGCGACTTGCCGCCGCGCCCGATGCATCGACGCGTGACGCGCTGCGCCGCCGCTGGGCCACCGTGCTTGGTGGCATTGGGGATGCCGCCCGTGATGCGGGCCGACCAGGGGAGGCGGTGGCCGCCTATCGCGCCGCGCTGGAGGTCACCCCCGATGCAGCACCGCTGCTGCGTAATCTGGGGCTGGCGCTGGCCGCGCAGGGCGACTGGAGCGCGGCGATGCGCGCGTACCAGCACTCCCTGCAAATCGATCCGCGGGTGCCGTTGGGGGAGGTGAACCTGGCGCTGGCACTGGAGCAGCAGGGCAACAGCGCCGGCGCGCGTGCCGCTTATGAGCGGGCCATCGCCGGCGATCCGACCGCCGCCGTGCCCTACCTCAACATCGGGACCATGCTGCTGCGCGAGGAGCGGGCGGCGGAGGCGCGCCCGTGGCTGGAGAAGGCCCTGGCACGTGATCCGGGACTGGCCACTGGCCATTTCCAGCTGGCGCTCGTGTTCGTTCAAGCGGGTGACCTTGCCGGTGCAGAACGATCGGCACGGCGGGCGCTCGGGCTTGATCCGACCCACGCCGAAGCCGCCAGACTACTCGAGGCACTGCGCGAGGCACGGCAGGAGCGCTGACCGTCTGGCCGGATCCTGCACAGGGCGCGCCGACCGGGATATTCCGATAGTTGGCATGCAGTAATCTCACACAAGCCGCCGAATGGTGTGCCGAGATGGGACTGCACGGGACGAAGGGACTGGACGAGGCATTGCCCGCTGCGGTTCGGCATCGTACAATTGCCGTCTTGTCGCTGTACCCGGTCCCCGGTTCATCTCGTCCCTGCAGGAGGCTAAGGAATGCCCGGAGCTCTTCTCGCACGAAGCACACGCTTCGTCGCCGCGTTGTTGCTCGTCCTGGCGGTGCCGCTGGCACCCAGCCACGCCCAAGGTAACACCGCGATCGTCGAAGGTCGTGTCACCGATGCCTCTAATCAGCGGCCGCTCGAAAACGTGCAAGTCACGATCGACGGTACGCAGCTCGGCGCCATGACCAACGCCTCGGGCAACTACCGGATCACCGGCATCCCGGTGCCGGGTGGGACCGCCGAGGTCGTGGTGCGTGTGCGCGCCATTGGCTACTCGCGTGAAACGCGCACGGTAACCGTGTCGGCGGGGCAGACCACCAAGCGCGACTTTGCCGTCACGGTGTCGGCCATCCAGCTCAACCAGGTCGTCGTGACGGGGTCCGGTCAGAAGACGGAGGTGAAGCGTCTGGGCAATACGGTGGCGGTCATCCAGCCACCGGCCAACGCGCCCATCAACGACATCTCCAACCTGCTCACGGCGCGCGAACCGGGCGTCTCCGGCCTCGTGTCGGGCGGGCTGTCGGGCGAAGGCGCGAAGATCCGCATTCGCGGCAACGCCTCGCTGTCGCAGTCGAATGAGCCCATCATCTTCGTCGACGGTGTGCGTATCAACTCGGGCGGCGGCTTCGGCATCGGCACCGGTGGCGGCGGGTCGCCGTCGCGCATCGACGACATCGACCCCAGCACCATCGAGCGCGTCGAAGTGCTCAAGGGCGCCGCCGCGGCCACGCTGTACGGTACCGAAGCCTCGAACGGCGTGATCCAGTTCTTCACCAAGTCAGGCTCGTCAAGCTCGCCGCGCTGGACGATGCAGCTACAGCAGGACGCCGTGGACTTCGGCAACCGCGTCGCGCCCAACTCTGGTTTTGCGCGTCGTCAGGGGCAGGCCGACTCGCTGGCGACGTTCTGGAACAAGCCGGGGCTCCGGCCGTTCGAGGTCTTCGAGGTACCCGTCTTCAATGACTTCATCACCGAGACGGGGCTCGGCAACACCATCTCCACGAGCGTGCAGGGTGGCAGCCAGAGCGTGACGTACTTCGCGTCGGGGCGCTACTACCGCGAGAACGGTCCGTTCGGCGGACGTGATCTCGGCCCGGCTCAGGACATCGTGCGCCGTATCCAGACGTCGGCCAACCTCTCGCTGGTGCCCACCAAGAATCTCCGGCTCCGCTTCAACAACGCCTACTACAACACGGCCAACGAAGCCCCCGAGAACAACAACAACATCTACGGCGTGAACTCGCTGGCCTATATGGCCCGCCCCGAGCTCGCCAACTGCAACGCGTCCACCTATGTCGCTCCGGGCAAGTGCTCCGGCGCCGGTAACGTCTTCGGCAACCAGGCGTTCATGACGGTGCGCGAGGCCATGCAGCAGACGAACCGGACGGCCACGCAGCGCTACGTCGGCACCTTCGATGCGTCGTACACCGCCACCGAGCGCCTCACACTCTCGTCGACGTTCGGCTTCGACTACGCCTCGCAGCGCGACTTCGGCTTCTCGGCGTTCGGTTACGATGTCGACCGCTTCACGTCGCTCAACCCCGACGGCTCGCGGTCGGTGTTCTCCGGGGGCACGCGTGTGCTCACCCTCGACAGCAAGGTCGCCTACAACCGCGATTTCGGTCCGTTCACCACGAGCAACGTGGCTGGTCTGCAGGTGTTCAACAATCGCACCGAGACCAACTCGGGCTCGTCCAACTTCTTCCCGGGTCCGGGCATCGAAGTGGTGGGGGCCGGCGGGCAGAACATCACCGCCGGTGAGTCGTTCCTGACCACGGTGAACGGCGGCTACTTCGCGCAGTCGCAGATCGGCTGGAAAGACTGGGTGTTCGGCACGATCGGTGGGCGCTACGACTTCTCGTCGGCGTTCGGTCAGGATGCCGGCGGCGTGTTCTACCCGAAGGTCTCACTCTCCGTGGTGCCGTCGGATCGCAACGGCTGGAACAGCACGTTGCTCTCCACCTTCCGCGTGCGCGCCGCCATTGGCCAGTCGGGGCGTCAGCCGGGCGCCTTCGACCAGTTCACCACGTTCGCCCCGCAGGTGACCGCGGTTGGATCGGGGCTCATTCCGTCGCAGCTCGGCAACCCCGACCTGCGGCCGGAAATCTCCACCGAAATCGAAGCCGGCTTCGAAGCGGGGCTCTTCAACAACAAGGTCGCGCTCGAGTACACGGCGTGGACGCGCACGGTCAACGACGCGCTGGTGCCGCGCACCTTCCCCACGTCGGGTGGCTTCCGCAACGCGCAGCTCACCAACATCGGCCAGATCGACGCAAACGGCATGGAAATCAGCCTGCGCTCGCAGGTGATCAACAAGGCCACGAACAAGCTGGAGCTGTTCGCCAATGCGGCGTACCTGAACCAGACCCTCGCCAGCCTCGGGGGGGCGCCGCCCATCCGCGTGTCGGGGGGCTACGCGCGCTACCGCATCTACCTGAAGGAAGGCGCCCCGCTGGGCTCCATCTACGAGCCGCGTCTGGCCGGTGCGTGCGGCTCGGTGCCGGCCACCAATTCGGCCAACCGGCCCATCGCCTGCTACAACAGCGCCGACCAGCTGCCGATCAACTTCAACGGGCGCGGCACGGCCGCCACGCGCGCGGAACTGCTCGCCTACTTCGCGCAGCCCCGTGACATCCAGACGTCGGCCGTGCAGTCGGTGCTGCAGCCCCTGCTGGCCGACTACGACGGCAGCGGCATTCTCTTCGAGCAGAACGTGGGCAAGAGCATCCCCACGTGGACCGGGGCCTTTGGTGGCACGTGGAGCTTCGCCAACCACTGGAAGTTCCAGAGCACGCTCGAATACCGCACGGGCTACCTCATCTCCAACCTGACCGACGGCTTCCGACTCTCGCAGCACCCGTCCATCGGGTCCAATCGCCGCGAGTTCTCGGAGATCCAGGCCGTCATGCAGAACCCGGCCAGCACCCCCGAACAGCGTGTACAGGCGGCCGAGACGTACATCCGCGGCTACCGTCGTCTCCTGGAGCCGGGGCTCTATCAGGGACAGAACGGCAACTTCCTGCGCTGGCGCGAACTCGCCATCACCTACGACTTCGGCGCCGATCTCGCCAAGAAGATCGGATTCCGCAACGCCAGCATCACGGCTGCCGGTCGCAACCTGTTCCTCTGGACGCGGTACCCGGGGCAGGACCCCGAGTCGAACGAGAACGGCCGCGGCTCGGTCGGTGCGCTGCAGGACAACTTCCAGAACGCGACGGACGGCTTCGGCCTGCCGATCCCGCGTCGTGTCTCGCTCGCGCTGAACCTCAACTTCTGATCCGGAGCACGATCCCTCTATGCAGAAGCATTCCATGACGCAGGGAACGCGCTTCCGTCGCTCCATGGGCACCGCCATGGCGGTCCTGGGGACGATGGCGCTGGCCTCCTGCACCGTGTTCTCCACGGAAGTGAAGAACCCCAACGCTGTCACCGAGGACGCCATTGCGACGGCGTCAGCGGCGGCGACCTCGCTCGTGACCGGCCTGTATGGCGCGGTGAACGCGGCTGGCAACCAGATCACCGGCACCAGCGGCGCCGCCGCCGACGAACTCACGTGGGTGGGTTCGCGCGAGTACTGGAACCTGCTCGACGTGGGGGACATCGGTGACCCGCTCAACGAGTACACCGATGGACAGTACCCGTTCGTGAGCCAGGCCCGCTGGATGACCAATTATGTCCTGCCCAAGCTCGAGGGGTACGATCGCACCGGGTCACTGCGCAACCGGGCCGACCTCGCGCAGGCGTACTTCCTGGGCGCCACGATCTACACCATGATCGGCGAGAACTACGAGGACTTCATCATCTCGTCCGATCGCGTGAACAGTGGGGCGCCGGTGGGTGAAGCGAACATGCGCGTCATGTTCGATTCCGCCATCGTCTACACGGGCAAGGGATTGGCGATCGCCACGGCGCTCAACAACCAGCCGCTGCGGGCCCGCCTGCTGGCCATGCAGGCGCGGGCGAAGTGGTCGAAGGCGGTGTGGGCCACGCTGCGCGCGCCGCGTGGCTTCCCGGCCCAGCCGCTCATCAACGACGCCGGGGCCAACGCCGACGCCACCGCCGCCATTGCCGCCTTCGGCAGCAACAGCGCACGCTACCGCTTCGACGTCATCGCGCAGAATGCTGGTGGCTGGTTCTCGACCGGTTCCGAAATGAACGGGCGCCTCGAGATTCGGGCCGGCAACCGCTACATCATCCCCACCGCCGCGGGTACGCGCCCGGTGGATGGCGCGGCGGGCATCGCCATGCGCGATCCCATCACCAACGAGATCGATCCGGTAACGCTCGCGAACATCAACGAGTGCTGCCGTCTCTCCTCGACGGTGAACGTGGGATGGACAGCCGTGTCGGCGAAGGATATGCAGCTCATCCTCGCCGAGGCTGCGCTCGCGACGGGCAACACCACCGAGTTCGCCAGCCGCATCAATGCGGTCCGCACGGTGGATGCCCTTCCGGCGTGGACGCCGACCAGCGCGGTGACGGCACGGGACATCCTCGTTCACGAGCGCAACGTGTCGCTGTTCCTGCAGGCGCGTCGCCTCATCGACCACTACCGCTTCCAGATCCGGGCGGATCGGTGGGTGAGCACGCGCGGCACCCGACCCTGCTTCTTCCCCATTTCGTTCAACGAGCGGCAGCAGAACCCGCTGGCGCCACAGCCCTCGCAGGATCGGCCGGCCGCGTGCCAGTAAGCGACTGACGCTCGTACCGGCGCGCTGGTGATCGCCGGTACGGGGGATGGAGAGGACGGGATCGGGGGCGACCGCTTGGCGGCGCCCCCGATTTCGTTGGAGGGTTTTGGTGTGTGGCTCTGACCCCTCGCGCGTCGGCGCCGTAACTTGCAGCCGTACCCGCACCCGGTATTCGCCATGGCACACCCGTTTCATCGCCGTCGCCCGGCCGCGTTCACGGCCCTCACGCTCACCGCCTGGTCGCTCGCGCTGCCGCTCGTTGGCTGCTACCGCTACGTCCCGGTCGCAACGAATGTCACGCCCGCCCTCGGCGAATCCTCCGTGTTCCTCACCGGCGCCGGATCGACCGCGGTTCAGGGGAAGCTCGGCGAGAACGTCCGCTCGCTTGACGGTCCGATCACGCGCGTCACCGGCGACTCGATCGAACTGATCGTCACCGACGTCTTCACGCAGACCCGCGAACGCTTTCCGCAGAACGGAGTGCCCGTCACGATCGCCCGCGCCAACATCGAGCAGGTGCAAACGCGCACATTCTCCCGCAAGCGCACCTGGGGGCTCGTTGGCGCCGTCGTAGCCGTCCTTGTGCTCGCCCTCGGCGCCAGCACCGCCGCCAGCGCGTCGAGCGGCGGTGACGGGGGCGGTGGCATTCAGCCCTGAACGTTCCTCGGTTCGCCATCGTGTACACGGTTTCCTCTCTTCCCTCCCCTCGAGTCTGCCCATGACCACTCGCCGCGATTTCCTCGCCACCTCCTCTGCGTCACTCGCGGCGCTCGCCGTGACCGGATGCGATCAGGCCAACGCCAACGTCAGCACCACGCCAGTGCCCAGTGACCTGCCGCCGGCGATTGCGGCACTCACGCCCATGAAGGACGGGGTCGTCCCCATCTCGGTGGACGAACGCAAGGCACGCCTGGAGAAGGCGCGGCGACTCATGACCGAGCAGCGCATTGACGCCCTCATGCTCGCCGGTGGCACCAGCATGGAGTACTTCACGGGAATGCGCTGGGGGAACAGCGAGCGGCTGCTTGCCGTGGTGATTCCGGCCAAGGGGGCGCCGTTCCTTGTCACGCCGAAATTCGAGGAGGAGCGTGCCCTCGAGCAGGCCACCATGGGACCCCTCGGCATGGACGCCACCGTCTATGCATGGGAAGAGCACGAGGATCCGTGGGCATTCTTCGGCAAGGGGCTGCGTGACCGTGGCCTGGCGACAGCCACCATCGGGGTGGAAGAGACGGTCAAGTTTCAGTTCAGCGACGGCGCCGCGCACATTCCCCAGGTGCGCACCGTAAGCGGAACGCCGGTGACCGCTGGATGCCGCATCACGAAGGACGCGCACGAGTTGGCCCTCATGCGGCACGCCAGCAAGGTCACCCTGCGCGCATACGAGGCGGCATACCGATCGCTCAAGGAAGGGATGACGCAGGATGACTTCGAGGATCTCGTCCAGCTCGCGCACAAGCGACTCGGCTATAGCGGCAGTGCCGGGGTGCAGGTGGGCAAGTACAGTGCCCTACCCCACGGAAGCGCCACCCCGCAAGTCGTGCAGGAAGGCAGCATTCTCCTCATCGACGGCGGCTGCAAGGTGGAGGGCTACAGTTCGGACATCTCCCGCACGTTCGTCCTCGGCAAGGCGACGCAGCGGATGAAGGATGTCTTCGAGATTGAGTTCAAGGCGCAGAGTGCCGCGCTGGCCGCGGCGAAGCCGGGGGTGCCCTGCGAAGCCGTCGATGCCGCCGCGCGCAAGGTGATCGTCGATGCCGGCTTTGGTCCCGACTACAAGTACTTCTCACATCGGGTGGGGCATGGCATGGGGATGGACGGGCACGAGTGGCCCTATCTGGTGCGCGGCAATACCATGCCGCTCGCGCCCGGCATGGTGTTCTCAGACGAACCGGGCATCTACATCCCCGGTGAGTTCGGCATTCGTCTCGAGGACGACATGGTCATCACGGAGAGCGGTGCCGAGCTGTTCACGCCCCAGTCGGAAAGCCTCGAAGAGCCGTTCTGACATCGCCGTGGGACGGTGTGGGACCTGCTAGCTTTTCTGGCATGCCCGCGCTGATCGTGGCCTTCGACGGCGTTCTTGCCGACACCCTTCCGTTGCGAGCGCATGTGCTCGCCGACGCGGCGGCGGCCGAGTTCCAGCCGAGATCAACGGCAGCGGCGCTCGCCGTACTCCCAGGGCGCACCCTGCTGGAGGCCTCGCTGGCGCTGTTCGCCGCCGAGTTCGAGCGGGATCCCACCCTTCCCGAACTCGTCGCCCTGCGTGCGCAACGGGGGTACCGCCAGCTGGTGGCGCACGGCGTGCCGGTGCACTTGGCGGTCCGGGAGGAAATGGAGGCAGCGGGGCGTCGGGGCGATCGTGTCGTCGTACGGGCTGACGGCGAACGGCGCGAGGTGGAGCCGCTGCTCGCCCTGCTTGGGCTCGACCATACGCTCGCCTTCGTTCGATGCAGTGATGACCGGCCACTCGGAGCCGACGCGTCACTTATGCGCAGTTGGCGGGCCATTGACGGGCGGCTGAACGGACTGCGCCAGCCACCCTCCGAGCGAGTCGCGTGGGAACCGCAGGGAGCGACGACGACCGCCGTGGCCGCCGAGTTTGCGGCGGTCGTGCGCGCCCTCTGAGGAACGGCATCAGATTGCTTCGCTCTTCCGCCTCGTTACACTAGAAGCAGTGTTCAGCCACGCGTGCGGAATGGGCCGCGCGTCCTTGTTCTCACCGACCGCGTCAACGTCCATGCGCCAAAGAGTTTCGTGAGCGATCCGTCTGTGAACCCTGCTGCGGCAACGACCGGCCTGCCGAACGGCGCAGAGCCCCCGCCACTGGTGTACCCGGAACTGCTGAGCCGCGATGACGTCGAGGCGTACCACGACTTGCGGCGCGACGCGGTCTGGTTCGAGGGGATGAACCACTGGAGCAGTGTCGAAGGGCCGAAGGCCATGGAGGCGTTGAACGGCCTCATGACGAACGACGTGAGCGAATTGGCCGTGGGCATGGGGCTGCATGCGGTCGCGCTGACACCGAAGGGGAAGGTGGTGTGCGACATGTATGTGGTGCGCACCGCTGCCGACCGCTTCATGCTCACCGTACTCCGTCCGTACGCTCCGGCGTGGCTCGACCTGGCGCGCAAGTACATCAATCCGCGGTTGGCCAAGGTAACCGACGAGTCGGCACAGTGGGTCACCTACATGCTGTATGGGGAGCGGGCGGCCGCTGCCGTGGCGACTCTGGGGGGCGGTGCCCCCAGCGCCGCGCCGCTCGGCGACCTCATGGCCGGCACACTCGACCAGTGGCCCGTCTGGTCGCATGGGCTCTGGACCATTGGACCGGTATCGGTTCGGCTCATTCGCGCTCCGGTCATGGGTTCCCTGCCCGGCTTCGTCATCGTTGCCGACGCGCACGACGGCGAAGTGGTGCGCGGTCAGTTGCTGGCGTCCACGAAACGCCACGCCTCACGTGCCGTCTGGAACGTGGCGCGCGTCGAGGGGGGACGTCCGGCATTTGGTGCCGACATGGACGAACACACCATTCCGCAGGAGGCGAATCTCGACACCCTGGGGGCGATCTCCTTCACCAAGGGGTGCTACACCGGGCAGGAGACGGTGGCCCGGGTGCATTTCCGTGGCCATGTGAACCGCCACCTGCGTGGTCTTCGCGCGGACCAGCCACTCCCGCAGTTTGCGCGGGTGTACGATGCCAGCGGTAAGGATGTCGGCGATGTGCGCAGCTCGGTGCTGTCCCCACGTCTAGGTCCGATCGCGATGGCCATGATTCGGCGGGAGGTGGCGCCGGGGGACACGGTGCGAGTGCACGACGGCATTACCGCCACGGTCGAGGCGCTCCCCTTCCCCGAGTGACCCGAGCGGCCTGCGGGGCCCGTGGAAGGGAAAGAAAAAGGGGGCCGCACCGAAGTGCGGCCCCCTTTCTGCACGAACAGCTTAGTGCTTGGCCGTGTCGGCAGCCGGGGCGGCCGCGGCGGCCGAGTCAGGCTTGGCCGAGTCGGCCGGAGCGGCCATCGCGGCCGAATCCATGGCCGGGGCGGCAGCGGCCGGGGCGGCAGCGGCGGTGTCGGCGGCGGGGGCCTCTTCCTTGGCGGAGCAGGCGGCGAGCACGATTGCAGCGGCGACGAGGGCGATGCGCTTCATGATGTTGGACTCCAAACGGTGCGATGTGTGCGCCGTGCGTCCATAATGCGCACGGCCCCCCCGGCAGGTGTGCCGACGGGGATCAAGCGAGAGGAATGTACGGTGCCACACCCAGCTGTCAAGACGCCGTAATCGGATCCTAACCTGTGCCGACACGAGGAAAGCGCTTGTGGGACATGGATTTTCCAGTGTTCCTGAAACGCGAGCAGAGCGCACCCCCTGGCCTCAGCTCGCGGGCACCGTTCGCAGGGCTCGTGCGCTATGCCTTGGTGCCCCGCGAGGTCCGAGGGGGTCGGCCCGCCGAGTGTGAGCGACGCCGTTGCCCCGTCGCCTCCCCGTTTCGTGTCCCTGATTTCTCACCGTGTCCAGACTCCCCGATACCCTCGGCGCCCTCAAGCGCTCCGGCTACGCCGCCAATCGTCCGAAAGACGTCAAGGACGAGATTCGCCGCAATCTCATTGCGCGCCTGCAGGACGGCGGGCCGCTTTTCCGCGGTGTCCTCGGCTACGAGGACACGGTGATGCCGCAGATCGTGAACGCCCTGCTGGCCCGCCACAACTTCATCCTGCTCGGGCTGCGCGGTCAGGCCAAGTCCCGCATCCTGCGCGCGCTCGCCTCGCTGCTCGATGACGCGATGCCGGTGATTGCCGGGAGCGAGGTGAACGATGATCCGTTCGCGCCCATCTCCAAGTACGCGCGTACCCTCATTGCTGATGCCGGCGATGACACCCCCATTGCGTGGGTCTCGCGTGACCAGCGATACGTGGAGAAGCTCGCCACCCCCGACGTGACGGTCGCCGACATCATCGGCGATGTGGACCCCATCAAGGCCGCACGCGGTGGGCACCTGCTGAGCGACGAGCTCACCATCCATTATGGCATGTTGCCGCGGGCGAACCGTGGCATTTTCGCGCTGAACGAACTGCCCGACCTCGCCGGCAAGGTGCAGGTTGGCCTCTTCAACATCATGCAGGAAGGCGACGTCCAGATCAAAGGCTATCCCGTGCGTCTCGCACTCGACGTCCTCCTGTGCTTCACCGCCAATCCCGAAGACTATACGGCGCGCGGCAAGATCATCACGCCGCTCAAGGACCGCATCGGCAGCGAGATCATCACGCATTACCCGGAGTCGGTCGCGCTTGGGGTCTCCATTACCCGGCAGGAAGCGTGGACAAAGCGCGACCACGGCGTCGAGATCCGCGTCCCCGACCTCATCGAGGAAGTCGTGGAGCGCATCGCCTTCGAGGCCCGTGACGACAAGCGCATCGACAAGCGGAGCGGCGTGTCGCAACGCATGCCCATCACCGCCATGGAGAACGTCGTGTCGAACGCCGAGCAGCGTGCACTGCGGAGCGGCGACGGTGAGGCGGTCCCGCGGGTGGCCGATGTGTATGCCGCGCTCCCCGCAATTACCGGCAAGATCGAGCTCGAATACGAGGGGGAGCTGGTGGGCGGCAACGCCATCGCCAGGGAGCTCATTCGTCGTGCCTGCGATGCCACGTTGCGCGAGCGGGCGGGAGATCTCGACACCGACGACATCGTGATGTGGTTCGATCAGGGAAGCGCCCTGCAGGTCGGCGACGACATCGCCATCGACGTGGTACGGAAGGGCTTCAATCTGGTTCCCGGGTTGGTGGACACCGTGGTGGCGCTTGGCCTCGCCCGCAAGGGCGACGATGCCATGATCGTGGTGGCCTGCGAACTCGTGCTGGAAGCGCTGGTGGCACGCCGCAAGATCTCGCGCTCCGACGCCGGCGCGTATGGGCGGGCCGAGCGCGAACCGCGGCGGCGCCCCAACCAGGATTACTTCGGCTAAGCGTAGGCAGCGGCGGTTAATCTCCGGTTAAGGGACAGGTCGTCAGAATGCGGCATGTCCCTTTTCCGTCGCTTTGCCTCTGTCGCCGGTGCGGCTGTTGCCAGTGTTGCAGTCGCCGCGCCGTTGTCCGCACAGCAGGACCGGCAGGACTCCACCGCGCGCCGCATTGAGCCAATCACCGTACGCGGCGCGCGCGCGCCGTCGGTGACCGGTGGTGCCACGGTGGTCACCATTCGCCCCGATTCGCTCCCGGTACCACTCGCGCCAGCCCCCCATATTGGCGATGTCCTGCGCCAGACGGCCTTCGTGCTGGTCCGCCAGAACTCACGGGGCGAAATGGAAATCGGGGTGCGCGGCAGCGACTCCCGGCAGGCCGCCGTGCTGCTCGACGGGTTGCCGCTCACCGTGGGGTGGGACTCCCGTACCGACCCGTCGCTCATTCCCACCACGGGGGTGGAGCAGATCGTCGTGGTACGCGGACTCGCCTCCCTCCTGAGCGGCGCCAATACGCTGGGCGGCGTGATTCGCATGGACCTGAACGGCCCGCTTGCCCGCAGCGCCCGGCACACCACATCGCTGCAGCTTGGCACGGGGGTGGACCAGTATGCCTCACGGGTGCTCTCGCTGCATGCGGCCCGCCCCTTCGCCGTCCCCGGGGGCACGCTGCGCGTACGCGGCGGCGTGACGCACCGCCAGCGCGATGGCTTCGCCCTGCCAGCGTTCGGCGGCGGAGATGGACTCACGGGGGGGCTACCCGACGCCGGGAGCCCCGGGAACGCCGCCTTGCGCACCAATACCGACCAGCGGCAGCTCGACGGCTTTGCCACGCTGCGCTACGACCACCGGAGCGGCGCGTTCGCCGGCTTCACGGCAACCGGCTACGACACCGAACGCGGGGTCGCGCCCGAACAGCACATTCGGTCGCCACGGTACTGGCGGTACCCGCGGCAAGCCCGAACACTGGGCATGTTCACCGCGGGCACCGGTCTTCGGCGTACTCCGTTCGGCTTCGGGTCGGTCCAGGCCAGTGCCGGCCGAAGCGCGCAGGACATCGAGATCGAAAGCTTCACCAATCGCAGCTACCGTACGTTGAGCACGCGGGAGCTGGGCGACGAAGTGAGTGATGTGTATCGGCTGGCGGCGAATCACTCGCTGCCACGGAACGCGCAGCTGCGGCTCGCCGTCACGGAAACCGGCGTCAGGTACGACGAAACGCTCGACGCCCAGCTCGCCACCGCGCGCGCCACGCGCTACGAGCAGCGCCTCGGCAGTATCGGCGCGGAACTCGACATCCCCGTTCACGAGCGCCTGCTGGTAAGCGGTGGCATGGTTCACGATGAGGCCACCACGCCACAAAGCGGCGGTCGCCCTTCCCTGGGGCGTCTTGCGCGCACCGGCTGGCGGCTGGGCACGACGTTGCGCGTGAACGACGGTATCCGCCTGCACGCCTCCGCCAGCGAACGGGCGCGTTTTGCCGCCTTGCGTGAGCTGTACAGCGGGGCGCTCGACCGCTTCGATCCCAACCCGCTGCTTCGTCCGGAGCGACTGCTGGGGGTGGAAACCGGTCTCACCCTGGATGGTGGCCGATTCGCCGAGCATGGCGTGCAGTTCCAGCTCGTGGGCTTCCAGCATCGCCTCGATGATGCCGTGGTGCGCATCACGCTGCCGAATCGCCTCTTTCGTCGCGTGAACCGTGACGCCATCCGCAGCGCGGGCGTGGAGCTGCTTGCCTCGTGGACACCGCGCGCGCTGCGCGGGGCAACGGTCAGCGGCGACGCCACCCTGCAGCGCATCCGGGTGTACGACCGGACGATCGCCGGGAACGCGAATAATGAACGTCGCGCCGAGCACAACCCGGAACGGCGGGCGTCGCTGGCGGTGACCTCACCGACCGTCCTTGGTGTTCGCGGGAGTGTCATGGCCCGACATATCGGCGCGCAGTACTGCCAGCACCCCGACCTGGGCCGACAGGTGGAACTCAAGGCCCAGACGATCGGCGACGCCGCGATCACCCGCACGTTCGCCCTTCGTACCCGCGGACTGCTGCAGCGTCTCACGGCGCTGCTGGCGATCGACAATGTGGGCGATCGTGCCGCCTTTGATCAGTGCGGACTCCCCCAACCCGGACGCACACTGCGCGTGGGACTCACGCTGGGGTCATGAACAGCGCACCGCCTCGCCGCGGGGCGAGGCGGCGGCCCGGTCAGCGTCGTGTCCCCACGCACGCCCCGGTGTTCTCACCCACCGCGTGCCTGAGCACGAGCAATGCGTCCAGCACCTGCATGCGTCCGTCGCAATTAGCGTCGGCAGCGGGGAAGAGGGTCACGGTAGCCGGCAGCTGAATCCCCGCCAGCGCCTGCTGGATGAGCAGGGCGTCGGCTGCATCCACCTGATTGTCGCCGTTGACATCGCCGCGCAGCACCGCGGCCCCGGTGGCGAAGTCGTACGCCCAGATGCCGCGACCGTAGGTGGCGGCCACCAACCGGTTGGTGCGGGCATTGTACACCAGGTCGGTGATGCGAATGGTGGGCATGCCCGGCTGACGCGTCCACGACCGCCCTTCGTTGGCGCTTTCGTACACGCCGAACATGTTGCCCACGTACAACCGGTTGTCGGGGCCCCAGGCGACCGCCTGTGTGGTGACATCGGGGAGCGAACCGGAGATGTCGTTCCATGTGGCGCCCGCATCCCGGGACAGGTAGACATGGGGACTTCCCGAGCCGCCAACGGTAAGGACCACGGTATTGGGATCGGTGGGCTTCACCGCGAAGTCCGTCATGGTGCGCGCGGGCAACGTGGTTTGCGGCGCCAGCCACGTAATGCCGTAGTCGCGCGAAGCGCGCACGTTGCCGTCGGTGGTCCCCACGTAGATCACGTTGGAATCCGTCGGTGCTACGGCAATGGCGTTGATGACCCCGGTACCGCGTGTGAGGTCGGGCGAGATGGGTACCCAGGTGGTGCCCTGGTTGTCGGTACGGAACACGCGCGACCCGCCGTAGTACAGGCGCGTGGGCCGCGTCACGTCGAGCACGAACGGCGTAATGAAGGCGCGGCGGAGATCCTGGAGCGTGTCAATAGACGCGCGGGTGATCTGCCCGGTCGTGGCGTTCACACGGTTGATGTTGCCGCGCTGGCTCGACACGTAGTACGTGGTGGGCGATTGGGGATCGATGGCGGTGAACGATCCGTCGCCACCGAACACGCCGTTCCATTGCAGCATGCCGTTGCGCGTGATGATCGTGCCATTGTCCTGCAGCCCGGTCAGCACCCCGCTCGGATCGGTCGGGTGCAGCGACATGCCGGGGTAATGCAGCGTGGTGGTGAGCCCGGCGTTGAGTGCGCTCCAGGAGGCGCCGCGATCGCGCGAGAGGAAAACGCCACCATCGTTCCCCGACAGGACACGCTGCGGGTTGTTCGGATCGACCGCGATGGCGTGCCAGTCGACGTGAATGCGCTCGGCCATCTCACGGAACGTGGCCCCGCCGTCGATGCTGCGGTACGCACGCACGCCGCCAATGTAGACGATATTGGCATCGGCGTGATCCACGGCGATCATGAGGTTGTAGCCGCTCTGGGTGCCGAAGTTGAGTCGGCCATTCGGTTCGGGCAATCGGGGCCCGACGGCATCGAGCGTCGTGCGCGACGACGTGGCGTCATCCCAGCGCCAGACGCCACCGAGTTGCTGGTCCGGTCGCCCGGCCAGCATCCACACGCTGCCGGGACGAGCGCGCGACACCGCGATCTCCATGCGTTGCACCGAGTCCACCGGGAACGTGGTCACCGCGGCCCACGTGGCCCCACGGTCGCTCGAACGCCAGAGCCCCGGTGGAAACGCGCTACCGGCCACGCCCACGCGCGCCGCGTACATCACGTTGGCATCGGTGGGATGCTGCACGATGTCGCTGAAGGTGAGCGCGGGTGTGACCACTGTCCACGACTGGCCGGAGTTCGTGGAGCGCATGATGCCGCGCAGGGTGGCCGCCACCACCGTCGTGGCGCTGGTGGTGCCGGCGCTGGCACGGTCCACCACCACGCCGTAGATGGGCCACGCCGTGGCGGCATTCTGCGTGAAGACGTCGGTGCCGAACAGCGTCCACGAGGCACCGCCGTTCGTGCTGCGCAGCATCCCGCACCCGGCCGTCACCTCGGACACCTCACCCGTGCCCACGTACACGATGTCAGGATTCACCGGGTCGATGGCGATGGAGCCGGTCGTCAGGGAGCACTCCGTATCGGTGAGCGGGACCCAGGTGGATCCTTCGTTCGTGCTCTTCCACACACCGCCCGCCGCCGTCCCCACGTACATGGTAAAGCGATCGGTCGGGTGGAACGCCAGCGCCGATACCCGTCCGGCGTCCAGCTGCGGGAGCGACCCGAAGAAGCCATTGTCGCCGTAGAGCCCGCGCGGCCCGATGCTGGTCCACTGCTGTGCCTGCGGCACCGTGACGGACGCGCGCACCGACGCGCGCATCCCCCCCACGGCTTGCAACCACTTGGTGAACGTGACGCCGTTGCCTCCGCCATTGAACGGCGTGGCGCTGTCCCACTGCTCCAGCAGCGCCAGCCGGCGCTGCTCGGCATCCCCTTCACGTTCCTGGGCCGCCAGGGGCGACGCCGCGACCGTTGCGACCAGGAGCGCCAGCACCGTTCGTGCGAGGCGGTAGCGAGCGGGCTGCGGCACGTGCTGCACGGCGGCGTTCATCATCGGGCTCCCTGGGCGGCGGTCACGGTCACCGCGAGCGCATTGGAGATGCCACTCGCATTCTCGACACGAAGGTCGTACGTCCCCGACGCCAGCGGCAGCACCGGGGCGCCTCCGCGACCGGGGAGGAAGGCATCGTCGGCAGGAACGGCAAATCGCATCGTGCTGTCGTTGGTGCGCGGCACGCCCGGCACGCGAAGGCGGCCAAAGTGCACGGTGTTGAGCGAGTCAAAGCCACGGCCCCGCACTGTGACCATCGCCACGACGCCGCCCGTCAACGTGACCGCGGTGGGCGTGACGCTGGTGAGGAGCGGCGCGCCGCTGGGGCGGGCGTGACAGGCCACGAGCCACATGGCCGTTGCGAGCGCTGGACCGGGGAGGGTCGACAAGGCCGGACGTGTCACGGCGCACCGCCGGCAACGACGCTCTGTCGCTTGACTTCGACGCTGTCCAGCACGGCCATGCCACGCGCCCCATGCGCTTCGGACACCGCCAGCATGAAGGTGGGCGTGGCGGAGGGTGTGGCGCGCACGAACGCCAGCCGCACCAGCGCCCCGGCGTGGGTACCGGCGGCCCAGGCGGCCGCAACGCGTACCGTGGCGCCATGCGCCTTGCAGGCCAGCAGCGCATCGGCTTGCTGCGCCTCGCATTGGACGAACGTCCAGTCGCCGGCGTGCGCCACTTCACCGGTGATGCTGCCAAGCGTCTGGGGCGCCGCGCCTCCCAGCACAACGTCGACGAAGACGCTGTCGCTCATGGGGCGTGCCTGCAGCGACAGCGACGTGGCCGCCACGGGCACCACGGCGTCGGTGAGATCGGTGCGGCGGCAGGCACCGGCCGTGAGCACGACGGCGAGGATCGCGAGGCGGGGAACCAGGGCAGAGGGCATCATGGGATGATCACCGACGGATTGAAGATCGAGGTGGCCGCCGTGACATCGGTGAGGTCACCCCGCAGCAACTGATTGAGCGTGATAACAAGTTGGTTGCCCTGACTGCGCTGGTTCACCCGCGCCTGCAGACGAATGAGCTGGACGGGACCGGTCACCGGTGTGGCACTGGCCCAGGTCACCCGCAACGACTGGGCAAGGTCGACCTGCTGGGTGAACATGCCGGGGCGCAGCAGCGTGAACCCGGTCACATTGAACGGTGAGAAAAGGAAGGCCCGATTGCCCGGCCACGCCACCTCGAAGTCCGCCGCCGTGAGCGGGCGCCCATCACGCGGTACGATTTCGATGGTGATCGAGAACGTGTCGGTGGTGATGCGATAGCTTGGCAGGGTGGCCCGGAGAATGGGACCGGTGCCGCTCTTCGGTACGAAGACCAGCAGGGAATCGGCGACGCTGCTGGTTCGACTGGCCTGGGCCACGATGAACGTGCGTCCGGCGCCGGCGCCGGTAATGCGGCCATCCGCCGACACCGTGGCAACCGAGGGATCGCGCGAGACCCACCGCACACTGGCCGGGCTCGTGGGCTGTCCCTGCAGGTCCCGCGTCAGCAGAAACGGTGTGAGCGCGGAGGTCGTGTTGTCGAGTTCGATCACCCGCACCGACGTGTCGGCCTCCGAACGCGCCGTCACGATACGAATGGGCTGCGTGGTGGTGTCGATGGGCCCCACGGCGACCGTGCGGGACGTCGCGGCGTTGAGACCGTCGGCGGCAAAACGCAGCGTCCGCGTCCCGGCCCCCGTGGCAAAGGTGAGCCCCGTGAAGGTGGCGCGCCCCACTGCGTCGGTAACGGCGGTCTCGCGAACGAACGTCGCCCCGTCGCTGGTGACGCGTATCGTCACCCCGGGCTCTTCCGCGAAGTTGTTCAACGCATCGACGAGCCGAACCACCGGCGCCGGCTGCATCGCGATACCGGCATCGATGGTGGCGGGAACATCGCGATCGATAACCACACGGGTGGGGACGCCGCCGCCCAGTGTCACCGTGGCCGTGGCCGGTGTGGTGATGGAATCCGCCGTCACGGCCAGCGAGCGGGTACCGGCCGTACCGGTCACCGTGAGGGCACTGAAGACGGCCCGCCCCTGCGCATCGGTCGTGGCGGTGGTACCGCTCACGGTGGTACTGCCAATGCCACCCGTGACGGCAGCCACCACGCGTCGCCCGCTCAGCGCCACGGCGTTACCGTCCTGATCGCGCAGCTGGGCCACGACGCCGTTGGCGCCGGCCGGGACGCCACTGCGCAGACGGAGAGCAGAGCTCGCCAGTGCGATGCTCGACACGGGGCCGGGCGCGAGATCGATACCGTCGGACGCCGCGGTGATGAGATTGCCGGCGGTGAACAGCAGCGTGCGCGAGCCTGCCACGCCTTGCAGCGCGAGATCGGTGAAGCGGGCCACACCCTGCTGCGCCGGAACGGTAGTGGTCCCGGAGACCCCCCCAATGTTGGTCGTCACCGATACCGCGATGGTGCTCGACGTCACGAGGTTGTCGGCGGCATCCCGCACCTCGACGACGGGTTGAGTGAGCAGCGGGGTGCGCTGGGCGGCACCGGCCGGCTGTCGGACCACCGACAGCTTCGCCGCGACACCCGCGGTGACCGTGATGGGCAGGCTACCCGTCGTGCCCGACACCGTGGCGGTGATGGCGGCGGTACCGGCCCTGGCACCGGTCACCAGCCCGGTGGCTGACACCGTGGCCACGGTGGCATCGGCAGACCCCCAGGTAATGGACGGGTTCGCGACCGGCCGGCCCTTGCTGTCGCGATAGGCAGCGGTGAGCTGGACCGTGGATCCTGAGGTCACGGAGGTGGATCCGGTCGCCGTCACGGTAACCACGGCTGGCACATCAGGCTCTGCCGGATCACCACCGCAGGCAGTGAACGTGGCCGCGACGGCGGTCAGCAGGATGCTGGACCACCCGCGACCACCGGCGGGGGAACGCATGGCACGTGGCGTCGCCGGCGCAAACCGGATCACACGAAGAAGGGCACGCATGGGCATGGAGGGAGGGGCAAATCAGCCGACTCCGGTACACTACAGGGTAGACGTCCGTTCATCCACCCTGCGAATGGGACTCGTTGCCCCGAGGTGAGACGAGCGCCATGGACGTCGCGATCGGATCAGAGGCTGACTATCACGATACCGCCGCCCCCCTCGAAGGCAATGGCCGCCGGGAACGGCGTTCCCGGCAGGGGGAGGGTGCGCACGCACCACGCGGCGGCCTCCTCCCCCTCCATCGTCAACGATCGCAACGCGTTGCGCTCATGCTCGGCGCCGTCGCAGCAAATGCGGTCGAGCCCCACGAGTCCGATCCCGAGCGCCTTGGCGATCGCTTCCTTGCGCGTCCACAGGCGATAGAAGCAGGCGAGTTGCTCCTCCCCGGTCGCCGCCCGCACCTGTTCAACCTCCGCCGCCACAAACGCCGTGGTGGCCACCGACAACAGATCATCGAGTGGCCGGGGTTCCTCGACATCCACACCAACGCGTCCGAAGCGCGAGAAGGCCACCAGCACCACGTCCCCGGAGTGCGAGACATTGAACCAGGGACCGGAGGATGCGGCGGCCGGGGTCAGGATGGGCTTGCCCTCCCGGGTCCGCGCGAGTGGAACCGCCGTGGGCGGCAGGTCAAGCCATTGCCCGAGCAGCGACCGACTCAGCGCGCTGCCGAGGGCCGAGCGACGCCGATCCTCCGGGCGGCGCAGGCGCGCCACGCGATGCTGTTCGTCGGCGCTGAGCACCGACAGCAGATCGTCGGTGCTGATGTCCACCGCAGACGGGCGAGCGAGCAGCACCACGACCTGATCGGCGGCGCAGTCGCTCCAGTCCTCCCTCGGCCACGGGTGCGGCAGCCCCTGGTGCATCGCTAGACCTGCCGCCAGAAGGATGCCCGTCGCATGGTGACAAGGCTCGCGGCCAGGAGCACCAGCGCGCAGCACGCGATGGCAGCCGGCGCCCCGATGAGGCGGGCGACCGCGCCGATACCCAGCGAACCGAGCGCCTGCGACAAGCCGACGAACACGAGGGCGTAGAAGGCCATGAGACGGCCGCGGTAGCGTTCCTCCACCATGAGCTGGAGCATACCATTCGAGAGGGCATTCCACATGATCATCGCGAGCCCCGAGCAGAAGAGCAGCAGGTACGCAAGCAGGACGTGGCGCGTATAGGCGAATGCCAGCAGCAGCAGGGGAAACGCGATCGCCGCCGACATGAGCACGCCCCCCTTGCGCGGACGATGGGAAATGGGGCCGGCCACGAGCAGCGCCGCCAGCAGTCCCCCCACCCCCACCGTGGCCAGCATCCCGCCGTAGCCACCGGCATCGAGTCCCAACTGATCGCGCGCCATCACGGGCAGGAGCGTGAGATACGGTCCGCCAAAGACGGCACCCACTGTCACCAGCGCCAGCAGGTCACGCGCATGGCCGGGACGGAGGAGATAGCGCAGCCCATCGGCAGCGCTGGCGGTCGTGTCGCGCAACACCTGCGGCAGTGTCACGCGTCGAGCGCCCCCGGTAACGACGTCAGCAAGCGCCCCGGTTGGGGGCGTTCCCGCCGGGGGGGCCAGCAGTTCGGCGCTGCTGATGCGGGCCAGTCCCAGCAGCACCGCGCCGAAGCTGGCCGCATTGAGTCCGAAGCACCACGCGATGCCCAGCGAGCCGATGACCGCCCCCCCGATGGCAGGCCCCACCACGCGCGCCAGATTGAAGCCGCTCGAGTTGAGGGCAATGGCGGGCTGCAGGTCTTCCCGACCCACCAGCTGAATCACCATGCTCTGCCGTGCCGGAATCTCGACGGCGCTCGCCACCCCCTGCACGAACTGCAGGAGCAGGAGAATGGGAATGGTGACATGACCGCTCAGCGTCACCAACCAGAGGACGCAGGCCTGCACCAGGAAGACCGCCTGCGTGGCCTGCACGATGCGGAAACGGTTGCCCCGGTCCACCAGCGCACCCGCATGCATGCCGAAGAGCACGATGGGCAGCGCACCCACGCTGGCGACGAGGCCCACGACGAACGCGGAATTGGACAGCTCCAGCGCGAGCCACCCGACGGCCATCGCCTGCATCCACGACCCGACCAGCGACAGCGTCTGCCCGATCCAGAAGATGCGGTAACTCCGGTGGCGCCGGAGAATGCGGAAGGGGTTGGCCGATGCTCTCGGCGCCTCCAGGGGCACCGAAGCGGCTGGTCCGGGCGCGGTCACGCAGGAACGGGATGCCGGGTGGAGCGCAAAGCGGGAGCAGTTTCGGGAAAAATCGGGATCGCGCGCCGGGTATCGTGCGTAGAGTATGTGCTGCAACGTAGCGACCTTTCCGGAGATGCCCCATGCGGTTCCATACGTACACCAAGTTCAATCCCCAGCTGGCCGACGCCGTCGACTTGCAGTCGCTGCTCGACCAACTCGCCGATTTCCTGCTGCAGTCAGGGTTCGCCGGGGGGGACCAGGGGTACTGGGGGGACCCCGGCGAAGATGCCGACCGGTCGGTGGAGTCGCTCAAGGAGGCCATCCTCCGCGCGCTCATCGAGAGCGGCCAGCTCACGCCGGAGATGCTGAAGGCGCTGCGCGGCGAGGGCGATGAGGTGAGCGAGGAGAAGCTGGCCGAGTTGCTGGACGGGTTGGTGCAGCGCCTCATCCAGGACGGGTTCCTCACCACCGATCAGGGCGCGAATGTGCCCGCCGGCCATCAGCCCGTTACCGGAAAAGGATCCATCGCGCAGGCGGCGGCGCGTGACGTGCAGTTCAACCTGACCGACAAGGGCGTCGACTTTCTGGGTTTCAAGACGCTGCGACATCTGCTGGGCAGCTTCGGCAAGTCCAGCCTGGGCAGCCACGATACCCCGCAATTGTCTACCGGCATCGAAAGTGACGCCTGGAGCAAGCCGTACGAGTTCGGCGATACGCTCAACCTGGACGTGCCGGCGACGCTGGCGAACGCCCTGGGGCGCACCGGCTCGCTCGACGTCCCCATCGATCTCGATTACCGGGATCTCATGGTGCGCCAGAGTGAGTATCGCTCGAGCTGCGCGACCGTGCTCATGCTGGACACCAGCCACAGCATGATCCTCTACGGCGAAGACCGGTTCACGCCGGCCAAGAAGGTGGCGCTGGCGCTGACGCACCTCATCAAGACGCAGTTTCCCGGCGACACGATCCGGGTTGTGTTGTTCCACGACAGCGCCGAGGAGATTCCCATTGCCACGCTCGCCAAGGCCCAGGTGGGGCCCTACCACACCAACACGGCCGAAGGGCTCAAGCTGGCTCGGCGCATTCTCATGGCGCAGAAGAAGGACATGCGCCAGATCATCATGATCACCGACGGCAAGCCGAGCGCGCTCAGCCTGCCCGACGGGCAGATCTACAAGAACAGCATGGGGCTCGACGGGTATGTGATTGCCGAGACGCTGCGCGAGGTGGCCGCCTGCCGCAAGAGCAACATCATGATCAACACCTTTATGCTGGCGCGCGACCGGGCCCTGGTGGAGTTCGTGAAGCAGATGAGCCAGATCAGTCGAGGCAAGGCCTATTTCACGAACACCATGAGCCTCGGGCAGTTCGTGCTCATGGACTTCCTGAAGAAGCGGACGAAGCGGGTGAGTTGAAGGCTGCGGGCGGCGCGGGTTACGCCATTCGGTACTGGTCCTGCATCCACTGGCGATAACTGCCGTCCATCACGCTGCGCCACCACGCCTCGTTCGCCAGGTACCAGTCCACCGTACGGGCAAGACCGGACTGCAGGGACTCGGTGGGTTCGAAGCGCAGCGTCGTGGCGATCTTGGTGGGATCGATGGCGTACCGGCGATCGTGGCCGGGGCGATCGGTCACGTGCGTGATGAGCGACGCGCACGATGAGCCCGTTGCAGCCGGGCACTCGGGGAAGCGCCGCGCCAGGTCGGCGTCGGCCGCAAAGCGGGTGTCGAGCAGCTGACACGCCCACTTCACGATCTCGATGTTCACGTGCTCGGCCCGTCCACCCACGTTGTACGTCTCGCCGGCTACAGCCGACTCCAAAATGAGCGCGATGGCGCGGCAATGGTCTTCCACGAAGAGCCAGTCGCGCACCTGCAGGCCGTCGCCGTACACCGGCAGCGGCTTCCCATGCAGCGCATTCACGATCATCAGCGGAATCAGCTTCTCCGGGAAGTGATACGGCCCGTAGTTGTTCGAGCAGTTGCTGATGGTGGCCGGCATACCGTAGGTATGGATCCAGGCGCGCACGAGGTGATCCGAACCCGCCTTGCTGGCGGCATACGGCGAGTTGGGGGCGTAGGGTGTACGCTCCGTGAAGGCGGCGTCGTCCGGTCCGAGCGTGCCGTAGACTTCGTCGGTGGAGACGTGATGAAAACGCACACCTTCGCGCCAGACGCCATCCTGCTGCCACGCCTGTCGACACGCGCCGAGCAGCGTGAGCGTACCGACCACATTGGTGCGGACGAACGCGGCCGGATCGGCGATGGAACGATCCACGTGCGACTCCGCGGCGAAGTGCACGACGGTATCGATCACGTGGCTCTTGAGCAGCGAGGCAACTAGGTCCGCATCACCGATATCACCGTGTACGAACTGAATGTGTCCTGCCTCGACGAGGCCGGCGATCGTGGTCCGGTTGCCGGCGTAGGTCAGCGCGTCGAGCACCACCACGTGATCTTGCGGATGCGCCGCCACCCAATGATGCACGAAGTTGCCGCCAATGAAGCCGGCGCCACCAGTGATGAGGAGACGCTTCGGGGCGCGTCCTTCGACTTCAGACATTCGGACTCCGATCGATGTGCAGGTGCGACAACCATTGCTCAGTTGAGCGGATGACACCGTGACGCCAGTGAGGCGGTTCCCAGCGTAGACGATCACGCGTCGCGTGCGTATCCAGAATGGAAAGGCGGGGACGTTTCGCGGGTCGGGGGAAGGCCTCGCTCGAGACGGCAGTGACCTCGGCACCGATGGGTAAATGGCCCGTCCTCCGCAGCGCATCAGCCACGCAACACGCGACGTCGTACCACGACGCCACGCCGGTATCGGTCACATGCTGAATACCCGTGATCTCCGGATCAGCCGCCACTCGGATGACTGCTTCCGCGACGGTCTCGGCGGCCGTAGGAGTGCCGATCTGGTCGTCCACGACCTTCATGGGCGTCCCGCGAGCCAGCAGGCGCGTAGCCGTCGCCACGAAATTGGTACCATACCCGGCGTGCACCCAGGCGGTCCGAATGATCGAGGCCCCCGCGGCGTGCTTCAGCACCAGCACCTCCCCGTCGCGCTTCGTTCTTCCGTAGGCATTCAGTGGCGCCGTACGGGCGTCGACCAGATACGGGGCGGCCGTTCCGTCGAAGACGTAGTCGGTGGACAGGTGCACAAGACGTGCGCCGCAGCGGCTGCTGGCCCGCGCCATCGCCGCCGGAGCCTCCCGGTTCACGAGAGCGGCCGCGTCCTCGTCGGTCTCGGCATCGTCTACCCGAGTATAGGCGGCACAGTTCACGATCAGTGCGGGTGCCCGCCGCTCGACATGCGCCTCGAGCGCAACGGGATCGCAGAGCGAAACCTCACGGGAGGACGGCGCCTCGACCACCCAATGGCGGGGCATGAGGTGCTGGATGGCCCGGCCAACCTGTCCAGACCCACCGAGTAGCAGGACGTGGAACGGACGGGAGTCGCTCACGGGTACACGGTGGCCGTGCGGATCGTGGGCGCAGCGGCGTCCTTCGCGGAGAGCAGTGGGACCCGGCCGTGCAGCGGCCACGCGATAGCGATGTCCGGGTCGTTCCAGACGAGCGCGCGATCGGACGCGTGATGGTAGGTGGTCGTGCACTGGTACCACAGGTCGGCGAAATCGCTTTGCACGAGAAACCCGTGCGCGAAGCCCGGGGGCACATACAGGGCACGCCCATCACCGGCGTCGAGCGTCACGCCGACCCATTGCCCGAAGTGGGGCGAACTGCGTCGAACATCAACCACCACGTCGAAGATGCACCCGGACAACGGTCGCACGAGCTTGCCCTGCGGTTGTTCGAGTTGATAGTGCAACCCACGCAGGGTCCCGCGGATCGAACGACTGTGATTACTCTGCGCAAATGTCGACGGAAGCCCGGCCTCGGCGAATTTCTCCGCGTGGAACAGTTCGAGGAAGAACCCGCGGTCATCACGATGGACCGAGGCTTCGACGACGACCACGCCGGGGAGTGCGGTGGGATGGCAGCGAATCATTTGGGCGAATCTTCCGCGAGATGACGCAGGTACACGCCGTAGTCGCTCTTTCCAAGCCCATCGGCCAGACGAAGCAATTGTGCGCGGTCGATGAAGCCCATGCGGAAAGCGACCTCTTCCGGGGCGGAAATTTTCAACCCCTGTCGCCGCTCCACCGTCTGTACGAACTGCCCGGCCTGCAGCAGCGACTCGTGCGTACCCGTATCCAGCCAGGCGCTACCGCGCCCCAGGATTTCGACCGTCAACCGTCCGCGACGGAGGTATTCGGCGTTCACGTCGGTGATCTCCAGCTCGCCGCGCGCGGATGGCTTCAAGTTGGCGGCGATATCGACCACGGCCTCGTCGTAAAAATAGAGACCCGTCACCGCGTAGTTCGACCTGGGGGACGCCGGCTTCTCCTCAATCGAGATGGCTTTCCCCTGCACGTCGAACTCGACCACCCCGTAGGCTTGCGGCGTGGCCACTCGATAGGCGAAGACCGTTGCGCCACTCTGCTGTGCAGCCGCCCGCTGAACCGACGTGGCCAGCGTGTGCCCGTAGAAGAGATTGTCACCGAGCACGAGGCACGAGCGGTGCCCTTCGACGAAGGGGCGACCAATGCGGAAGGCTTCGGCCAGGCCGTTCGGCTGCGGTTGGGTGGCGTATTCGATCCGAATCCCCCACTGGGAGCCGTCGCCGAGCAGGTCGCGAAAGGCAGACGCATCACGCGGCGTAGTGATGATCAGGATGTCCCGAATGCCGGCCAGCATGATGGTCGACAGCGGATAGTAGATCATCGGTTTGTCGTACACCGGCAGCAGCTGCTTGCTGACAGCCCGGGTAACGGGATATAGACGGGTACCGGAGCCGCCGGCGAGAATGATGCCACGAGTCATTGGAAAGTCCTGGGCGATGAACGGGCGGTCAGTGCAACACGGCCTGGAGAGCGCCAATCACCGTTGCCACCTGGTCGTCGGTCATGACGGGTGATATCGGCAAACTAAGCAGTTCATTCGGCAACGTTTGGGCCACCGGAAGCCGAGCGCGATCGATGGGGAGATGCGCGTAGGCGGCCTGGTCGCCGGGATTGCGAGGATAATGCACACTCGTCTCGATCCCGGCGTCCGTCAATGCCGCGCGCAAGCGGTCGCGCTCGGGATGCCGCACCACGTACAGATGCCAAACCGGATCCGCGTCGGGGGCAACCCAGGGGAGCATCAGCGGCGTCGTTGCCAGCGCCTGACGGTAGCGCTCGGCGATATGCGCGCGCCGAGCGTTCCATCCGTCGAGGTAGGGCAGCTTTACGTGCAGGAACGCCGCCTGCAGCTCGTCGAGCCGAGAGTTGGCGCCGACCGACTCATGCCGGTACTTGACCTGCGCGCCGTAGTTGCGAAGACGACGAATGGACTCGGCCAGAGCCGGATCGTTCGTCGTGACGGCGCCGCCGTCGCCCAGCGCGCCAAGGTTCTTTCCGGGGTAGAAGCTGAACGCCGCGGCGTGCCCCAGCCCACCCACGCGGCGCCCCGCCCACCGGGCCCCGTGCGCCTGCGCGGCATCCTCGATGAGCCGGAGCCCGTACTCGTCGGCGAGGGAGCGCAGCGCCGTCATGTCCGCCGGCTGGCCGTAGAGATGCACCGCAATGATGGCCCGTGTACGGGGGGTCACGGCGTCGCGAACCTTTGCGGGATCCATGTTGCAGCTCTTGGGGTGCACGTCGACCGGAACCGGCGTGCCGCCCACGCGCGTGACGGCCAGCCACGTGGCAATGAAGGTGCAGCCCGGGACCAACACTTCGTCGCCGTGGCCGATGCCGAATGCCTCCAGAATGAGCTGTAGCGCGTCGAGCCCATTGGCAACCCCGACACACGCCGGCACCTCACAGTAGCGGGCGAATGCCTGCTCGAATCGTGCGAGATGCGCGCCAAGGATGAGCTGGCCCTCGTCGAGCACGCCACGATAGGCCGCGTCCAGTTCCGGACGGATCTGCCGGTGCAGGGCCGAGAGGTCGTAAAAGGGCACCTCGATGGTCGGCTGTCCCGTAGCGGCCATGGATCGATGTTTGTTGTTGTCAGGGGAACACGGCAGTCGTCAGGTAGACGGGTGCCGCATGTTCGACGCAACCGTGGGCGCCCCGGCGCCTGCGCCGTTATCCTCAATGAATTCCCGTGCGGCATACGGCGTCAATCCTCCGCGTTGGCTACGCCACGGATTCCAACTTCCCGATGATGTCCACAGACGGGGCGCCGACGCCCTCCACGCCGGGGCGCCGCGTCCGGGCCGAAGACCGGTGACTCAACCCTCAAGCATGCGCGCCGGACTTGCGTGGACGGCCGTCCTGCGCTGGACGGCCCAGCTGCTCAGCTGGGCGTCGACGCTGTTCCTTGTCCGGCTGCTGTCGCGGGAGGATTACGGCATTGCCGGGCTGGCCGGGACGGTCGCCGTCTGGATCTCGGTGCTCGCTGATTTCGGACTTGCGGGGGCAATCGTTCTGGGCGACGAACTGCCCCGGGCCGTGCACCGCAAACTGCATGGTCTGGCAATAACCATTGGCCTCGTTGCGGGCGTAGCACTCGCGGGGCTTGGCCCCGCGGCCGCCCTGTTCTTCCGCAACGACGCCGTGGCCGGCGTGGCCATCGTGCTGTCGTTCGTAACGGTCGCGGACTTCGCCCGCGTCGTCCCCGGCGCACTGGCGTCGCGCGAGCTCAAGTACCCCCAGATCGCCACCTGTGAACTGGTGCGCTCCCTGGTGCAGACGATCTCCGTGCTGTCTCTGGCGCTTGCGGGATTCGGGTTCTGGTCCCTCGCACTCGGACAGCTCGCCGGTTCCATCGTCAACACCGTCATGCTCTGGCGCGTTCGCCCTGTTCGCCCGGATTTCGATCCGCGCGGCGTTCCGGTGGGCGTGTTCGGACGCGCGCGTCTGGTCCTCATGGGGTCTCTCGCGTGGCAGACCTATCGGAACCTCGATCTGTGGCTGCTGGGGCGCATGCTGGGCACCGGCGCCGCGGGCAGTCTTTCCGCCGCCCGCACCCTGGCCTACGTCCCGATCGAGAAGCTGGTGACGGTGGTGACATCGGTCGCTCCGGGGCATCTGGTGGCGGCACGAGACGACCTGTCACGCCTGCGCATGCTGTTCGGCAGTCTCACGGAGGCGACTTTTCTTGCCGTGGCCGTGCCGCTGACTGGCCTCATCCTGACGGCAGATCTCGCGGTGCCGATCATTCTGGGTGACCAGTGGACGGATGCCGTCCCGGCAACGCGGTGGCTGTGCGTCTCCGTGATGATCTGGACCGCCTCCATGATCGCCACGCAGGTGTGCCAAATGACGAACAAGTTGCGCCAGACCTCGCTGGCCAGTGTGCTTGCGGTACCCGTTGCCGCGGTGGCGTACTTCGCCGGAATCAAGCTCGCCGGCCTGACCGGTGCGGCGGCCGCGTCGGTCCTGGTGGTGCTTGTCGTGGTCCTCCCTACGATACAGGGGGCCCTCGTGGTATCCGAAACCAATTGGTGGCAGTTCTTCGGCTTCCTGCGGCCCGCTGCGCTGGCCTCCGCCGCCATGACCGGCGTCCTGCTGCCGCTCCGCCTGCTCCTCCCCGGGAAACTTGGGCCGATGCTTAATCTATTAATATCGGTTGCGGCCGGTGCGATCGTGACGGGCGCGGCGCTATGGTTCACCCCGTCGGGTGTCGTCGCCGACGCCCGTAATTGGCTTGTGACGAAATTGCGTAAGAGTCCGCCCGCGGTTCCCTCGACCTGATCCTATTGCAGATCCTGCAATGCCCGACACCTTTGTGCAGCACATTGACCTTCCGGTCCATCGTGCCCCCGAACGGCAAGGCTGTTTGCTGTCGCTCGACATGATTGCGGCCTTGCCGTTCGACGCCGTCCGCGTGTTCTGGGTGGACGATATCCACCGCGGAGACCGACGCGCGGGGCATGCCAATACGATCGTCCACGAAGCGATTGCCTGCCTCCGCGGAGCGGTCCGCGTTATTGCCCGGTATGCCGGCGCCACGGACGTCACGGTCCTCGATGACCCTGCGCACCTTGCCGTGTTCCCACCGGGCACATGGATCGACATCGAGGTCCTGCGCGACGACTCGCTGTATCTGGTGATCGCCAGCCACGACTTCGCGACCGCGCAGCAGCATTATGTCCGCGATGCGGAGACCTTCGACGAGCGGGCTCGCTGATGCCTCGAGTCAGTGTCATCGCGCAGTGCTTCAACCATGCGCGCTTTCTCGTCGAATGTCTCGATTCCGTCGAGGCGCAAACGTTTCGCGACTTCGAACTGATCATCGTCGATGATGCATCCACGGATGCTTCGGTCCAGCGCCTGCGCGAGTGGGTGGCGCGCTGTCGGCCGGAGACACGGGTGCTGGCGCTGGAGACCAACCAAGGGGTCGCGGGCGCGCTCAACGCGGCACTAGCGGTCACACACGGCGCCCTGGTGATTCGCGTGGCGACCGATGATGTGTGGCAGCCCGTCCTCCTGGAACGTCTCGTTGCCGCGCTCGACGACGCCCCGGCGCATGCGACCATGGCGTTCAGTGATGCGGCCTGCATGGATGCCGCATCGCGCGATCTGGGGTGCAGCTTCATCGCCATGCATCGGCCGGGGTTCGTCCCCCGGAGCGGCGCCCTGCTGAATGATCTCGCCGTGGGCAACTTCATTCCGGCCCCTACCGTACTCATGCGCAAGGCGGCACTCGATGCGGCTGGCGCCTTTGATTCGCGCCTGATGTACGAGGACTGGGACATGTGGTTGCGACTGGCAAATCTCGGTCCGTTCGCGTTCGTGCCCGAGAGTCTGGCTCGATACCGAATCGTGGACGGATCGCTCGCGCGGACGCTGTTTGAGTCTCCCGACGCGGTCACCAGCGCGCGACTGGCGCACACGCACTGTCTGATGGCCGAGAAGGTCCTGACATTCCCCGTTGTTCACGAATCTGGCCGCCGTTTCTGGCGCGCCGTGCATTTCGAGAACGCGCTGAAGCTGTTCCTTCGTGCGGAGTCCGACCGCCTGCTGCTGCGGAAAGGCCTTCGGTGGTATCGCAGTCCGCGCCACGTGGCTGTGAGCATGACGGCCAGCCTGGGGCTGCCGCGCACGTGGGTCGAACGGGTGCGAGACCTTGCGGGAGTCTAGCACCGGCCCAACGGCCGCGATCTCCGTGGTCATTCCCACGTACAACGGTGCGCGCTTCCTCGCCGATACCATTGCCTCCGTACACGCGCAAACGGTCCAGCCGTCCGAGATCGTCGTCGTGGACGACGGGTCCACGGACGACTCGGCCGCCGTGGCCGAGCGATGTGGCGTCACCGTCGTGCGCCAGGCGAACGGGGGCATCGGGGCGGCGCGCAATGCCGGCATCGCCGCCGCCACGCAGCCGTGGGTGGCGTTTCTCGATCACGACGACATGTGGGTCGCGAACAAGCTGGAGCTGCAGTGGCAGGCGGCACACCGTTTCCCCGAGGCGGTGCTGATTGCCGCCGATTGCGCCGCGGTCTCTCCGAGTGGGGAGGTGCTCATCCCGTCCTACGCGTCCCGAGGTGTCGTGCATTATGGTCGGCTCACCATCGACGAGCGGGACGGCGACATGGTCCTGCATCGTCGAGCCTTCGACGAGCTCGCGATGACGGGGTGGTTTCTCATGCCGAGTGCGTCGATGGCCCGTCGTGACGTGCTCGTGCAGGCCGGCGCGTTCGACGTGCGTACCCGACGCTGGGAGGACACGAGCTGCTTCCTCCGGGTGCTCAAGTACGGAGCGCTCGTTTTCGTCCAGCGCCCCCTGACCAAGTGGGTGGTGCACGAGAGCAACAGTCACAAGGACGGAATGGCCATGCTGCACGGCTTCTTCGCACTGCACGACCTCATGCGGCTCGAGCCTGAGGCCTATCCCGCGAGCTATCGCCGCAAGATGGACGCGGAACGCCCCGTACAACTGCGGGAGTTGGCCCGCGCTGCACTCGATACCGATGCGCGCGCCGCCATGACGCACGCCTGGGAATCACTCCGCCTCGCCCCGTCGCTGCGGGCGTTGCTGCTGCTCGGGTTGGCGGTACTGCCGCCGGTGCTTCGTCGCGGTCTTGTCGCCGCCAAGCGCCGGGTCCGCGGCATCGAGCCAGTCGGCCGCTGACGGCCGTCAGGCCCGTGGGGCCTCGGTGATCGGTCGCTGGGTCGGCTCCCACATCGCGCTCTTTTCCTGTTTGAGCAGATGCAGCCACGCCTTCCAGCCGGCCACGATGCTGATGAAGACATAGCCAGGAAACGCTACCAGCTTCGGCAGCTTGCGATCGTCGGGCCACGTGAGCACCAGTCTGGCGAGAAACAGCCCCACCAGCATCCCGGCGGTCAGCAGCAGCGTCCACGGCGCCGACGGTAGCAGCAGCAGCGGCCCCACGAGCCAACCGAGAAACGCAGGGAAGAGCATCCACCGCACGAGCTTGTGCGAAGCCATCATCCACGCGTAGCTGCCGTAGCGGAACGGGTTCATCATGCCACGCAGAAAGAGCAGCGTGTCGAGCCCGCGCCCCATGGTACGACTCTTCCGTCGCAGTTCCGCCTTCAGGGTCGGCGTGCGCGGCACGAGGCACGTGGCGTCGTCCACCGACACCGCCCGATAGCCATGCGCCCGGGCCACGCTGGCTGCCGCAAAATCGCGCGCCAGTTCCTCGGGCAACTGCACCTGGTGCAGGTGCCGTCGTGCCGCATAGAAGCAACCACTCGCCCCCACGATGCTGTGCACACGGGTTTCGAGGGCGCGAAGCTGCATCTCGAGGCCGACGTACGACGATTCGGCCTTGTTGCCTTCACGCGTCTCGTCGCCCACGCTGATATCGCGTCCCGAGGAAAGCCCCACGGCGGGGTCCATGAGGGCGCGCACGAGTGGCTTGAGTGAGCCGGCCGGAATGAGAATGGAGGCATCGATGGAGACCACGATCTCGCCGCGCAGGTGTGCGGACGACGCGTTTTCCCCGGCCGCCTTGCCCTTCCGTTCCGGCATGCGCAGCAGGCGAACGCGCGGGTCACCGAAGCCCTGTACCAAGGCATCGGTACCATCGGTGGACGCATCGGATACGACGAGGACGTCCAGCTTGTCGGCCGGGTAATCGGTGGCCAGCGCCTTCTCGAGGGTGCGGCGCAACCGCCGCTCCTCATTGTACGCGACGATGAGGATGGTGATGAGTGGCCACTCGGCCGGTTCTGGTGGCAACACGTACGGCGGTCGGAGGCGGGCCCAGGCACCCACGAGCACGGGGTACACCACGAAGGCGTATCCCCCCAACAGCATCGGCAGCACCACCAGAAGCCAGCCCAACCCTTCCACCGCAACCCTCCAGACGTACGAAGACGTGACCGTATTGAACTTTATGCATGGACGCACAGGGATACGGGGAGCAACTTGCGCGCCCGTTCCCCGGTCCTGTCAACGGGCCGCGGCACGGGCTCGGGAAGGCAACTCGGCGCGGTAGGCGTCCACGTGGGCCGACAACGTCGTATCGCCATCCAGAAACAGGCGCGCCCACAGCTCGAGCATCACCAGCGGCCAGAGTTGCTCGCGCATGGCCACGCAGGCCCTGATCCACGCGGGCGCGTACACGCCGCGGGCCAGCGTCCGGTCGTCCAACAGCAGACGACGGGCGAAGTCGTAGAGCGGTCCCCGTAGCCACTCATTGATCGGCACGGGGAAGGCGCCCTTCTCGCGACGCGCCCGAACTTGCTCCGGCATGCGCCCCTGCATGATCGTACGCAGCAGGTGCTTCGACACCCGCCCCGGCACTTTGATATCGGGCGGCACCGTCGCGGCGAACTCGATGACCCGATGATCCAGCAGTGGCACCCGAGACTCGATGGACATGGCCATACTGGTGCGATCCTCCACATGGAGGAGGCTCGGCAGATACGTACGCAAGTCGTGGTACAGCGCCCGATCGAACCGCTCTTCGGTCGGCGCCCCCCGGAAAGTCGCGAGAAAATCGTCGACGGGTGAGTAACCGTCGAGCGCCCGCCGAAAGTCGTCCGCCATGGCTGGCGAGGTGCGTGCCTCGGGGAGCGTACAGTGCAGGGCCACCCACATCGCATCGTCGGCTGAGAGCGCGTCGTGCCGAGCCGCCGATTGCAGGCGCCGACCGAGGCCACGGAGCCCTTCGTTGCGCAACAGGAATTCAAGCCGTGCCAGCCGCCCGCGCGTGGGAGTCCCCGATGCGGCAGCCTGTGGTCCTCCGCCTCCGTACGCCAAGGCGAACTGCGCCGCGTATCCGCCGAACACCTCGTCGCCGCCATGACCGGTGAGTGCTACGGTCACGTGCTGCGCCGCCAGTCGTGATGCAGCGAAGTACGCCACGGCGCTGCTCGAAAGAGGCTGCTCCACGTGATACGTGAGAAAGGGCAGAATGTGCTCAGTGTTTCCGAGCGTCGGCTGATCCTCGTGATGGCGGGCGCCGAGCGCCTCCGCCACGCTTCGCGCGAAGGCGCTCTCGTCGTACGGCCCGCCCGAGTCGAAACGGATGGAGAACGTGTCGATGGACGGGCGGTGAGCGGCGGCATAGGTGGCCACCGTACTCGAATCGAGTCCTCCGCTGAGATGACACCCGAGCGGGGCATCACTGCGGCAATGCTGGGAGACCGCCAGATCAAGCAGGGCGTCCAGCTCGGCTGCTGTATCGGCGTGGGAGCGCGCTGGCGCATACCGGTAGCTGAGCCGCCAGTACTCGCGCACCTGCACCCCGGCGGCATCGGCGTGCAGCACACTCCCTGGAGGCAGCTGCCGGACGCCGTCGAACAACGTGCGTCCGCCCAGCGGGTATCCAGCGAACTGAAAGTCGGCGTAGGCCGCGACGTCCAGGCGGGGGCTCAGCGCTGGATGTGCAAGGAGCGACTTCGCCTCCGAGGCAAACAGCAGGCGTGTCCCGCGCTCGGCGAAGACGAGCGGCTTGATGCCGGCGCGGTCACGTGCAATGGACAAACGCCGCCGCCGCCGATCCCAGACGGCAAACGCGAACATGCCGACCAATTGCGAGAGGCACCCCTCCTCCTGCTCTTCCCACAGGCGCAGCAGCACCTCGGTGTCCGACCCCGAGACGAAGGTATGGCCGCGACTCTGCAGGTCGAGCCGCAACTCGACGAAGTTGAAGATTTCCCCGTTGAAGACGAGGACGAGATTACCGTCCGCCGACCGCATGGGCTGGTGCCCCAGAGGCGAAAGATCGACGATCGACAGCCGACGGTGACCGAGCCCGACGTGATCGTCACACCAAAGACCGGCATCGTCTGGGCCGCGATGCTCGACCGCGTCCCGCATACGGCCAAGGGGCCGGGCATCGACCGGCTCACCGTCCAGGTGCAGGATGCCTACGATACCGCACATACCGACCTCCGGAATACCGTCACTCCGTCGCCGGTCACGCGCGCTCGGCCCCCGTCAACTCGCGCAGCAATGCGTCGACCTCGGCGATACGCTCCCGGCGATGATGAACCCCGTGCGGGTCCTGATGGGTGGGGAAGGCGCACTGCGACCATTTCTCCCACGCGCGATGCAGCACGGCGACCGCACCGGCTGCGTCCTCCGGTTCGACCACTGTTCGGTCCACCTTCGATGCCGCAAGGGCCAGCGCACTGCCAGGTCGGCTGAACAGCAGGAGTTCGCCCCCCGACTGCAGGTAGTCATAGAACTTCATGGGGACGCTGAGCGGGTGGGGATAGTCGAATACCACCAGTACGGCGGCACGGCGTTGAATGGTTAGCGCTTCCGACCGGTTGACACGCTCTCGAATGGAGGCACAGTCACGCAGCCCGTAGTGCGCGAGAATCTCCGCGAACGGTCGTTCCCACAATGTCGCCGGCGTCCCGAGGAACGTCAGGCGTACCTTGGACCGGTCAATGCGGCTGTCGGTGAGGAAGGTACGTACGGCCCGCAACAGCACCCTGACGTCCATGAAGCCGTAGATGTGTCCGGCGAACACGATCTCGAACGTTTCGGCGGCAGGAGGCGTGTCGGCCTCCGGTGCATCGTCGTACCCGTTGGGAATGCTTGCCCGCCGTTTCGCTACGCAGCCGGGAATGGTGGCGATCGCCTCGCGGACCGGGCCGGTGTTGTGCACAACCACCGTAGCCTCGCGATGAATACGGCGTTCCAGACGTTCCGCCAGGCGATTGTAGGTCGCGGGGATGTCTGCGAACCCATGCGGCAGTGCCAAGGCCCATGGATCGCGGAAATCGGCCAGACAGGGAACGCGCCACAAACGCGCCAACGTCAGCCCTGCCACATGATGTTCGTGCGGCGGCGACGACACGATCACGGCGTCGTACGCATGCCGCCGGGCGAGACGCGCACCCGCCTGCACCGCGCGTCTGGCCCAGAGGCGGTGCTCACACATCGTGACCAGCCCGTCGACCAGTCTCGAAAAACGGCTCGGAAGGGAGAGTGCGCCCGCGGGCATTTCGATGTCGGCGAAGGCCACGGCATCGCCAGACGGCTTCTCGGCCGTGGCCACGGACGTTACTGGCGGCTGACGACGCGCCCGGAGCCATCGAACCAGTCCCCGCGGAACCTTCAAGGTGGCGTCGAGGACGGACATTGGCCACGTGACGGCCGGGACGCAGACGAGCTCCGACACCGCCACGCCCGCAGCAGACTGGGCGGCCGTGATGACATCGATTTCCCAACCGCGTGCAACGAGGCCGTTGGTAGTAGCGGCCCAGCGGAAGCCACCAGTGGCTCCGTCGAGTCCGAAGTGATACGAAATGACCAGTAGTCGACCCGCACCGGACGAACGGCCTGTCGCTCGCGCTCGTTCAGCCGCTGTCATGGCTGCTCAATAACCGCCTCGAGGTGGCGTGCCGCCCCCCGCAACGACCTCGGCAATGCCAACGGTCCACCACCGAACCCTTCCACCGACCCTCCCCGTTTCCGCCAAGACTGTGACATGCCCAAACTTAAGCATGGACGCATCGCGGAACGGGGCGCAACTTGCATGCCGCCTTCTTCACTCATGCCCGCGCCGTGCTGCGTTACCTCCCCCCGGTCCATTTCCCGCTTCCGCCTGCCGTCTTGCTGTCGGCGTTTCGTGCGGCGGTCAGTCCGCCGCGTTCGCTGCGGGACGCGACACAGGGCTGGCTGAGAGACCGATTTCCCAACCGCGCCATCACCCTGACCGAGAGCGGGACATCGGCGCTGGCGCTCGCCATTGCGCGGAGCGGCACGGCGAGCTCGCGCGGGAAAACGAGCGGCGCGTTGGTGGCGCTCCCGGCATTCGGTTGCCCTGATCTGGGTGCGGCAGCCATCGCGGCCGGTGCTCGCGTAACGTTGTATGACCTCGACCCCGAGACCCTGCAGCCTGACGAGCCATCGGTGGCCGACGCGCTTGATCGAGGGGCCAGTCACGTTGTCGTGGCCCATTGGTACGGACGCGCCAGCAACATTTCCATGGTTGCAGCACTGGCCGCGAAAGCAGAGGCCGTGCTGATCGAAGACGCCGCGCAGGGCGCTGATGCGTCGTGGAACGGGGTGGGCGCGGGAAACCTGTCCTCCTGGTCGATCATGAGTCTGGGACGGGGCAAGGGCTACAATGCCGGAGGCGGGGGCATTCTTCTGTCGCCTGAAGCGTATCCCGTTCACGGGTTCGAGGCCCGTACGCCGGGGGCGCCCGCGTCCGCGCTCTGGCACGCGGCGACCACGATGCTGACACAGATCCTGTCACACCCGCTGCTGTATGGAGTTCCGGCACGGGTTCCGGCACTGGGCGTTGGCGAAACGCGGTATCACGCCGCCATCATGGGACGCCCCATCGCCAACGGTGCCGTGGCGCTGCTCGTGGCGGCGTTCGAGCAATCGACCAGAGCGGCCGGCGCACGACGCGAGCGAGAGCGGCAATACCTCGAGGCACTCGCCGACGCGACGGGACTGTTGCTCCCCCGACCCGACGCGCGATCGGTGTCCGGCGCCTTGCGTGTGCCAGTACTCGTCCACGAAGCGCGAGTCGCCCACCTGCATCGTTACGGTGTCGTGCGTTCGTACCCGCGGGTGCTCGGGGCCTACCCGGAGATTGCCGCCCACCTCGTCGGCCCCGCCTCGCTGCCCGGGGCAGCGCTCCTCTCGAGCGCTATGCACACACTTCCGACACACGGTTTGCTGCGGCCCACCGATCTCGACCACATCATCAGAGTGCTGCGCGACAAGGGCGGAGCCAGACCCACGGCGCCGTAGCGCCCCTTGTCAGGGCTATCCCTCCGGCTCGCGCTGCCTCCAGTGGCAGGGCCCGACAAAGCCTTTCAGCGGCCAATAACGCCCGACGATGCATCATGCTGGTGAACATGCGATTGGCCGAAGGTACAGCGGGGGCATGCGTGCACCTCATCGCGTCCATGGAAATCCGCGAACGTCTTTTCCAGTACTGCTCGATGATTCGAGTGTACGCGCGTTTTCGCCCCGTGACGATCGTTTGTACCCGAAAGCTTCGGGTCGGGAAACATCTCAAGCCAGGGTGGCGTATCCGGCACTTGACGCTCCACGACATGCGGCACACGAAAGTGCGCTCGCTGGCCACAGGTGACCGGTGCTGGCGTACTCTCGGCCAAGTGGTCGCATGCTTTAGTGGAGCCACCATGAGTACCCTCTCTGCGCACGTCATTCGCGTGGCCCAGTGGGCGGCGAGTAAGGCCCGGAACCAGAGCCTCACTGGGCGCACCTTTCGGCAGACGGCGCGCACGTCGACGTCCTGACTCGCCTGCACGGTGTCCTCGAGCGCCCCCAGTACCCCAGCCTTGTGAGAATGGCTGAACGCATCACCGGCCAGGGTCGTCAGGCCACATGGTCGACTCGGTGACGGTAGCGCGCGCGGTGTGCACGTGAGCGGCAACTACTCGTTCTTTGGGCAGGGTAGGGTAAAGTTGAGGTGATTCGGCGGTCGCCGGCCTCGATTGCAGGGTGGAGACTGTCGAATGGCAGGTGTCGCCGGCAATGTGACCCGGCCGGCCGAAGCCCCGTCCCTGATGCGGCATGTACCGTGCCCGTGGGGTCAGCGGCTGCCAACTGCAACCGCTGACTCATCTCCTCTTCGTGTCCGATGCCTGCTACGCTCCTCTTGCTTGCGTTTGTGCTCGTCGCCGCCGGGTTCACCTCGACGTGGCGCAGCCTGTTCGTTGCGTGGAACGATTTCTACTCGCATGGTTTCCTGATCGCGCCCTACGGCTTCTGGCTGGTGTGGTCGAGGCGCCATGAGATCGCCCGGCGCGTCTGTCCGTGGTGGGCGATGGTCGGTGTCGCCCTCGCCCTGTCGCTGGGCTGGTTGCTAGGCCAGATCGCGTTGCTGCAGATCGTGCACCAGACCATGTTGCCGCTCATCCTTGCGAGCTGGGCGCTGGCGGTGTTCGGGCGCGGGGCACGTCCGGTGGTGGCCGCGGCCGCGGTTATGCTGCTCCTCGCCGTTCCGTTGCTCACGGCATTCGTGCCGCTCCTCCAGTCGGTCACGGTATCGGCGAATGCCCTGCTGCTGGCCGCCTGGGGACTCAATGCCGAAATCACGGGCACCTTCATTCGGATCCCGGAAGGGCTGTTCGAGGTGGCCGACGGCTGCGCGGGGTCGGCCTTCTTCGCCGCCGGCATCAGCCTGGCCGCCATCTACGTGACCCTCATGCGCAGCTCTCGAGAGGCGGCCGTGGTGATCGTGCTGTCGGCAGTGCTGCTGTCCCTGGTCACGAACTGGCTCCGCGTATTCGGGCTCATCCTCGTGGGTCACTGGACCAACATGCAGCACCCTCTGATCAACGATCATGGCTGGTACGGTTGGGTGATCTTTGCGGCGGTGCAGCCCCTTTGGCTGTGGATCTCCGCCAGAGCGGAGCAGCGCTGGCCCCACGCGCCGCACGAGCGCGTCGTGCCGTCGCCGATCGGCCACGTGGACTGGCGGGTGGTCGCCGGCGCTTCGCTCGCCTGCCTCACCGGACCAGCGCTGGCGTTGGCATTACAGGCCAGACCGCGAGCGGCCGCGCCTGCGACGCTCCCGGAGTTCCCGACCGTTGCCCTGGCGAACGCGCCGACAACGGCGCGGCCCGGCCAGTGGACGCCGAGTGCGATTTCCGGTCAGCGACATGTGCAGGCCCTCATGCGCGACGGCGCGACACCCATACAGATCGACCGGGTGATCTTCACGGATCAGCGGCAGGGGGGCGAACTCATCGGAACGGACCGCCATCTCGGTGACAGCGTGGCGGTGCTGACCGACCAAGTCACCGCGTTCTCCACGCTTCCTATGCGACTTGTTCGTCAGGCCATCGTGCGCCACAGGGACGGGGTCCGGCTGGTGTGGTACTGGTACCGGGTGGCCGGGGTCAGCACCACGCAATCGATGAAAGCCAAGCTGCTCGAGATTCCTGCCGGGATCACCGGCAGCCCGCCGTCGGAGTTCGTCGCCATCAGCACCCCGTGTGGGCCACGGGACTGCGCCGATGCGGCGCGATCGTTGCAGGCGGTGCTCACGCGGCCGTAATCATCCGAGGCGGCACGCGGGACGTGCCCACCCGCTGCGACGCGCGAGGCGAACCGCATTACCCGGGCAACCGTCGAAATGGCAGGTCGTCGATATAGCTGAGGAACGTCTGCACTCGCCGCTCCCAGGTGTGCTGTGCGGCCACGGCCTGCCGCGCGGCCCGATCCGCGGGGGTTCGAGCGTCCAAGGCCCGTGCCACGGCGTCGGCGAACGCCGAGCCACCGTCTGCGACCTCGACTACCGTAGCGTACTTCTGCACCTCGCGTAGCCCGGTGGACACCACCGGAATCCCCGCCGCCAGGTATTCGAGCACCTTCAACGGGTCGACGGCGGCCGTGTGCGCGTTGTGGACATACGGCACCAGCCCCACGTCGAATGCCTGCACGTACGCGGGCAGGACATCGTAGCTGCGGGCACCGAGGAAGTGCGTGCCGTCGGGCCAGGCGGCCGGATCGATCTCCTCCTGATGCATCCCGACCAGCACGATGGACGCCAAGGGCAAACGATTGCGAACGGCCTGGAGCAGCCCGCGGTCGATCACCGGTCCCACGCCACCAGCAAAGCCGATGATGGGTCGCGGCAGGGCGGCCAGCTCCGGCGGCACTTCCCGTGCGGTCGCGAAGTGGGTGTAGTTTACACCTTGCGGGAGATGCAGCGTGCGGCCCGATGCGGGTCGTTTGCTGTGTGTCAGGCTTTCCGCCGTGGCGATCGTGGCGTCCACCCGCGCGAGCAGTCGGGCCTCGTACGGCACGAGCAGGTTGCGCTCGACGCCCGGCAACTGGTCGTAGTCGTCGAGACAGAGGTACACGGCGGCGCGCTCGCCGAAGGCACCGACGAGATCGGCACCGAGCGGCGTGGCGGTGACGAAGATGGGCGTGCGTCCCGGCGCGACGGCGGCAAGCGCCCGCTCCACGTCGGCGAGAACGACGCCCCGGTTCCAGCGCCGGACCCAATCGACGTTGTGCCATGGCAGGGCGCGCGGATTGATGATCAGGCGCGGGCCCTCACCGTCAGTGGGCGGCGCCTTCCGCGCCGACAACATCTTCGCGACCTTCGAAAGTGCCCGGCGGAAGTCGTACCAGGTCAGTTGCGGCCTTCGGTGACCGAAACTGTTCACCCAGATCACGTCGTGCGAGCGCACAATGCGACGGAAGAGGTGCTGGGTCGTCGATACGTGGCGCCCCCAATCGTCAGCGATGACGATCACCGGCGGCTGCGCGCCTGTCGGTGCCTCCGGGTCCTGCGGCCCACGAGCCGCCTCAGCTGATGTGATGGAATCCGGTCCTGACATGATCGCCCGTGAACGTTTCTCTGCCTGTGCGGAGATACGCTGCTATTCTAAACGACATCTCCACCGCCATGCGATCCCGCCCCGATGCCTGACGCCGTGCCCCCGCCCACCGTGCGTGTGGTCGTCCTGTCCAAGCCGCACCCTCTCACGAGCCACCTGCTGAGCAGGCTGGCGGAGCGGCACGCGTTGGCCGGGGTGATCTACGAGGACCGATTCCGCTCGTTGGGCGACCGGCTCCGGTATCTCCGGCGCAACGCCCGACGGGAAGGATGGTGGCACACCGCGTGGGTGCTTGCCTACGAGGTGTTCGATCGGCTGACACGCCCCTCGGCGCTGGGCGACGCGGTGGTCCGGGTCCTGCCCCCAGCGCGACCGCTGCCCAACGACGTGCCGGTCAGGACAGTCCGATCGCTCAACAGTGCCGAGGCACGCGCACTGATCACCGACTGGGCGCCGGATCTGCTGGTCGTGCACGCCACCGGGATTCTCAACCGGGCGACCTTCGAGCTGGCTCGCGTGGCGGCACTGAACATCCATTGCGGCGTGCTCCCGGAGTATCGCGGACACGCGAGCACCTTCCATGCGCTCGCCCACGGCGACCTCGGCAACCTCGGGGTGACCGTGCACCATGTCGCCCCCACCGTGGACACCGGTGCCGCTGTGGCGGTGGCGCGCGTGCCCTTCGGCCGTGACGACGATGACGTGACCATCTGGTGTCGCGCATTCGCCGCGGGCACCGACGTGGTGCTCCGGCAAGTCGACCGGCTGTCCCGCGGCGAGCCCGTCGACGCCGTTCCCTACGAAGGGCAGTTCGGTCCGCACTACCGTCGTCGCGCGCTCCCGGAGCATCTGCGCTTTACCTGGTTTACCCTGCCGCGACTCCGGCGCAGCGCCGGGCAGCACGGAGAACGCTGACCCGATGGGGCTGCAGATCCGACGGGCCCGCCCCGATGATGCCGAGGCCATCGCGCGGCTCAACGCGCGCCTCAGGGCGGGCGGTGTGGACACCACGGTGTATCCGCCGGACGTTGTTCCCGCTGTCCAGCCGGACGAGCCGCGGGAGTCCTACTACGTCGTCGCCGACGGCGATGAGATTCGTGGCAGTGTCTACCTGCGGCGCAGCCGGCTGTGGATGTCCGATCGTTCGATACCGGTGGGATGGATCAAGTATCCGGTGGCCGAAAGCCTGGTGGAGCGACGCTATGCAGGGGTGCCGGCCGCCATGATCATGCACCTCCAACGCGAGCTGCCCACGCTGCTGGCGGTGGGCATGGGTGGCCTGCAGGGACAGTTCGCCAAGCTGCTGCAAGCCCTTCGCTGGTCGGGGGCGGTCGTGCCCACGTACGTGCTCCCTGCCGATCCGCTGGTCGTACTGACGGAACTGCCGCAACTCGCGTCGCGCCCTCGTATCCGGCGCGCCGCATCGCTGCTCCGCCAGTGTGGTGCGGGTCCCATCGCGCGCGGGGCGTTTCGCGCGTGGAGCGCGATGCGAGGGGCGGGGACCCGGAGCGGTATTCGGGTCTCGCGGCACAGCCATCCCGACGACGGGTGGGACGCGCTCTTTCACCAGCTGCGCGGCAGCTATCCCGCCATCGCAGACCGCAGTCGACGCACGGTGGCGTGGGCGATGCCCTCGTCGGCGCCGGGAGTTGGCTTCTGGACGGTCGAACGGCGCGGTCAGCGCCTCGGCTGGTTCGCCGCGCAGCAGTTCGACTTTTGGCGTGCACGCCATCGTCCGTATGGCGCACTGCGCGTGGGGATGCTGCACGACATGCTGGCGGACCCCACCAACGCCAGCACCGTCGTGACAGCAGCGGTTCGCACGTTGATCGAGGGTGGAGCACAATTGCTTGTGGCCAATCACAGCGCACCGGAGTGGCGCCCCGCCTTTCGCGCGGCAGGCTTTCTGGAAGCGCCGCCGTCGTTTGCCTGTCTGGCCTCGCCGGCGCTCGCCAGTGCGCTTGCCGAGGTGGGCCTCACGCCGGCACAGCTCTACGTCACCCGCGGTGATGACGGAGTCATGAACCCCGAGGTTCTTGAATGAGCGCGACCACCGCGACGCCGGACGAGCCGCATGTGGTGCATGTGGTGGAAACACTGGGCATGGGGGGAATGGAGCGTGCCGTCGCCACGCTGTGCCGAACGCTGCGAGCACGGCAAATCCGCACGAGCGTGATCGCCATGAAGCAGCTGGGCGCGGTGGCTGAGGAATTGCGGGACGTGGGGATCCCAGTACACCTCGCGGGCGTACCGGTATCACCACCGGACTACTTCGCGTGGCGGCGCCTGGTGCCGGTGCTGCGCGAGGTACGCCCCACCGTGGTTCACACGCACAATTCGGCCCCCCTGATTTACGGTGCCCCATCCGCCCGCTGGTGCGGCGTGCGACGCATCGTGCATACCGACCACGGTCGTGTTCTGCCCGGCAGACGACACATCATGATCGCCGAACGGTGTGCCGCCTCCGTTGTGGACGCGATGGTCGCCGTCTCCGCACCGCTGGCGGAGCAGCTCGCCACTCACCTTCACATCGGCCCGCGCAAACTCCATGTCATCGTCAACGGCGTGAATGCCGTGTTACCCGTGACCGCGGAGGTACGTGAGCAGACGCGTTTGCGATTGAGTGGGCGCACCGACGGACCCATCGTCGGCCTGGCCGCGCGACTCGTGTGGGAAAAGGGGCTGAACGTCCTCCTCGCCGCGTGGCCGCAGGTGCTGGCGGCGCACCCCAGTGCCCGCCTGCTGATCGGCGGCGACGGTCCCGAGCGAACGGCACTCGAGACGATCGTTGCGCAGCAG
>VYLE01000205.1_pt1 | contig 50157 bp, 37 predicted proteins | sample 5114391 | NCBI WGS metagenome assembly VYLE01 (sample SAMN12291771, study PRJNA351875) | freshwater metagenome | isolation source: freshwater lake | place: USA: Michigan, Kent Lake | collected 2013-08-15
CATGACAAAACTACCTGAAACTTCAGAAACGTCCATTGCTATTACCTTTTTGGTTGTCAATCTTTCCCGACTGCTTCGGCAGTTTTTTGGGCTTTTTTTGTCTTTCTTGATTTCCGGGCGAACAAAAGAACTAAGATGTCGGCAACGCTTTAATAAAAATTATGTTAAAAGTGATAAGTTTTACTCAAGTAAAACTTATCACTTGGGCGACAAATTATTGGCACTCAATAGCATAATTCTTTGAGCGACTTTTTCAGCAAACCCTAAGTAGGGAGGCACAATTATTTGTAGGATGGGTTAGCGGTAGCGTAAACTATGCGGGCGTTGGGTTTCATGCTTCAACCCAACCTACGTTCATCTTATATTTAATTCCACCCACCCACTTACTGATCAGGGTAAGCTGTTTTGTCTGTCTAGTTTGAGCTTGAGTCTCGGGCTGATCGTTTCTTTTCTCCTGTTACCTGCGTGGGGTAACAGGCGGGTTAAAATGACGATTTGGTATCAAGCTTATACCGTTATGGTTTGAGCTAGTTATTCTTTTTACCACCAAATAGGGACCAAAAACCGCCCTTAGTATTCCCTTCCTTTTTTTGTCCCTTCTGGTCTTCCATTTCAGTATTAGGATTAACTACTTTATCCAGTTCCCGTTTGCACCTAATCACCGTCGCATCTTTGGGGCGGGCTTGCCAAGCGCGATTGATATGAACCCGGGCCATGGAGAGTTGATTTTGTCGCAGATAGGCTAAACCGAGCAGGGCGTGACAGATGCTATTATCTGGTTCTTCCCGTAGGGCATCGCGCAATTCTCGCAAAGCTTGGGCGGGGTTATTTTGGTCAAGAGAGGCTTGGGCGCGGCGAATATAGGCTTCTAAGGGCGATTCCTTGGCTTTAGCTGGGGCTGCCGTGGTGGTAGCCGCGACCACTAACTCGGACTGGCGAGGATTGCCTTGGGAGATAAAGACTTTCGGGGTAGTTTTCTTGTTGCCCTGACCTTCGGTTAGCATCAGATAAACCAGATTGAGTTCACTGAGTTGGGCGATTTTCTGATAGGTATTTTCCAGGGCGGTATATTGATCGATCGCCAAAGATTGCAGGATTTTTTGATAGGCTAATTCATAGTTAGCGGTGGACTGGGCTAGTTTTCTAGCTGGTTCGCTATTGATGGTGATTTTACCCGAATCTCGCGCCATTGCCTTACCCATTTGTGTTAAAACAAGGCGGAATTCTTCCCGAGATAGGTCGCGGCCTAGATGTTCGTAGGCTGGGTTAACTAATTTGGCGAGTAACTGATGAGCCTGTTCCCTTTCGGCGGGGGTGTAAAGGCGACAGGTATCGGGGTGAAGTTTATAGGCGATTTTTAAGTAACACTCGCGAATCTCCTCATGTTCGGCATCGATCGAGACTCCTAAAACAGCGAAGTGATCGATTAAATCAAATTGAAATAATCCCTGGGAAATCGGAAAAGGCATACAGCAGACCCTACTCTAAAATGATAATCCCATTAAAACTGAAAACTCCAAGAGGCAGCTTTTTGCAGAGCCTGGCTTAAGGGGGTGTGAATGTGTCCGTTAGTGGCCAGAATTCGCCCCGTTTCTATCAGAAAAGGACTCTCATCGTAGGCGCTAATTTTACCCCCAGCTTCTTCGATCAGAATAATTCCCGCGGCCAGATCCCAGGGATTAATCCCTCGTTCCCAATAACCATCTAAGCGCCCACAGGCCACATCGGTTAAGTCTTTGGCAGCGGAACCGCTGCGGCGTACCCCTTGGGTCAGATGGGTCAGATAACAGAATTCGGCATAATTATTATCGGGGGTTTGACAACGATCATAGGCAAAGCCCGTCACCAGTAAACTTTTTTCTAGTTCACTCGTCCGGGAGACATGGATAGGACGACGGTTCAGGGTGGATCCTAAACCCCGGGCTGCCCGAAATAGTTCCTTTCTAAAGGGGTTATAGATGACTCCCACTTTTGCTATCCCTGCGATCAGTAGTCCGATGGAGACGACGGATACGGGATAACCGTGGGCATAGTTGGTGGTTCCATCGAGAGGATCGATCGCCCAGAGATACTCGCTATCCGTCCCTGGCAGTTTTCCCGATTCTTCCGCTAAAATCCCGTGTTTGGGAAAGTGACGGCCAATAATTTTGAGAATTTCTGTTTCTGCTCGACGATCTATTTCCGTCACTAAATCGCCCGATCGCCCTTTTTCTTCTATTGTCTCGATTTTACCCCAATTATCGAGGATAATTGTTCCCGCTGCTAGGGCGGCTTCGCTGGCAATGTCTAGGTATTTTTCTAATTGGCTGCTGGTATCTGGCACGATTAATCCCTAATCTATTCTTCATCTAAGGGTAAACCAAAACGCACTTTCCCACGGGCAAAAAAGCGACCGAATTGTAATTCATAGACTTCATCCTCGTCTTGGGTGGCTACTTCCATATCGCTACGGGCATAACTGACACAAAGTAAAGCATAACCTCTGGCTTTTAATTCCGGCGATAGTCCAATCGCTTCTGGTTGATGGATATCTCCCGATAATACCCTGACCGCACAGCTGGTACAAGCTCCATTGCGACAGGAAAAGGGTAATTGATGACTCTGTTTTTCCAGACTGTGCAGTATATAGTTATCCCCTGGAACGGTGGTGACAAATTTTTCGCCCGTCTGACGATTGTGAACGGTGATTTGATGATATTTAGTCATAGTTTAGTTAGGCGGAAATTATAGATGCAATTTAGATAGTTCTAAATTTAGGGGCTATTTTGGTCAGCCACCTTGATTATATCATCAATAATTGCTCAAATAGTCTTCATCTTTACAAATGCCCCTGGACAACTGTTAACTTTTCTTTGGTCACTTGCTAATTTTTATGGCTCTTGAAAATTCATCTCTTTTAATCTAACTGCACCGTCGATAATTGAGATTTCCTGGGAGCCAATTTGCACGATCGCATCTAATCCCTTGCCGATAATTTTAACTGCTGGGGGACGACTTTTCTGTACGGTCATCACCAGAAAAAATTCCTCGCTACCCGTGGCTAAAATGCGCTCACCTGTATTAGTTTTCTCGACTTTTAAAGTCACGGGAGTTATAAAAGTTCCCTGCATATTTGCCCGATTTTGAGTGATAGTAAAACTATTTTTTCCGAGAGTAACATTTCCCTGGGTATTCATCACCCAAGTTTTATTAATAAATTCTGGTTGCTCGACTTTACCTAATAATTTATCCATCAAGACGAATAATCCGGGGGAACCGGAGGACAGACTGTAATCGACGGCGAAAGAGCGAACTAGAGCAACTCCTGCGGGTGGTTCAGCCCCTTTAACCCTAATTTTATCAGTTTTTAACGTAATTACTCCCGAACCATCGGTACTAGATTGAAAAGTCATCGGTTTTGCCTGGGTCCAAGGCGGTGTTTTCGGGAAAATAACGGTATTTTCTGAGTTCCAGTCGCCTTTTGATCTCTCAAAACTCGCCCAATGTCCTCCTAATCCCCAAATTCTCACACTAGCGACATCGGGAAAAGACCATCCTCCCACAAAAGGTTGCTGTTTAAGATAGATACTAGCGACAAAATCCTCTTCATTTTGCCAGCGATTACGAAAAGCATAAAATCCCTTTTGTTGATCAACTAAAACCCTGGAAAGTTGGCGTTCGGGATTTTCGGGAATAAGATTAGATGGATAAGCAGCGAGAAGAAAAGGGGCAATATGGGGATAATGGGGGTGAAAAAGTTGTTTTTCCTGTCCTTGTAATCGCCATTTTAGCGCTGGCAGCCATGATTTATCGGTAATTCCCAATCCGATAGTTAATAAAGACACTCCTACAAACATCTGATGTCTGCCATAAGCAGGAATCAATAATTGACCATTTTTAGGGACAATTCTGGTTAAATAATGGGGGATCAATTGGGCTGCCGAGGAACCAGTTACTAAGTCTAATCCGAGACTATTTCGATACCCTTGCAAAAAGGGAAAAACAGCGATAACCATGGGTTCGGTGGTGTATAAATCTCCTTCTGTGCCAAATCCTCGATCGCCGATAGCTGTGGTAAAATAGCGTTCTAGGTGACGTTTGGCCATTTCCACCTGTGCAGAGGGAGAATAGAGAGAATCGGGCGGTAAATCTTCCTTGAGAATCGCTAAACTAGCTAATCCTGCCGCACCTCTGGCCCGCGCATTCCAGTTACTAACTGCCTCTCCATTCCATCCATCTTTGGGTGAACCACCTTTGAGAAGTTTTTTACTTTCACTGGATAACCAGCGAGTAATTTCCCGTTGGCGCTTTTCTCCCCAAAAATCATAACAAAGATCGTAGGCGAGAGCGACTCCAGCGACAATTGGCGCTTGTTCTAAGACTCTCCTTCCCCGATTTTTACGGGTTTTTTCGATAATTTCCCAGGCGATTTCTGCTGATTTTCTATCTTGATTTAAAATTGCTAAAAAACAATGACCTGTGGCATGATAACCACCATTAGGAACATAACCATCGTAATAAATTTTTTCTTGTAAACTGTTGTTTAATTGGGCGATAATAGTTTTACCGATGGGAGTTTTCGCTTTTTCTCTGAGATTAGTTAATTCTGACTTGCGAAAGATTAAACGGGGATGTTCTCGCGCTTGTAGGGGTTGATGATTAGGGACAGGATTAGGCCATAAAGGGGAAATTGTGCCATTAACTTGGTTTTGTAGTCTTCTTCCCCCTAAAGTGCCTTGATAACTGCCGATAAGTTGGTCTTGGTAGGGGACAATTTCGATATTATAGATAGCTTCCCTGACTTCCCCTTGCCAAGGGTGAGTTTGAATGTTCATTTTCACCTGTAATCGCCAAGCATTGTCTAATTTAATCGCTTTTACCGTACCTTGGTGATCCACTTCTTTATTGAATTTGAGCGCGTATCCCCACACCGACGGCTGACAAACAGCGTGATCACAGCTTAAATCTAGGGTAAGATTTTGATAAACGGGTTGATCTTGCCACAGTTTCCAAACACCATTTTTCAGGGTTAAACGAAGGTTGCCGGTTAATAGTTGCGGATCGATGGTTTCTTGACTTGGTGCGCTTGTACCACCTAGCAAAAGTAAGGGAATGGCCGCTAAAAAAGGAGATATTTTCATATTAAACAAGCGAGGGGAAATATCAGGTATTCTAGGAAGAATAATTTCCAAATAAATTGGTAGAATTGGCTGATTTCGCTTTTATCTTCTAAATTTACTCCGCGACTACGCCACCAAAGAAGAACAAGTAGGAGCAGATGGGCGACAATGGCCAGAGGAGAATTAATTCCCGTTATCCCCAAGAGACCGACGGCAATCATCCCCGCATAACATAGAGAAATTGTCAATAGGGAAATTGTTAAGATTTTTTGAGGACCGAGAAGCAGGGTAAAAGTGGTAATTTGGTAAATGCGATCGCCTTCTAGGTCAGGAACATCCTTGAAAATAGCGATCGCAACGGTGAAAACGAGAACAAAAGCTGTTAAAACCCAGACTGAGGGATAGATAGACTGATTTTGATTAATAACTGTGTTGTAGTGGCGAAAAAGACCTAAATTGACGATGACACCCCGGACGGTAAAAATACAGAAGGCGGACCAGAGGGGAAAGCGTTTTAAACGCACTGGTGGCAAGGAATAGGCAGTACCGATGAGTAAACTAATCCCCACGGTGATTAACAGCCAAAAACCACCGATAAAAGCCAGTATAATTGCTAAAATACCGCTTAAAACCACGATTAACCGTCCTGTTAACCGAGAAAATTCGCCCTTGGCTAGGGGAAGATGGGGTTTATTGATTTTATCGATGTCGATGTCTTCCAACTGATTTAAACCGACGATATAGACATTACCCGCAAGACAAGCGACCCAAGTGAGCAATAAAACTGGCCAATGGCTAAAAAAATCGCTAATATTGCCCAAAGCAATTAAATACAGACTTAAAACACTTAAAGAAGTGCCGATAATCGTATGGGGACGGGAAAATTTCCAGAGACTCCCTAACCAGTGGAGAAAGTTAGGCTGGGGATGGTTAACTGGAAGAAAAGGAGCTTGATTCATCAGACCTCCGGTAAAAATCAAAAATTGTTATGGTTGCTGAGGAGTCGGTCGTCAGTAGTCAGGAGAATCAATAATGAATAATAATCGATTAAATAGTCTATAGCGTTTTTCAGTCTGCTGAGGTACAAAAGTTCTGGGTTTTAGGCAAAAGGCAAGAGGCAAAAGGCAAAGGGGAAGAAAAACAGGTGTACCTCACTAGCTTAGGAAACGCTATATTTAGATAGTTTATGCCACTTAATCCTTATTTTTGACGTTTTTAAACCCTCAAAAATAGATTATGCAAGAGGTCTATCAAAAAAAATCAATCCTAGGGGAAGTAATCTGTTAAAATGATAATCCAGACTAAAACCCTGTGGAGAGGTGGCAGAGTGGTTGAATGCGGCAGACTCGAAATCTGCTTTAGGGTCACACCTAACGTGGGTTCAAATCCCACCCTCTCCGTTGAACTGATAACTTAGTGCTGTCGTTAAGGAGCTTAAAGGATGTAGCGTTGTCTTGGGTGGTTTCCGCAAGAGCAAAAGCTTTTCTAATCTCCCCAACTTCTTTACTTTTTCATTGCTAGGGTCAACCCATCACCAATAGGAATAATACTGATACTTACCCGTTCATCCTGCTGAATTTTGGCATTAAGTGAACGGATAATTTTGGTGCGATTATCGGTGCTATCGGCCGCCGCTACTCGTCCCGACCAAAAAACATTATCGATGGCGATAATTCCGCCGCTTCTGACCAATTGTAACGCCCGTTCGTAGTAGGGATCATAATTACTTTTATCGGCATCGATAAAGACAAAATCAAAACTATTACTTTCTCCCCCGGCGATTAATTGATCTAAAGTCTCCAGGGCCGGGGCAATTCTTAAATCGATTTTATCGGCGACACCGGCCTGCTGCCAATAACGGCGGGCTATACTGGTATATTCTTCCCTTAGATCACAGGCGATCAGCTTGCCTTCTGGGGGTAAAGCTAAGGCTACCACTAGAGAACTATAACCGGTAAAAACCCCTATTTCTAGGGTTTTTTTCGCCCCGATCGCCTGTACCAAAAAAGCCATAAACTGACCTTGTTCGGGGGCAATCTGCATGACTGCCAGGGGTTGAGAGGCAGTTTCTTGACGTAATTGAGCTAAAATCGGAGATTCTCGCAGACAGATAGATTGATAATAGGAGTAAAATTGTTGATCGAGTCCAAGAGTTTGATTAGCCATAAAAAAATTGCTAAAGGATAGAGTTATCGAGTAAAATTCTGGGTAATCTGAAGCTAGAGAGACCGTATTGGTTAACCAAAAAGGAAGACTTGGCAGGAAGCAAATCATGATGAAACCCGACTCGGATCATCTCTTTAACGAAGATATCGAACAGTTGTTAGAGAGTTTAGAAGACAAAGACGCCGACGGTAATGAGGCTCTAGACGAACTCAGCTTTTTATTGGAGCAGAGTCCCTCTCCAGCAGCCAGATCTAGGGACTCTCTTAGCCAAACCCCGTCTTCCTTGACCTCGGAAAGGGAATTAGAGGAACTGTTTGGCGATAGCATCAATTGGAAAGATGCCCCGACTAATAATCTTTATTCTACCCGTGAGCCGGCTCCCAAGGCAGAACCGGAAGATGGGGATGATCTAGCATCACTGCTGCTAGAAAAGGCAGCGGTTCCAGACTCAGAAGCAATTATAACCATCAGCCGCCCTAATTTTTACGACAGCCTCGAAGACCTAGAAGCTTTTCTGGAAAAACCCACGCCACCAGAGCAACCACCACTACCAGACATCTTTGAATCCCTAGAGGTCCTTCTCTGGGAATCCCCAGCAGTGGACCCGGTGGCGGCGGCGGAACCTCTGCAAGGGTTAGAATCACTGGAAATTGCGCCAGAAAGCCTCCCAGAGGATGAATTCAGGGATTTAGAAAAACTCCTCGAAGAAACCAATCAGGTGATGGCAGCAAATCCGGCGGCCAGTTTCAGTTCACCGGTCGGGTCAAAAAACCTGCGTCCCCTTGTCAGTAAAGCTTTTGAACAGACGATGCGGGTGCCGATCAAACAATTGGATAACCTCAGCAATCTGATCGGGGAACTGGTGGTTAAACGCAATCGCCTGGAAGAGGAACAGGAGCGCCTGCGTCTCTTTTTAGATAATTTGCTAACCTGCGTCCAACATCTGGGGGATGTGGGCAGTCGGATGCAGGATCTCTATGAAAGAAGCCTCCTAGAAGGGGCTTTACTGGCTAGTCGCAATTACGGTGGTGCCATCGGTTACGGTAGAGTTCAGGGAGAAAATCAGGGGGATTCGGCCATGGCCGGTCAACTAGATGCCCTAGAGATCGACCGTTTTACCGATTTCCATTTATTATCCCAAGAGATGATCGAATTGATCGTACGAGTGCGAGAATCGGCCTCTGATCTTCAATTTGTCGTCGATGAAACCGATCAGGTGACGCACAGTCTGCGACAGGCCACCACTCAACTACAGGAAGGGATGACCAAATCGCGCATGGTTCCCTTTAGTCAAACTGCCGATCGCCTACCCCGGGCAATTCGCGATATTTCCCTGAAACTCGATAAACAAGCCAAATTAAAAGTGGAAGGGGGTGATGTTCTCATCGATAAGATGATCCTCGAACATCTCAATAGTCCCATGACCCATTTGGTCAACAATGCGATCACCCACGGCATTGAATCACCCCAAGAACGCCTGGCCAAAGGGAAACCGGCCCTCGGTACCATCTCTGTGGGGGCATTCCTACAGGGTAATCAAACCGTGATCACCGTTAGTGATGATGGGGCCGGTATTGATGCTGATCAGGTGAAACGCAAGGCGATCGAAAAAGGCCTGATCGGCGCTCAGGAAGCTGAACACCTCAGTCCCCAAGGAGTCTATGAACTCCTCTTTCACCCCGGTTTTAGTACCAAAGATCAGGCCGATGATTTTTCCGGTCGTGGGGTGGGTTTAGATGTGGTGCGGACCAGTTTAATCGATGTGCGCGGGACTGTTACTATTGACTCGGTACTGGGCAAAGGAAGCACTTTTACGCTCCGTTTACCCCTAACCCTGACTATCTGTAAGGCCCTCTGTTGTGTTAGTAATCATGCGCGCATCGGTTTCTCCATGGACGGAGTGGAAGATATGAAGGATTTCCGGGCCAGCGAGATGCAAATCGATCGGGAGGGACGGCGCTGCGTTTTCTGGCAAAATACTTTACTACCCTTCCAACCCTTGAGCGAATTGCTTTCCTACAATCGGCAACTAAGTCGCGGTAGTTTTTACACCGGCAAACAGGAGGAAGACTCTTTTTCGATCGTGATCCTGCGCGGTGGTAATAATCTCCTTGCGGTACAGGTGGATCAAGTGATCGGTGAACTGGAAATCGTCATCAAACAGATCGAAGGACCGATTCCGAAAACGGCTGGGATTGCTGGGGCGACGGTTTTGGGCGATGGTACGGTGATGCCGATCGGCGATGTGTTAGAGTTAATTGACATCGCCAGGGGTCGTCTGCGTACCGATAACGGTGGTCTTTGGCGCCAACCTGTCCCTCCCGTAGCGGTGGAAACTAGCCAAAAATCGGAGGCTATGGTTCTGATTGTCGATGATTCGATTACTGTCCTGGAATTGCTCTCTTTAAGCTTTAGTAAAGCCGGTTATCGTGTGGAACAGGCCCGGGATGGTCAAGAAGCTTGGGAAAAATTACGCGGCGGTTTGCCCTGTGATATCGTTTTCTGCGATATCGAGATGCCCCGCATGAATGGCCTAGAATTACTCTATAATTTGCAAAAAGACCCCCGATTAGCGTCGATTCCCGTGGCTTTATTGACTTCCCGAGGAGCGGAACGTCATCGTCAGGTGGCGGCGACATTAGGGGCCAGTGGTTATTTTACCAAGCCCTACACGGAAAGAGATTTACTCTCGGCAGCTGAAAGAATGATTGCGGGGGAAGTGTTACTAGCTAATAGTATTAAAGCGACTTCTAATCGGTCTTTATCCACGGATACAACGATTATTGACAGTAATCACCCTAATTTTTGGGTACAATCCCCTCCTCGGGTCTTGATTGTCGATGATTCGGTAACGGTGCGGGAAATGTTGGCGATTTCTTTGGTTAAAGCTGGTTATCGCATTGAAAAGGCCAGGGACGGTTTAGAAGCATGGGAAAAATTACAGGCCGGATTAGCTTGTGATCTGATTCTCTGCGATATCGAAATGCCTCGCCTGAATGGGTTAGAATTGCTCTCTCGTCTGCAAGAGGATGAACAACTTCAAGGGATACCAGTAGCGATGATTACCTCGCGAGGGTCGCAAAAAATGCAGCATCTCGCCGCAGCTAAAGGGGCAAAAGGTTATTTTGTCAAGCCCTATATTGAGGATGTGTTGCTGTTGGCAGCCCAACGTTTAATCGCTGGTGAGGTGTTAATCCAAAAAGACAGTCCCGCAGATTAAGTTCAGTTGGAGTTAAGTTTTATCGAGGAGAATTTCCACTAAGGTTTTTACCGTTTTCTCTAACTGTTCGACGCGCTGCTCTAAACTAAGAGAAAGACCGGGAGGTTTTAAACCATGAATCGCTTGCAAAAATGCCTCCCATCCCTTTGAGCATTTAATATTGTAGGCTTCTTTATAGGCTTTATAGGCATTATTATAGTTACCGTAAAGGGAGATAATATCATCTTTAGTTAAATTTCCTTCAGGCAAAGACTTATGGGCAATATTCAAATTTTGCTCGCTTAAACTATTTAAAACTTCTTGCAAGCGGACAGTCAACGTGGCCGTAATTCCGTAAACTTGGGCGGCATTTTTTAGATCCTGCTGGTGCAAATCTTCTAGGTTAGCAATTAATTTACTGATTCTAGACATGATTGATTTTACTCCTTAACTGATTTATTTATCTAGCAAAGATTTGTTGATATTTGACTGACCACTCCCCATTTGTGGCCGGTCAGGATCGGAGGGCAAGTTATTATCTATCGAACCAAAATCTTCCCAGTTATCATCGAGAAATAGAGATTTCACTAAAGTCCATAAAATAGTTAGCTTTCCATATACAGACTTGGTACTACGGACATTATGGGCCGCCACTTTTACTTCCATTTCGATCTGCTTTAATTCAGCAATAACTTTCTCTCGCTCCGCCGTAATTTTGGCTTTTTCTTCAGTTAAATTCCGCATTTCTGAAGTTAAAGAATCTAATTCTTTTTGCAGGTCAACATTAGTGGCAGATATTTCAACAATTTGGTCTTTTAAATGACTGTTATCATCTCGATATTGCTGATTCCATCGTTTATATTGTCCTTGAGAGCTTCGCAGGGACTTAATTACAGCAACAGCTTCTTGTAACTCCCGATTATCTGGATAATTTCTGGCTAGTTTATAGAGAGAATCTACTCGATCGTCGATATCCATGTTTATCTACCTCTTTGCCTAGATAATCTTATGATACCCAAGCTTACCGATAAAATTAACCCGAAGAACCAGCCTTTTGGAAAATCATTAAATGTTGTTGGGGCAAAGTCTCGATGATTTCTTCTGGCAGTAAACCAACAGCGGCCATTTCTTTTTCTACCTGTCTGCGGGTCATTTTATGAAGGGCTTTGATGGGAATCAGGGGATTTTCACGACGGTATTCTACTAATACCACCCTACCATCGGGTTTTAAGGATTTGACCAGATTCTCCATCATCTCGCGGGGAGAGGAAAACTCGTGATAAGCATCGACCATTAAAGCTAAATCGATCGCATTTATAGGCAATTTGGGATCGGTTTCTGTGGCGAGAATTGTGGTTATATTCTTCACTTGATTTTCCTCGGCTAAAAAATCAATTGCCCCTAACATTTCTGGTTGCACATCGACAGCGAAAACTTGTTCTACTAAATTCGCCATAGGAAAACTCAAATAACCTGTCCCCGCACCGATATCTGCCACTAGGTCTGTGGGTTTTAAATGTAGTGCGGTGATCAGATCATCGGGTTTTTCCGTGAAACGGCGACTAGGACGTTCTAACCATAACATTTCTTGGTGTCCCATGACTTTAGCGATTTCCCGTCCTAGATAAAATTTACCGATACCATCGCGACTATGAAGCGATCGAATCTGATAATATTCCTCTTGCGCTAAAACTGAAGCATCGTAGGTAAGATTTAATAATCCGAAACCGCAAAAAACCACTATTAGAAACGAGACAATTAAGAAAAATTTTTGCTTAAACAGCATCGGGATTAAAAACGGTGGGCTAGAAAAAATAAATTCCCCGTCCGGGACAGGGAAAAAATCCGTCTTGATCAACAAAACAATTAATCCAAAAATCCCATTAAAGTTTCGGGATCATCGATTTCATTGGAAGCAACGGGACGATTACCCATGACTGTATAAGTTTCGCTAATGTGCAGATGACTGAGAGCGATCGGACGATTGCCAGAAATCGCTAGAGTGCTACTGACTTCCATACCACTAGAGCCGACAGGACGCAATCCACCGACGGAAGAATAGGTACTAACCACTTTCAGATGGCTAACTTCCACGGGACGGCCCCCTGGTAACATTTCATCTTCCGTGAAGTGAAGATGGCTAGTACCAACAGGACGATTTTCGGGTAAGCGATGTTCAGGTTGATAGAATTTTAAGGCTTTGGAAGCCGATTCAGCGTTGTTTTTCACCGAAAGGGCGACCACTTCTTTATCTTTGGCGGTTTTAGCCGTAGTAGCTTTACCGCGTGGGCTGCTGGTCTTTTCTTCTGTGGTTGCTGGGGTTTGAGTCCCGTTCGTTTCTAGATTTTCCACCGTCATAACCTGATACTCCTTTCCGTTAATAGCTTCGGGGAAACGATAAGATTTAAGTTTAGGGTATTCTCGAAGACTTTTAATCTTTTTTTAAAATCCTCTCTAATATTAAGATACATCTTTCTTTCCCAAAACCCTATAAGTGTTGGTAATTTGATTGATAATTTATTTTGCCTGTTCTCTACACCTAGCCGCTAATGACCGCTTTTCAACTACAAGCACCCTTTCAACCCACTGGGGATCAACCGGCAGCGATCAATAAATTGGTAGATTCCCTGCAAAACCAGCATCGTTTCCAAACCCTCCTAGGGGCAACCGGCACCGGCAAAACCTTCACCATTGCCGCTGTGATCGAGAAAATTGGCAGGCCTACCCTCGTCCTTGCCCATAATAAGACCCTGGCGGCCCAATTATGCAACGAATTGCGGCAATTTTTCCCCAATAACGCCGTGGAATACTTTATCAGCTATTACGACTACTATCAACCGGAGGCTTATATTCCCGTCAGCGATACCTATATCGAAAAGAGTTCTTCGATTAATGATGAGATCGATATGCTGCGCCATTCGGCCACGCGATCGCTGTTTGAACGCAGGGATGTGATCGTCGTCGCTTCCATTAGTTGTATTTATGGTTTAGGAATGCCTGCGGAATACCTAAAAGCGGCGATTTCCTTAACAGTTGGTCAAGAGTTCGACCAAAGGCAATTATTACGGGCCTTGGTGTCAGTGCAGTACAATCGCAATGATTTGGAGTTAACTCGCGGTCGTTTTCGTCTGAAGGGCGATATTTTGGAAATTGTTCCCGCTTACGAGGATCGGGTTATTAAAATTGATTTTTTTGGCGATGAGATTGAAAGTATTCGTTATCTCGATCCCCTGACGGGGGAAGTTTTGCAAAAATTAGAGCGAATTAGTATTTATCCGGCCCGTCACTTTGTTACCCCGGAGGAGCGTTTAGAGGTGGCTTGTCGGGATATTAAAACCGAGTTAGATAACCGTTTATTGGAGTTAGAAAAAGCGGGCAAATTACTGGAAGCGCAACGTTTAGACCAACGGACTCGTTATGATTTAGAAATGTTGCAGGAAGTGGGTTATTGTAATGGCGTAGAAAATTATTCGCGGCATTTAGCGGGTAGATTAGCGGGGGAACCGCCGGAATGTTTGGTGGATTATTTTCCCCAAGATTGGTTATTAGTTGTGGATGAATCTCATGTTAGTGTGCCGCAAATTCGCGGGATGTATAATGGCGATCAATCACGAAAAAAAGTTTTGATCGATCACGGGTTTCGTTTACCCAGTGCTGCGGATAATCGTCCTTTGAAGTCGGAAGAATTTTGGCAGAAAGTTAATCAATGTATTTTGGTTTCGGCCACTCCGGGAGATTGGGAATTAGAACAGTCAGAAAATCGCATTGTTGAACAAATTATCCGACCGACGGGAGTTTTAGACCCTGAGATTTTTGTGCGACCAACCGAGGGACAAGTAGATGATTTATTAGGGGAAATTAAGGAGCGAGTGCAGTTAAATGAACGGGTTTTGATTACCACTTTAACTAAACGCATGGCGGAAGATTTAACCGAATACTTGCAAGAAAGGGGAATTAAAGTTAGATATCTACATTCAGAAATTCAATCAATTCAACGGATTGAAATTATCCAAGACCTGCGAGAAGGGGTCTTTGACGTGCTGATCGGGGTGAATTTGCTTCGCGAGGGGTTAGACCTGCCGGAAGTGTCTTTAGTGGCGATTTTAGACGCAGATAAGGAAGGATTTTTAAGGGCTACCCGCTCTTTAATTCAAACTATCGGCCGGGCCGCTCGTCATATTCGCGGTCAGGCAATTCTTTACGGAGATAATCTCACCGATAGTATGATTAATGCGATCGAAGAAACCAAGAGACGACGCGCTATTCAACAGGAGTATAATCAGCAACATGGGATTATTCCGCAACCGATTGTTAAAAGGTCAAGTAATTCAATTTTGGCTTTTCTGGATATTTCCCGTCGCCTAAATTCCCAACAATTAGAGCAGGTTTGTGAGAATATAGAAGAGCTTTCTTTGGAACAAATTCCCGAGTTAATTCAACAACTAGAAGCGCAAATGAAAGAAGCGGCGAAAAACCTAGAATTCGAGTCAGCAGCTAAATATCGTGATCAGATTAAGCAATTACGAGATAAGTTATTAAATCATGTTAGATAAGCCTATGACTAGATTTATTCATGACCAGTTTGCCAAAGATTATCTCGAAGAATTATTATCTTCTCTGGGAGAGGTAAAATCGGCACGGGTTGTACGAGGAGAAGTACGAGAAATCGATGTCTGGTTTTCACCCCAGATTCTCGATAATAATCCTAGAGAACTGCTGGGATTACTGGGAAAAATGGCGATTAATCCCTGTTTATTTGAACCCTTTCGTAATCCTGTCACCGCTACAGAAATTAGAACTTGTCTGTTAAAACTATTGGAAGTGGAAGGGGAAATTAATCGTCAAGCAAATCGTCAGAAAACGAATCTTAACGATGGGGAAATCCCCCGTCTCTGGATTTTGACTCCCAGTGCTTCCTCGCAACTGTTAGGAGGATTCGGAGCTAAATTAGATGAGGAGAATTGGGGGGAAGGTATCTATTTTTTGGCTCCCTCTTTACGCACGGCAATCACCGTTATCCATCAATTACCCCCAACAGAAGCAACTCTCTGGTTAAGAATTTTAGGCCGGGGAAAAGTACAAGCAAGGGCGATCGATGAGTTAGAATCGTTACCAGAGGACCATCCTTTTCGGGTAAATGCTCTAGAATTATTATTAAACTTGAGAACTTCTTTAACTAACGATCAAGAGCTTGAACAGGAGGACAGAGAGTTAATTATGAGATTATCACCTTTATACACTTCCCGTCTTCAGGAAGAACTGGATGCTGGCCGTCAACAAGGTCTTCAACAAGGTCTTCAACAAGGTCTTCAACAGGGTCTTCAACAGGGTCTTCAACAGGGTCTTCAACAGGGTCTTCAACAGGGTCTTCAACAGGGTCTTCAACAGGGTCTTCAACAGGGTCTTCAACAGGGTCTTCAACAGGGAGAACGTCTGGTGGTAGAAAATTTATTGAAAGCTCGTTTTGGTAGTTTAGACCCAGATTTGTCCCTAATCATCGAGCGCATTTTATTATTACCAGTGGAGGAGTTTACCCCTTTAATAATTAATTTATCTCGCACAGAATTAATTGCCCACTTTTCTAATTAAAAGCATAACTCAATCCTTTGATGATACTGGATTTTAAAATTGGCTGATTAACCAGAGCAGTCAATTTTCTGGGCAAATTCGGGGATATTGAGGATCGTTCTGGAACCAGCATCAGCTTTTTTTGCTAATTTGTGGCCAATTAGCGGCAATTTAGCTCTGATCACCTGAGAATAGCTTTTCTAAAGCTTCCTTCAAGGTTGGTTCCATGACAATTTTATTTTGATAAGCAACTGTTACTCTAGCGATTGTCGGGACACTATTTTGGTCTGCCACTAGATACAAAGGTTCTACATAAAGCAGCGATTGTTCAATGGGAATAATTAATAGATGTCCTTGCAAAACTTTAGAACCGTCCCGATTCCAAAGGGAAATCTGTTGAGAAATATCTGGATCTTGGTTAATTAAAGCCTCAATTTGATTCGGCCCGTACACTAACCTTTGTTTAGGAAATTGATAGAGTAATAACTTACCATACTCTCTATCATCTGAACGTGCTGCCAACCAAGCGATTAAATTTTGCCGACTAGAGGGAGTATAGGGATGGAGGAGAATAAATTCTTCTTTGTCGGCATCGGGCAGTTTCATGATTAAATAATAGGGTGATACAGCCTGGGGTTCCGTACCGTAAATTTCTAGGGGAATTTCCCATTGATCCTCCCGATTATAAAATACTTGCGGATCGGTCATGTGATAGGTTAATAATCTTTCCGCTTGGGTACTAAATAAATCTTCGGGATAACGGATATGACTGCGGATAGTTTTCGGCATTTCTGCTAAAGATTTAAAGAGATGAGGAAAGATTTTACTCCACGTCTGAATAATTGGATCATTTTCATCGGCAACATAGAAATTCACCGTTCCATGATAGGCATCCACTACCACTTTGACCGAATTGCGAATATAGTTAAATTTATCTTTCCCCGGGTCAGAATAGGGATAGCGATCGCTGATAGTATAAGCATCAATAATCCAATGTAATTTACTACTACTATCGCCCACATCTGCCGCTACTAAATAGGGGTTGCGATCATAATTTAAAAAAGGGGCGATAGTTTGCACACGATTTTGGATATCACGACGCATTAATAAGCGAGTTTCGGGAGTAAAATCTTGGCTAAATAACATTTGCCAATCCCGCAGATAAAGGGCAAATAGCCAACGTCTCCACCCCGTCCCCACTAGGATTCCTCCCTTACCATCGTAGGTATTATAGACATTTCCATCCCCACTAGGAAAATCCAATTCTTCTACGGTGGTGGGAGTCATCACATAATTATTAGTTAATTCCCCGTAGTAAATGCGGGGTTTACCAATGGGAATACTATAATCAATTAATTCGCTAGAGGTTTGTAGGGCCCCTTCGTCTTTATTTGTGCCGATATCTTTGACAAAATAGTAGGGTAAACCCCCGGCAGCCACTAAATTAACCGGGGAAAGAGTGAACCCATAACCGTGGGTATAAACGAGATGTTTATTCACCCAAGTGTTAGCAGAAGTGGGAACCGCACTATAATCTAATTCTCTAGCGGCAATAATTGTCTGTTGTTTTTCAGATATTTGACGTTCTTCGATTTTTTCAGGCAATCCTACTCGTACCCGATAGCGATCGATATCAGCATCGGGGAATTTATAATATAAGCGAATTTGCTGTAATTGTCGGTTAGTTTCTAGCAGTGGTTTGGTGTCCCAAAGACGAATATTATCGATAGTTAGATGGTTTCTCTCTAAAACTTCGGCATTTAATTCGGCCTGTGGATCGAAAACTTGGGCATCAATTCTATCTAAGGAAAAAGCCGCTCTTGTGGATTGAATACTTCTTTCGATATAGGGTCTTTCTCTCACTAATTCATTCGGTTGTACGACAGTTCTTTGCAATAGTCCACTGATAATTGTGCCACTTATCCAAACAATTAAATAGAGAAATACAGGAACTAAGTAGGGGAAAAATACCAACTTTTTCTTAGGATTTTTGTATAACTTGCGACGGTCTTTTTTACCAAATAATGCTTTTTCTCCTAACCATATAGAGGTTATTCCTGCAATAATTCCCAGAATAATTTCAATAAATTGACCAACATGAACATCGATATAACCCGCACCATAAACTACCCCTTCCGGAGAATAAAGTAGCAGGTAACGCTGAATAATATGGTGTAATACTAGCAGCCCCATTAACCCACTCCACAGGGCGTATAAATGACGCAGTTGCGGACGGGAAAACCCCATAAATTTTCCCAGAGAAAGACTATCACCCGAAAAAAGATAGGTTAAAATAACAGCAAAAAGAGTATATATTCCCACACCAGTGAGCCATAATTCTAGTAACTGCCACAGGGGTAATTGAAAGATGTAAAAACCTAAATCATTCCCGTATTGAGGATCGTTAATATTGAAAGGAACACCATAAAAATATTTTAAAAAATTCGCCCACTGCCCAGCAATAATAAAAGATAGCATGACAGTGAATACTATAGATATTATTCGCAAAAAATACTCGGTTTTAATTAATAATCCCAAGACTAAAAAAGCGATAATTAACCCTTGCCACAAATTACTGGAAATATCAGTTAATACTTGCCTAATCCAAACTATTTGCAGAGGAGAATTGAGGGAAGAACTGAGGTTAGGGAGATTAAAATCTGGTGTCCAGAGACTGAGGGCTAGTTTACTGTAATACAATAACATTGACCCGATCCAAGCTCCAATTCCCGTTGCGATAATCAAAAGGCCGAGTAAATTAATACTAGGAGATTGAGGACTAAGAGGATAACTATCTTCCCGGGGTTTTTGCCAACGAAAACGCTGGGCTAAACGTAAATTAGTAAAAATAAAGAGTAGAGAAAGAATCGCACTTCCCCAACCTAATCCTAGTTGCCAAGATAATTGTTTCAGGAAAGTGTTTAAATAACCCATCTCGGTAAACCAGAGGCTATTGGCTACCACTAATACCCCCAACTGCCCGATCACAAGGCAGCCGAGAAACAGTAAAATAGGTTTAGCGATCGAGCTTCGGTTATGTCTGATCAGCATGGATAAAGTGATAAAAGAGAGTCTTCTTTCATTCTAGCGATTTTAGTTTCTCCCTGCTGCTTTTTCTTAATTTAAAGATAAACTTAAGAAACTATAGCCGGGTTAGGGCAATAATTTAGCTTAAAGTCAGCAATTTTCCCTAATTTTAGCGAGGATTAGCAGACTGGAGTATTTCTCGAAAAATCCTGCGTCGATAGGAAGGAGATTCATTGCTCATATTCCATAAAGTTTCGTAGAAAAAGAAAGAAACGCCAAAATTTTGTTGTCTCGATTTTTCCACTTGTTGAGTAATATTAACCATCGGAATCGGACGACCTTTTAAACCAGATAAAATCCCAATAGCCACGGGGATAGATTCTCTAGCTTGCTGTAATTCTGGTTGCGATAATTCCCAGTCAAAGGCGTTCATATCAGTTCGATACACTTGTATTATTAACTCATCAATCAAGTTTTTTTGTTGCCATTTTTGCCAATCTAAAAGATAGGATTCTAGGGAGAAAGTGTAGGGATTAGGAGATAGGGAAATAATCGCTGTAGGTTGGCGCTTTTTAATCATCTGGGCTAAACTATTCATATAGTCAGTAATTTTATCGGCCCGCCATTGAATCCATGCTTTATCTTGGTAATCTTGCGGGGGTAATTGTCCCGAATGTTCCCTTTGATAGAGTTTAATCGTGGTTTCATCATAGCCAAAATCGGTGGGATAACCAAAATGATCATCAAACTGAATTCCTTCTATATCGTAGTTAGTAATAATCTCGCTGACTAAATCCGTAATAAAGTTTTGTACTTGCGGATGTAAGGGATTTAACCACACCCGTTGATGCACTTTTCCTTCCCACCAAATCACACTTTTATCCTGTCTTTGGGTTAACCAATCGGGATGTCGTTTGGCTAATTCTGAATCCGCAGGAGCCATAAAACCAAATTCAAACCAGGGAATAATTCTTAATTTTTTCCGATGACCTTGGCTAATTATTTCCTCTAAAAAGTCGCGATTTTTTAAAGATTCATGGGGATCGATCGCTCGTCCCGTAACTTTTTCTGCTACCCTAGAAGGATAGAGTGTATAACCCCAATTCCAGACCGTGGGATAAATAGTGTTAAAGTTTAAATCGGCCAACCTATCAAGGGCATCTTTTAGGGTTTCCGGTTTAAATAATACCTCACTATCGATATTAGTTAACCAAACTCCACGAATTTCGGGTTTTTCTTGGGGTTGATTGGTCGATTGTGCCGGATAATTAAAGGTTATCGTCATGATACAAGCAAAGATAATTAAAAATATTACCCAGCTTATTTTTCCGTATCTTTGACTATAAATCACCAAACTATCGGCGAAATTATTAAAGGTTTTACTGATTCTATTCATAATGGGAAGTGGGGAAGTGGGGAAGTGGGGAGGTGGGGAGGTGGGGAGGTGGGGAGACCACTTCGTGCGCGTTGCGGGGGGAGGTGGGGAAATTGAACTACAACCCTAAAACCCCAAAACCCCAACCCCTAAAATCTATCTCCTGCCTGCTGCTGACTGCCTCCTGACTGATAAAATAACTAAATTATCTCTCTAAATTGCGAGGATCTAGGGCATCGCGTAAACCATCACCGAGTAAATTAAAAGCTAAAACGGTGAGAATAATTAACAAAGCAGCTGGCCAAATTAACCAGGGTTGTAGAACAATAATTGAGGCATTGGTAGCCAGAGAAAGCATATTTCCCCAACTAGGATCTGGTTGTTGAATTCCCAAACCAATTAAACTTAAAACCGATTCGGCCACGATAAAACCCGGCACGGCTAACGTAGCAGAAATAATGATATAACTGGCAGTTTGGGGCAGCACATGACGCAGAATAATATAAAGGGGTTTTGCTCCCATAGCTTTAGCGGCCTGAATAAATTCCTGTTCTTTCAGGGATAAAACTTGACCGCGAATTACCCGCGCTAATCCCGACCAACTGATAAAAGAAGTAATCAGGACGATTAATAAAAAGCGTTGGGTGCTGGTTAATCCTGCGGGTAAAACGGCTGCCAGAGCCACGAGTAAATATATGCCGGGGATAGTCATTAAAACTTCCACAAAACGCATTAAAATCGCATCTAACCAACCGCCAAAATAGCCAGAAACGCCACCAACAAATAAACCGATAGGGAAAGAAATTAAAATCCCCACCAAACCGATAAATAAACTAATTCTGCCTCCGAAAATCAGGCGACTAAAACTATCGCGTCCCGATTCGTCGGTTCCCAATATATTGATTCTACCATCGCCGATGACTCCGAACAGATGGAGATCAAAAGGGATACCAGGGAATAAAGTTACTTCATCCCATTTTGGTGGCAAAGGTAGGCGAATTTGACCAAAATTATAGGTTTCACCCTGAACCAAGAGACGCAGCGGCAATGGTTTGTTAAAATCTCTCATTAGCTTCCGCTCACCAGTTTCTATATTAATAGCACTTTGAGTGGTGGGATAGACGTGGGGGCCAATCCACTCACCCTTGTTACTTCCCGACTGCGAGCGCCAAAAGATTTGGGTGGGGGGTAGGAGAGACTGACCGGGTTGGGAGGAGTAGGGAGAGTAGGGAGCGACAAAATCCGCCGCCATTACGCTTAAATAGAAGATTAACAGTAAAACTGCTCCCCAACGGGCGAGAGGATTATCTTTGAGTTTGTGCCACCAGTCCATAGGCGATGAGGTCAATAGGAGAGTTAATCTTTATTTTGCTAGTTTGATTGCTACAATTTATCATACCAACAAAAAAGCTGTCTAATGTTTATCAATTCCCTTGTTTATGAGAAATCTTCTGTCTATCGTCAAGATTTTGAGACAGCGCAACCGTTTAAGCATTTGGTCATCGATAATTTTTTAGTTGGGGAGCAAGCGCAAATTTTGCTGGAAAATTTTCCCAGTTTTAATTCGCAAAAAGCCATTAGTGAGTTAGGAAAAGTTGGCGGTAAGGCGGTTAATGAGGATTTAATCGGTTTAGGGGGTGTTTATCAAGAGTTTGCCCGCCACGTTCAAGCTCAAGAGTTTTTAGAGTTAATTTCCGAATTAACCGGTGTTGATAATTTAATTCCAGACCCTAGTTTTTATGGGGGTGGAACCCACGAAAATTTACAGGGTCAAGAATTAGACCCTCACATTGATTTTAACCTCGATGAGCGTCATTGGTATCATCGCCGCTTGAATTTATTAATCTATTTAAATCCCCAATGGCAAGCAGATTGGGGAGGTAATCTAGAGTTACATTCCAATCCACGTCAACCGGAAGAAAATCAGATTAAATCTTTTGTACCTATCTTTAATCGTTGTCTTATTTTTGAAACCAATGAATATTCATGGCATGGATTTTCTCAGATTAATTTACCAGAAAATAAACGGCATTTATCGCGTAAATCTCTGTCTATCTATCTCTATACCAAAGAACGTCCAGACCAGGAATTATCACCATCTCATACAACTTTTTACATCCCGCGCCCGCTGCCAGAAAATATTCAACCCCATCAAGTTTTAAGCTCAGAAGATTACCAACAAATTAAAATTTTACTGAAAAGACGGGATGATTTAATTCGTTTTTATCAAGATAGAGAACTGAAAGAATCTCAGGATTTAGTTAGTTTAAAATCCCATATTAAACGCTATCTATCCCTCCAATATCCTCGCCTATGGAAAATTATTAAAAGTTTACTCCGTTGGCGAAAGTGACCTGAGAAAAAATCCCTACTTTCCCATCAGAGAGAGTAGGGAATAATCAAAAAAACTAACTGGGAACTTAGCCTAATAACTGGGTAGCACGCGCAGTTAAAGCATTGGCAGTCAAACCATTATAGGCCATAATTTCCCCGGCACTGGCGGTGGTTTCTCCCCGTTTCCAAGCGAAGACATCCCGACGCGCATTACTGCGTAACATAATTGGTTCTAACATGGCGCTTGTACCACCGGTTACTCCGATTAAAGCATCACCGGCAAAGAGACTGTCAAAACCAGCATCATCGAGGAAATTATTATCAGCTGCCGAGCTAGTTTCACTCATCACATCGCTAGGACGGTAGAGACGACGGGGATTAATTACCGAGACGATTTTTACACCGATTCCCGCTGCTTCTAACTGTTGTGCAGACTCAAAGACGGGTAATAAAGTCATATCACCAATGACGGCAAAAACAACTTTTTTACTGCCTTCCGATTCGTGGAGAATTACGCCGCCTTTTTCTAAAGCTTGACGGGTTTGCTCAAAAGTGGTTCGCACCGGTAAAGGCGATTTACTAGCGGTGATTGTAATGCCTTTATTGCTAGTTCCTAACGCCCATTCATAACAGACTTGAATACTGTTAGCATCGCAGGGAAAGAGAGGAAAAATATTGCCATTTCGCATCATAGCGGCGAAATAATTTTCAATCTCTGGGCGTTGGTGTGTCCAACCATTACGCCCTTGCTCTAAGGCTCCGGCGGTGAATAAAGTAATAGTAGAAGGGGTGGGACGACGTAACTCGGCCATCGCTTGGGTTACAGTCTGCCAAATCGGTAAACCATTGATAGCAAAAGACTCGTAGGAACACCATAAAGTCCGCGCTCCCAAGAGAGATAAACCGACGGCTAATCCAGCACAGGCATCCTCGCTTAAAGGCTCATAAACTTGACCGTTAGGTGCTTGGAAATAGGTATCATCGCTGGTGGGGTGAATAATCTTTAAACCGACGTTAATATTATTAATTCCCGAAGCGGCATTACCATCAGCATTAGTGACGACAAAATTGGGGTCAGCTTTACCCACAGCTACCACTAATTCCCCCATGGCAGTGGTGGCCACTTTTTTATCGCCACCCACAGTATATTCGGTCATGGGTAAGGTTCCTAAATCCGGCAGCGGGAAGACTTTTTCCGTTACCACTATTTCTGCTGCCGAACCCCCTCCAGAGCGCTCGAAATTAGTACGAACAATTGCCCAAGCTTCAGGGGGTAAAGCGCGTTCTTGTAAGGCAGCAACGATATAATCTTTTTCTAAAGAATCGCCTGGATAAAGATTATGGGAAGCCGCTCCCCGTTTGTGAACTCCCGCCCCTTTAAGTTGTTTAATAATGATAACGGTTAGTTTACCTCCTAAAGCTAATTGGGCGGCTTTATCCGTGGCCATTAACACCACTTTCATGAACTCCAGACGCTGGTTAAAAGAGAATTTGGTGCTATCTACATATTCCCCATTTTGATTAGCATCATCGAAGTCTTTGGCATTAATGAGAATCACTTCCTCGAAACCATTACCGCGCCAATAGGCTTCCATTTCGGCGTTAGTTTTCAGGGACACCATGCTATGGTGTTCTTGGGAATAGCCATTCCAAACTAAAATCGGCAGAAAATTGGTAATTTCTGGATAAGCAGTGTGAAAATGACCGAAACTACTCATAATATACGGTTCTCCTAAACCACCATCCCCGATAGTCACAGGGAAAAGGGTATTAGGGTGTAATTTGGCCGCCGCCATGGCGAAATGTTGGCCTTGGCCCAAAGGACCAGCCGGCCCGAGCAGTCCGGGGATTTGTCCGGAAAGATGCCCTAAAAGTCCGTGTTTTTCCCGAAAACGTTCTCCCAATTCCCTGACGTTGCTGATGCCCATGGCTTCGAGAGAGCGATCGAGAAAGACGTTACTATAAAAACCGGGGGCATGATGGCCCACTTCGGTGAAAATATTTTTTTGGCCTAACATCATCAAAGAGGCAATTACGTCGGCAGCGCTGGCAAAACCGCCGGGGTGTCCCGATTCTTTGGTAGCGGTGATTTGTAGGGTGAGGTAACGCAAAGCATCGGCGGCTAGGAGGGTTTGATAGATAGCATTCGGGTCATTAGCGGCAATAATAGCGGTTTTTCCCTCAGCGATAGCGGCTTTTCCTGCATATTTATCAAATTCGGGTAAGGAACCCCCAAAATATTTTATTCCTTGACAAAAATCGGGAATTGTGCTAGTAGCTGTCATAAAATTAATATACCCCTTTACATACAGGCAATCGTTAAAACTATCTTACAGTTAGCGGTAACTCTCGTTAGATGCGATATTACACGGGGTTTCCATAGGCGATCGACTATTTGTGCTACACTGATCGCCAATGTTAACGATAAAATTAATCCTATTGATCATGTTAAATAGCAACCAATTACAGGATTTAATCAGTAAATCCCTACGTTATCTATTAATTATCGGCACTATTGCCCCCCTAACTTCCTTAGAGGCTCGCCCAGTCCAAGCCACTCCTCCGAGTAGTCCTACACCCTCTAAAGAGGCGATTGCTCCTATCCCCGCAGAAAGCAAAGAGTACACCCTAGGAGAAGGAGATAAAGTCCGCGTCACCGTCTACCAAGTCGCGGATTTAAGCGGCGATTTCCTTGTTTTAGCCGATGGAACCCTGACTTTACCTCTGATTGGTAGCGTCAAAGTGGAGGGAATGACCGTCACCGAAGCCGGCCAAACCTTGGCCAAGCGTTACACCACCTATCTCAAACGTCCCGTGGTTACTGTTAGCATTCTCACTCCCCGGCCTCTGCAAATCGCCATCGCGGGGGAAGTCAATCGTCCGGGTACTTATACAATTAACCCCGAACAAAGCCAAAAAACGCCCCTATTGACCGAAATAATCCGGCAAGCGGGGGGAGTGACTACGGTGGCCGATATTGGTCAAGTTCAAATCCGACGCAACCTCAAGGGACAAGAACAGCTAATTCAAGCCAATCTCTGGCAATTAATCCAAAAAGGCGATAAAACCCAAGATGTTAGCCTTAGAGATGGTGATAGCATCGTTATTCCCACTAAAACGACCCTTAGCGTCGGGGAAGTCAATCAATTAGCTGATGCCAATTTTGGACTAGATAGCGATCGAGAAATTAATGTTACTGTGGTGGGAGAAGTTTATCGTCCGGGGTCCCATCGTATTGTCCCCAATCAAGTTAACACCGTCACCACAGAGAATAATCGGGGAATTCGACGACAACCGGCCCGACTAACCCAAGCTATCCAAGAAGCGGGAGGTATCAAACCCCTCGCTGATATCCGACAGGTGCAAGTGCTGCGTTATACCCGTGACGGTTCCCAGCAGAAAATCCCCGTAGATCTCTGGAGTTTGCTCGATAAAGGCGATATGACCGCTGATATCATCCTCCAAGAAGGGGATACGGTGATTATCCCCACCGCTACTGAAATCTCGGCCAAGGAATCGGAAACCCTAGCATCGGCCAGTTTTGCCCCCAAAACCATTAACGTGAAAGTGGTCGGGGAGGTGAAAAAACCGGGGACAATTGAAGTTCCTCCCAATACCCCTCTCAATCAGGCAATTTTAACCGCAGGAGACTTTGATAAGCGTCGCGCCAATCAGTCCACAGTGGAATTAATTCGTCTCAATCCTAACGGGACTGTCACCAAAAACTCAATTAACATCGATTTTTCCCAGGGTATCAACGAGAAAACTAACCCGATTCTCCGCAATAATGATGTGGTTGTGGTTCATCGTAGCGGTCTGGCCTCTGCCACCGACACCCTCGGCACGGTTTTAAGTCCCTTTACCGGTCTGACAGGCCTCTTCAACGGATTTTTAAATCTTTTCCGTTAAAAAAGTTCACTTTACCCCGATGTCATTAGCCCAGTAATCGAGCTAATAATAGATATAGAAACGGCAAAAAGTCGTGAGCAGTCACGGCTTTTCTGCTCAATAGACTCAGGAAAGAAAACTATGATTTTTCTCCTTACTCTAGCCCTCATCGCCCTGTCGATTAGCTATAATGTTCAAGGCGAAATAATTAGCCTCAGTACCCGCTTATTAGGTCTTTTTTGTGGCTTGTTAAGTTTGTTCTTTACACCCCTACTGGTAAAGGTTTTTATCCTTGTCACTTTAGTCCTCTTTAGCTGAGATTTTAAACCCTAAACCCGACTAAAACCCTAAGCATACATAACCCATCAAAAAAACTGTTATGCAAAAACGCTATCTCGGTCAGACTAATATAGAAATTACTCCCCTTCTTGTGGGTACTTGGCAAGCAGGAAAAAAGATGTGGGCAGGTATTGAAGATGAGGAAAGTATTAAGGCTATTCGTGCAGCTTTTGAGGCAGGAATTACCACTGTAGATACAGCCGAAATCTACGGGGAAGGTCACTCAGAATTGATTGTCGCTCAAGCTTTAGCCGATATGCGAGAACAGGTAATTTATGCCACCAAAGTCTTTGCTAATCACCTCAAATATGAGCAAGTTATCGCAGCTTGCGAGCGCTCTTTAAAAAACCTCCAAACTGATTATATAGATATTTACCAAATTCATTGGCCTAGTGGTTCATGGAACACGGAAATAGTGCCTATTTCTGAAACTATGGCCGCTCTTAATTATCTAAAGGCACAGGGAAAAATTCGCGCTATAGGGGTTTCCAATTTCTCCCGCTCTCAACTGGAAGAAGCCAGTCAATACGGCAGAATTGAGAGTATTCAACCTCCCTATTCTCTGTTTTGGCGCTCGGTAGAAAAGGAAATTATGCCCTATTGTATAGAAAATAATATTTCTATTCTCGCCTATTCTCCCCTTGCCCAAGGTTTATTAACAGGAAAATTTAGAAATGGTTATCAGTTGGCAGCGGAAGACCATAGAATTAAAAATAAACTCTTTCATGGCGAAAACTTTCAGAGGGTACAAGCGGCTTTAAATCAATTAGAACCGATTGCTGACCGCTATAATTGTTCCCTAGCTCAATTATCTCTTGCTTGGTTAATTAAGCAACCCCAAACTAATGCAATTGCTGGGGTAAGAAATGCTGCTCAAGCAGTTAATAACGCTCAGGCAATGACAATTAATTTAACCCCAGAAGACCTAAAATTAATTGATAATATTGGTAAACAGGTAACTGATTTCTTGGATGATAATCCCGTGCTGTGGGATTTCTAAAAATTATGCAGCAGTTATCCTAAGGGTGAGATAGAAGTTTTGGTGGGTGCATCTCAACATTTGCAGAAATACCGACAATCAGCAATTATCAGTGACTCTTAAATTGGTACAAAAATATGAACAATCGCGTCTAAGCATCCCACCGAAAAACTAATGCGCTCCGGGGTTTGGGGGCGGCGCCACGACCCCAACGGGGGGTTTGGGGGGTTCTACCCCCCAAAAGCTTGGATTGAGTGATAAAATCGGAAGTAACGGCCAATTTTAAAAGAGAGTTTCCCTTTAAAAATCCCAACTTAGTAGATTTACGAAAGTGAGATTCAGTTCCTGTTCTTTGATTGTAACTGGCTACTTAGTTGATGATAGGTGGTGCGTTAGTAACGCACCCTACGACTGGCTACTTAGTTGATGATAGGTGGTGCGTTAGTAACGCACCCTACGTTTTACTTCATCTTTATGAGAAAGGCTTGATATTTAATTCTCAGGAAAAAGCCTGTATAATGATAGCTATAGTCCGATTCTGATCGCAGGATTATCCCTATGGCTAAATCTAAAAAACACAATCTGCAATGGATCAAAGAAACCCTCGACTTAAATCCAGATCATAACTGGAAATCTAGTCCAGGTAATAGTATTTTTGTAGCTGGTCGCGGTGCAGTGCGCTTTGAAGTTCCTCAAGATTGGCATTTTGAACCCGATGATAATTCCTTTCGTTTTTTGGATAGAAAACCCCCCAATGATGATTGTCGTTTAGAGGTTTCCTATAATTTACTTCCCCCCGGAGATTGGAAAGAATTACCCCTAAAAGGAATGGTCAAAAAGTTAGCTCGTGAAGATAGCCGCAATCCTCACGAAATTGGCGAAGTTATCCAAGAAAAACGCCAAACTGCGCGCATTGTTTGGGTGCAAATTCAATTCATCGACCCCCAAGAAAATCGGCCAGCTTATTCCCGTATTGCCGTGGGTATTGGTTCTGGAGTTCAATGTTTAATTACTATGGATTATTGGGTCGATGATGCGGAAAAATTCACCCCCGTCTGGGATACGGTTATCTCCTCGCTGGTGTTAGGTTTATACATTCGCGATCCCCGCAGCGGTTTAGCTTTCCCCGACTAAAGGTAATAGCAATTTTGTAGGAAAATTTCCTTGACAAAAAACCTTAATTGTGATAAAGGAAAAATTGATCGCTCGACTCTGGTGGGGATAAGTACCTAAGCAAAATTAATTACACATATCTAACCCCCCCTTGCCTCTTGGCTCCTGCATGAGTGCCTTTCTTCACTAGGAAATTTATTTTGCACGACTACTTAGCTGCCGGTTCCCGCATTGACGGGATGTGCAGGAAAGCAAGAGGCACTGAGACTTAAGCGCAAGCTATGACCTTTAAGTACCTAAGCAAAATTAATCACATATACATGAGTTAATCTGAGAGACAGTTCATTCGATATGCGATTACCCTGTAATACTAAATCCTGTTTAAAAGGGATAGAAGAGTGGGGAGCAGGGAGCAGGGAGCGGGGATTAGTGAGAGGAAGTTCGAGGATTTGTACTAAAATTCCCAATAGGCAGTTTAAAGGCAGTACAGCTTACAGCATTTCTCAGATAGATGAGGTTTGCTCTTGCATCTGAAATACTTGATTAGCAAGGATCAGTCTGTGCTTCACCTTTACGAGAAAGGCTGTATATAAAACTTTCTAGTTTTGACCGTTAAAACTGGATTTCGATAGTAATCAACTCCCTAACGGGGGAAAGAAGACGAAGGCAATTAATCCCTACAGCAGTGTCTTTTTGCTCCTATAAAATAAAGCTTAATATCTCTATCTAAAGGGATATGATTAATTTTCCTAGCTCATATAGAATAACCAGTAAGAGATGAGCAAAATATGAAAGCATATAACTGACTGTCTAAAGTAAATTATTCTTCCTCGATACATTTCTTGAATTTAAACCTCAGTCATATATATGAATACCCTAAGTACAGGACAAAAAATAATTTCTTCTCTGGCAAAAATGGTTCCAAGCTTTATCTGGAGAGACTTTCGGGATTATGTTCCAAAAGTGCTACCGTGCAAGGCTTTCAAAGATTTTGTCCTGTACTGAGATGAATACCTTCATCTGTAATTAGCAGGGCTAACCCTTTGAAATTATCACCGATATTAGCAAGGAAATTATCTACAATCACCATGCTATTAAACCTTTGTCGACCAATTATAAACTAGGATAAAACACTGATGAAAGTCCTATTAGTTGCCTCGACGGGAGGTCATTTCCAAGCGATGCAAAAACTGCGACTTTTTTGGGAAAACCACAATTGTTGTTGGGTCACTTTTCGTACCCCCGAAACCCAAGAAATCTTGCAAGACTATCCAGTTTATTGGGCTTATGCCCCGACTAATCGCAATATTCCCAACCTATGGCGTAATTTTGTCTTAGCAGCCCAAGTTCTTCTCAAAGAACGTCCTCAATTAATTTTATCTACAGGGGCAGGAGTTGCCGTTCCCTTTATCATTTTGGGCAAGTTATTGGGATGTAAAACAGTCTTTGTTGAGTCTTTTACACGGGTTGAAGCTCTCAGTTTATCGGCACGATTAGCCCAACCATTTTTAGATGTTATCTATGTGCAGTGGGAACAGCTAAAACAACGTTATGCTAAGACCGAAATGGTAAATTAACCGATATTTATGGCAATTGTCGAGGAAAATACTATGATTCTAGTCACTGTCGGTACAGAGCAGTATCCTTTTAATCGTCTGATGGAATGGATAGATAGTTTAATCAAACTAAGTATAATTTCTCCAGAAGAAAAAGTGATTGTCCAATACGGTTCTTGTACCCATTTACCGAAAAATGTGGAAGCATACCCGATTTTGCAGCCAACAGAGTTTCAAGACTTAGCCCAAAAAGCCCGTTTAATTATTGCCCATTGTGGAGAAGGAACGATTGATTTATTGGCGACCTTGAAGGTTCCCTTTATTTTAGTTCCCCGTTCCCATATTTTCGGTGAACACGTTGACAATCATCAACTAGAATTAGCGGCAGCTCTCCGGCTGAAAGGAATTTGTATTGCCCAATCGAAGCAGGAATTAGCTTACTTTGTCAGTGAGCCTAAACTGACCAGTTTAGGGAAAGCTCCCACGGATTATTATCACGATATCTGTGATTCTTTAAGTCAACGCTTTCAGGATAGGGCTCTCTTATTCCTCTTATTGTGTGATCAGTTTAACTTACTATAGAAGCGATCAATCTTTGTGTCCTCTGTGTCTCTGTGGTTCCTTCCACTCGCTCGCCAGCAGGACTGTATCTTAGAATACATTTTACCCACCAAACTCAAGAGAGCCAGGATAGTTACGAGCCTCGTCTAGCTTCTACTTGGCGGAAAGTATCTCTCTCTAGAAAACTCCGAAAAATTTCCGAGGGATTGTTTGTAGAAATCAGCTACCTGTGGAAAAACCTTAGCCGCTATCTCCACTTTTCCTTTCTTCAGTCCTGTCCTTTAGGAATGTCTTCACTTTAAGACCTGGCACTATATAAGAGGGAAAACTGTCTATTAACTGTCTATTAATTGACGCAATTGTGATTAAAATCACGGTTAGATCGAGGTAAGTCTGTTTCAGTAGATTTATATTTTCCAGTGATTTAACACTCACTTGTCTTCAGACAACTTATAATTTATTCTTTCCAAAAGTCAACTATTTTTAGGAATCAACTATGGCTAATCGATTAAGAGTGATCATGCTCGGACCTGATCCCCACGAACAGGGCGGCATGGGGTCAGTGGCTTCTTTGATTTTAAATACACCTATACCCAATATTAAAATTCAATATTTGTCCACTTGGAAAGCTTATTCGGGCAAGGCAAAAATCGGCAATTTGTTGCATTTAATTGCCACCTTTAACCAAGCATTTCTGTCTTTTTTGCGCCTGTTATTGCAGGGAAAAGTTGACGTAGTGCATCTTCACCTCTCGGAAAGGGGCAGTGCTTTAAGAGTCAGTATTATGATGGTCTTTGCCCTGATTTTTCGTAAACCGATTATTATCCATGCCCACGGTTGTGAATTTCATGAATTCCACGATAACTTAGCTGCACCTCTGAAAAAAAGCTTGGATTGGCTGCTACAACAATGCACCTATCTGATTGCCCTATCCCAAAGCTGGCAGAATTATTATATTTATCATTGTGGCCTAAAAAGTTCTCAGGTTTTGCTCCTAAATAATCCCGTACAGCTGCCCGCCCAAATTCCCGAACGTCAAAACAGACAGCAATTAAATTTAGTTTTTTTAGGTAGAATAATTCAACGCAAGGGAGTATACGACCTCCTGCACGCTCTCGCCAGACTAAGCCAAGAATCCCTAGGCAAAATCCATTTAATTTTAGCGGGTAGCGGTGAAGTTGACCAAGCTCAAGCTCTCGCCCAAGATTTAGGCATAGAACCATATATTAGTTTCCCTGGTTGGATTAACCCCCAAGAACGCGAGCAGCTCCTTGCCCAAGCAGATATTTTTCTCTTACCTTCCTATAATGAGGGGCTACCCATGGCCCTTTTAGAAGCCATGAGTTGGGGACTAGCGGTAATTACTACACCCGTGGGCGGCAGTGGCGAAGTTGTAATTCACCAACAGACAGGTTTATTGGTTAATCCTGGCGATAGGCAAGGATTGGCAGATCAGTTGGAATTATTGGTCAATAATGAATCACTCCGCCTAAAATTAGGGAAAAATGCCCGAGAGTTCGTTACTCCTTTGGATATCAATAACTACAATAGGTCTCTTGCCAACCTATACCAATTAGCCCTTAGAGCAGCCAAATCTTTGGCTGTAGAACCAAGTTTTTAGTACCTAAATTTATGGAAAACCGACACCTAACTGAGGAAATTGATTTCCTCAAATACTGGTCAATTGTTAAGCGTCATTGGCTCCCCGCCACGGCTGTGGCAATGTTGCCATTAATGGCCTTGCTATACTTAGCTTTTTCGTCCGAAAAACAATACGAAGCTTCTGGTAAACTCAAGTTTAAACGAGAAAATGTTACCTCTGCCTTGGTCACGGAAGCGGGTGAGAAAATTGGCAAACTCGATTCGTTAAAAGTTCAAGATACACCTCTAGATACAGAAGCAGAAATTTTGCAATCGGCTCCCATAGTTACTGAAGTGATTAAAAACTTAAATCTTAAGGACAAAAAAGGAGAATTGCTGATATATGAAGACTTTTTAAAGAATTTAAAAGTTACTAACATACCGGGTACCGATATTTTGATGGTTAGTTATAGAAGTCCCAGTGGAGATCAGTCCGCAAAAGTAGTTAATGAGGTGATGAAGAACTATTTAAAAAATAATATCACCTTGAATCGGGCAGAGGTCGAGGCGGCTAAACAATTTGTTAGTCAACAATTACCGAAAGCTGAAAAAGCTTTAAGAGAAGCAGAAAGTAATTTACAAAGCTTTAAAACCAAGAATCAGATCGTTGATTTGCGAGGAGAGGCAAGCCTACTTGTACAGCAAATTGGGCAATTAGATCAACAAATTAGTCAACTGCAAGGAGAAAAGGCTAAAGTGGCAGCAAAAAGTCAAGAACTACGCCAAAATATCGGCACAAATCCCCCAAAAGCGATCGCTCAAAGTAAGGTTAATAATTCCATTGCTGTACAGAATGCTCGCCTGAAACTGCAAGAGGTGGAAAGAGAATTGGCTGTGGAACGCACCCGTTATACAGAAGCTAACCCAGTGGTGATAACATTAAGAGACAAACAAGCGGTTTTAAAGAATTTATTGAATCGGGCAGTCCAAGAAGCGATGACACAACCCGGAAGTAATTCTCGCGTGTCTCAAAGCAAGGACTTACAGGACAGTTTGACAGAATATCTAGTCAGTAATGAAGCGGAAAATAAAGGTCTAATCAAGCAATTAACTTCTCTACAAGAAACAAAAGCTGCCTATGCTCAACGGGCTAAACAAATTCCACAACTAGAGCAAAGCCAAAAAGTTTTAGAGCGTCAAGTGGAAATTGCTCAAACTTCCTACCAAGCACTCAGAAAAAATCTCCAGGAGCTAGAAATTACCGAAAAACAGCAGGTAGGCAATGCTCAAATTGTCAGTGATGCTGTGCTTTCTAAATATCCGAAATCATCGCAAAAACAGTTAGAGACTATCGGTATAGTTGTAGGGGGTATAACTTATTTATTAACGACTTTTCTGTTAGAATTGGTTTCTCCTTCACTTAAAAGTATTAAAGAGATCAAGAAAATTTTTCCCTATACCTTTTTAGGTTCTTTGCCTCGACCAAATAAAAAAATGACTAATATCATTCTTCAAGAACAGCCCAATTCCCTATTTAGTCAAGCCTATCGCCGCGTTTTGTCCCAAATCACTATTGCTAATCCCGACAAAAATCCGATAACTGTTATTGTTACCAGTAGCATTTTTGGAGAAGGAAAATCAGAAGTAGCTGCTAATTTAGCTCTGGCTAAAGCTGAACTTGGTAGTCAGGTTTTAATAATTGATGCTGATCTCCCTAATCCTCAACAACAGAGAATTTGGTCTTTAGACAATGATCAAGGCTTAAGTGATATTTTGGCAAGAAAAACTCAATTATCTTTAGCAATCAAGAATATTAGTAAAAATCTCGATCTTATCTTAGCAGGTCATCAAGTTATTAACCCATTAGCTCTATTTAATAGTGATAAAATGGAGAGTTTATTGTACGAAAGCCTCGAAACTTATGACTTTATTATTATCGATGCGCCGCCGTTGCTTTTGAATGATATTACTCTCCAAATTAGCCCCAAAACAGACGGGATTATTTTCGTAGTCAACCCAGAAAAACTAGAGACCACCACAGCCATACAAGTGCAAGAAATACTGAAGAAATATCAGTATAACCTGCTTGGTTTAGTCGTTAATGGAGTGAGAATTGATCGGGAATCAGAACCTTATTTTCGCTATGCCAAAAGCTACTTTAACTCTTGATTATCTTGATTAATTACTATATACATAAAAAGTATTTTAGTTATATTAAATCTCTAAATTTAACCCAAAAAAATGAACGCATATCCCCTAGTATCTATTATCATCCCTGCCTATAACACTGAATCCTATATTGCCAAAGCTATTCAATCTGCCCAAGAGCAAACCTTAACCAATATAGAAATCATTGTTATTGATGATTGTTCCACCGATAACACTCTTGCCATTGCCCAAAGTTTTAATGATCCCCGTATTATAATTATCCATAATTCAGAAAATCTTGGAGCAGCATCTACCAGAAACAAGGCAATTAAATTGGCAAAAGGTAGCTGGTTAGCTCTCTTGGATTCCGATGATTGGTATGAACCAAACCGCCTGGAAACTCTCTTGGAAGTTGCCCAAAAAACTCAGGCAGATCTAGTTAGCGATGATGTGTATCTCATTTATGATCAAGCACCGTCGCCCTGGACAACAGTAATTAAAATGAGTGGGCAAACCCTTGCTCACCCCCTGGTATTAGAGCCAATTTCTTTTATTACAAAACAAAAGTTTGAAAGTAAAAGCCTCTTTGTCACGATGACTAAACCAATTATCAATCGTCAATTCTTACTAGCGCATAATCTTGAATACGATCCCACTCTCAGACAAGGACAAGATTATTGGTTTTATTTAGACTGTTTGTTAAAGGAGGCTAAGTTTATTTTTTATCCCTATCCCTACTATTATCAAAGAACTAGACCAGGCTCCCTGACTCAGCAAAAAACCTCCCTAAGACTAGAATCTTACTGTCGAGCTAACCAAAAGTTTTTAGAAAAAATAGAAGTAAAAAATAGTCGAGAATTAACCAGAGCTTTAGTTAAGAATTTGCGTCATCTTCAGAGGTTTAAAAATTATTATAAAGTTGTTGAACCCCTGAAAGAGGGAAAATTTTTGGAGGCCCTACAAGCCCTCAATATCGATTTCTTGCTCCTGTTCCTGCAACGCATTCCCACACTTTTATAAAACCATCTATCCCAAAAACCCGCTTAGGAAAAAACTATTATGAGCTTAAGAGCAAAAGTGATGCGTGGGGGAGCTTATCTAGCGGGACGGCAAGGTCTAGGTATGGTCTTAAGTATTATCAGTGTCTTCTTAGTTACCCGTCTAATCGGTCCAGAAAATTATGGATTATTTGTATCGGCGTTTGGAGTTTTTTCCTATCTGCAACGGATTTTTCAGCTAGGAATTAATTTTTATCTAATTCGAGAGATTAATCCAGAAGAAGAACCGCATAATTATCATCAGGGATTTACCCTCATGCTTCTACTAGGTATTCTTGGTTTAATACTAGGAATTATTACCATTCCTTTGCTGGCACAATGGATTAAGATAGGCAATTTTTCAGCCCTTGCCATATCCCTATTTTTGAGTTTACCTTTTGTCCTCTGTTTTCAAATTCCCTTAGCTAAATTAGAAAGAGAATTAAACTATAAAAAAGTTGCCATGATTGAATTGCTCAATCAATGCCTCTACGTTTTAGTAAGCGTTTATTTCGCCTTCCAGGGAGCGGGAGCATGGGCATTAGTAGCGGCTTGGTGGGCGCAAACTCTCCAGTCAGTGGTGCTGTTTTTCTGGTGTTCCGGTTATCGTCCTCGATTATTCTGGAATCTCGTTTTAGTCAAAGATATGTTAGGCTACGGCATAACTTTGTCCGCAGCCCAGTGGATTTTCTTTTTGCGAGACCTAGTTAATCCCCTGCTGGTGGGACGTTTTGGCGGAGCAGAAGCCGTCGGTTTTGTTGCCTTAGCCATTCGTTTAGTCGAAGTTCTCAGTTTTGTTAAACACGCAACTTGGCGTATTTCCATGGCCGCCTTAGCCAAAATTCAAGATAACCCGCCCAAGCTACGCTGGGCAATTACCGAGGGTATGAGCCTACAAGTCCTCGCTCTCGGCCCGATTTTGGATGTAGTCGCATGGACTTTACCTTTGATTATCGGTTTGGCTTTTGGGGAACGCTGGCGCGTCGCCCTACAGGTATATCCCTTTATTGCCTGGGCTTATTTGACTAATTCCCTCTTTAATCTCCATTCTTCCACACTCTACGTTCTCAGAAAAAATACCTATGTGGCTTTATTTCACCTTCTCCACGTCGCCCTTTTTGCAGGAGGAGCTTGGTTACTGTTGCCAAAATTAGGTATTGTTGGCTATGGATGGGCAGAAGTTATCGCCCTTCCCGCTTATGGTCTGATTCACCTTTTTATTACTAAAATCATTGGCAGCCCCGATTATCGTTTAGCCCTCCTCTGGTGGGCGGCCTGTTCTCTTCCCTTATTTGTTCAACAATTGGGTATGTGGACGGGTTTCGGTCTAATTTTTGTGATCCTACTGCCGATAACACGCCAACAAATTCGCAGTTATTGGCATAGTTTTCAACATTCTTCCTGATTTTTCCTGAACAGCCCATGATTAACCCCAATCAGTCGCCCCTAGTCAGCATTTTAATCAATAACTATAACTATGCTGGTTTTTTACCGGCAGCGATTTCTAGTTCCCTAGAACAAACCTATCCCCATCTGGAGATAATTGTGGTAGATGACGGTTCCCAGGATCGTTCTCGTCAGGTGATAGAAGAATACGGTCAGCAAATTATCCCCATATTCAAAGTTAATGGTGGTCAAGCTTCCGCTTTTAATCAGGGTTTTGCTGCTAGTAGCGGAGAAATTATCTGTTTTTTGGATGCAGACGATTTATTTAGTCTTAATAAAGTTGAAAAGGTCGTAGAGATTTTTCAGGACTATCCCGATATTGGTTGGTGTTTTCACTCCTTGCAGATGTTTACAGATAAAACTGCTGCCCCAGACCATGCTACCCCAAAATCAGTCAATTCAGGAGTTTATGATTTAAGAAATTGCTTGTCCCAGGGAAAACTGCGAGGAAAAATGCCCTTTGAGGGTACAGCCACCTCTGGCATCTGTTTTCGCCGCTCTTTTTTAGAGCAGTTATTACCCATGCCCGAAGAAATTAGAATTACTAGCGATGATTACTTAAAATACGCCGCTTTTGCCCTAACTCCGGGCTATATTCTCCTAGAAAAACTTGCCCAACAAAGAATCCATGCTAACAACGCTTATACTTTACGAAAAAACCAAAAATCTTTACGGGGTAAAATTAATATCTTAACTGCCTTTTGGCTTAAAAGTAATTTTCCGCAAATGTCGAAATTTACTAACAATATTTTTACTCTCGGCTATAGCTTCTATAATCGAGAAGATAATGGCGACCCGCACCTAAAACTTCTCATTCACAAGTATTTCTGTTCTCTTACCATAGGAGAAAAAATAGAAGTCCAGATCAGAAGAATTTATTATTGTTTAAAATCAAAGATTAATCCTCTTTTTCAACCATGATCAGAATCCCCCCACTACTGGAAAAGTTTATAACTATTTTTAGTCTAATTTTTTACACACGACTATTTTCTTTTGAAAGCTTATTTGTCCATTCCGAGGGGGAATTAGCCGTCAGTTCTCCTGACTATACTCCCTTAGATCCACTTCTCTCTTTAATGCAGCATGGAATCGCTTTTGTGGTTTTGGTGCTAATGGCTCTCCGTTGGCAACATACCATCGGATTTTTTGGCCGTAATCCCTTTCTTTGGTTACTAATTATTCTGGTACTAATTTCCGCTAACTGGTCGAATTTTCCTGAGATTACCCAAAGACGTTCCTTCGCTTTTTTAGAAACTTGTCTATTTGCCTTATATTTTGCCTCGCGCTACGCAATTAAAGAACAACTAAGACTAACAGCTTATGCTTTAGGCATCACTGCTATTATTAGTTTTTTCTTCAGCCTTGCCTTCCCCTCTAGTGCTTTAGAATCGGGAGTCCATGCTGGCTCATGGAGGGGTCCTTTTCTCCATAAAAATCTCTTTGCTCGTTTAATGACCTTAATTTGTCTAGTTAACCTACTGGTCACACCAGTTAATCGGAGAGAAGGCTATCTATTTTTAGCCTTTTGCTGTCTCTCTTTTGGAATGATTGGACTTAGCACTTCTAAAAGCGCTCTTTTTATCGGTATAATCCTATTCATACTAATGCAAATTTACCAAACTATTTCTTGGCAAGATTATATCAGAATTCCCCTCTGGTTAACTGGGCTTTTACTGGCAGGTTCTTTATTTCTTTGGATCGGGATGAATTTAGAAGATATTATTACTGCTTCTGGTCGAGATTTAACCCTATCAGGAAGAACTATTATTTGGTCTGCTGTTCTTGATAAAATCCAAGAAAGACCTTGGCTAGGTTATGGATATTTAGGGTTTTGGTATGGATTAAAAGGACCTTCTTCCTATGTACAGAAAGCCTACGGTACTACCTATATACCTCCCCACTCTCATAATGGCTTCCTCGAACTAGCTATTGCTTTCGGATTAGTGGGAACTATCCTATTTATTATGAGTTTTTTATTAGTTATAAGACGCGCAATTATCTCTGCTATTTATCAATCCCATCACGAGGGTTTATGGCCGTTGATGTACTTATCATTTCTGATACTATATAATCAAACTGAGTCCACTTTACTCGAACATAACTCCATTTTTTGGTTGTTGTATATGTCCCTAGCTCTATCTCCTTTTTTACCTCAGCATAATGCTCAATTAAACTATGAACAAAATAGCGTTTTTTCTCAGTGATTTAGATGGCGGTGGGGCCGAACGAGTTATACTTAACTTGGCTAATGGTTTTGCCCAACAGGGAGAATTTGTTGATCTAGTTTTAGCTCGAAAAGAAGGTTTATACTTAGGACAGATTGACCCCGGGGTGAATACTATAGATTTAAAAGCCAAAAGTCTGTTTAGGAGTATCCCCTCCCTAGTCAAATATCTACAAAATCAACGTCCACAAGCCATGATATCAGCCCTAGAAGATACCAATATTGTTGCTCTTATGGCTAAAATCCTAGCAAGGAAAAAAATATCTGTCTTTGTGACAGTACATAATAACTTATCTCAAGAAATACGCCATGCTCAACAGTGGAAGCGCAAAATAGTTCCCTATTTTCTGCGGTGGATTTATCCTTTTGCTAACCGAGTGGTTTGTGTTTCCCAAGGAGTCGCCCAAGACTTAATTAAATTTGGCATCAAACCTCAACAAATTCGAGTCATTTATAATCCGATTGTTACCCCAGAATTAATCGTCAAACTGCAAGAAAACCTAGAACATCCTTGGTTTTTACTTGGTCAGCCGCCAGTAATTTTAGGAGTGGGAAGACTCAATCATCAAAAAGATTTTCCTACCCTAATTCGGGCTTTTGCTTTAGTTCGACGAGTGCAACCCGCTAGATTATTAATACTAGGAGAAGGAGAGACCCGCAGCGAACTTATATCGTTGATTAAAGAACTAAATTTAGATACAGACGTACAATTAGAGGGATTTGTCGAAAATCCTTTTGCTTATATGAAAAAGGCACAGGTTTTAGTATTATCCTCCGCTTGGGAGGGTTTTGGTAATGTTTTGGTAGAGGCAATGGCTGCTGGCATTGCAGTGGTATCGACGGATTGCCCTAGCGGACCAGAGGAAATTTTAGATAAAGGAAAATACGGTTCCCTAGTGGCGATCGCTGATTCAGCAGCTATGGCAGCGGCAATTCTTAATACCTTGAAAAATAACGTCGATCCGAGTTGGCTAAAAAATAGAGCCGAGGAGTTTTCTTTAGAAAAAATCCTGGATCAATACCGTTTACTAATAGAGAAAAAACTTTAGTGGATTTTTATCTAAAATTATGAAAAAATTGCAGTCTTTTCAACTGATTTTAGCAGCGATTCAAGCAGATCTTGATCGCTATGTTGTTACCGACAATTTGTCTTGGCTAGAAGTGGTTTTAACCAAAAGAGGTTTTTGGGCGACCTTGCAATATCGTGTCAGTCGTTGGATTCATTTTCATTTCCATTTTCCTATTCTCCGGAGTCTCCTAAAAGCTATTTGCCTCATTTGGCGTTTAATCCTTGAAATGATTACTGGCATAGAATTACCTAACCGGGCTGAAATTGGTCAGGGTTTGTTTATACCCCACGCTCACGGCATTATTGTTCACTACGATGTTCAAATTGGCGAATACTGTAATTTAAGCCAAGAAGTGACTATTGGTGTGGCTGGCCGGGGAGAAAAAGCGGGAGTGCCTAAAATTGGGGATCGTGTATATATTGCCCCTGGTGCGAAAATTTTTGGATCGATTATTATTGGTGATAATGTAGCCATCGGTGCTAATGCAGTAGTTACAAAAGATTTACCCGATCAGGCGGTGGCGGTGGGTATCCCCGCTAAAGTTATTAGTTATCAAGGTTCAGAAGATTTTATTCTCTATCGAGAAACCCCAAAAAATTCTCAGAAAGTTTTCCCAACCTCTTTTCAAGATCGACCCTAGAAGTCTTGAACTATAGCTTCGCCAAGTACGAAAGCGACTAATGATATTCTCAATCTTAATTGAAATGACTATAATATTGTCGCCATAATAAACTCTTTTGCTAGAACTATTAAGACAATATCAAAGAAACGGCGTTGTTTAATCAAGATATGAATACTAAAAGTTAGCCTATTACTAGGTTTTAAAAATTGCAAAAGAAGACAATTCATGCTTAAAATCAATCGGCAACGCCAGGAAAAATTCACCCCCGTCTGGGATACGGTTATCTCCTCCCTGGTGTTAGGTTTATACATTCGTGATCCCCGCAGCGGTTTAGCTTTCCCCGACTAAAGGTAATAGCAATTTTGCGGGAAAATTTCCTTGACAAAAAACCTTAATTGTGATAACAGAAAAATTGATCGCTCGACTTGCGTGGGGATAGCTGCCGGTCCCCGCATTGACGGGATGTGCGGGAAAGCAAGAGGCACTGAGACTCAAACGCAAGCTATGACCTTGAGGAATAGTGATAAAAGTGGCTTGCAGGGCAATATTTAGGGGCAATTCGGGATTATTTACCCGTTTATAACCCTGAGTGATATTAAAAACCCGACCATCGGGGGTAACTTGAGAAACCACCGCGCAGATATCGAAACTAACCGCATCTGCTTGACAATAACAATCCAGACGGGGACTACCCAAAATCGTTAAATCTTTCCCTAGGGGGGGAGAAGTGTAGGTAATCACATCACTGCGACAGTCTAGCATAGTGCGGTCGAATATTCCCCCCGGTAGGGCGCTATGACCTCCTAAAGATGGGACCGGTCGCCAAGGATCGTGAACGATGGTATCCTCGATCGCAGGTTCTAACAAAATCGCGCTTAATTTCCCCTCATCCTCGCGCAGATTGGCTAAACCTTGACTAGCAAGATAATAAATTTGCTGATTTTCTCCTGGAAACTTCTCCAGATATCGCCATTGATTAGACCCCATTTGAAATAGATACATAGGAGGATTTTTTAATAATTCCGTTTCCTGACCTTTTAAGAAATAATCAAACCATTGCAGCTGCATTTTATCCACGGGACTAATTGCCTCTTGACCATAATCTATCTCTCCTACTTTTCTCCCCCAGGGTAGATGAGTCCAAGCACCAATAATTAGCTGTTGGGGATAGATAGAACGCGCTTGCATTTCTTGGTATAAACTCAAAGTTCCCCGGAGATGAGGATCGAACCAACCCCCGATATGTAACATCGGTAAATCGATATTTTTTAACAGGTTTTGCGGTGATAAATTTTGCCAATAGTCATCGGGAAGATAACGAGTAATCCAATCGTGATAAAAAGAATCAGCAGCTAAATCTTGCAGAATTTGGGGAGAGGCAGCAATAGGATCAAAAAGGGGTAAATTTCGGGAAGCTACCCAGAGTTTTTGATAGGCAGTTTCGTCCCCTTTTAATCTAGCTGTTTCCGCCGCTAATTGTATTGCCCAAGCGAGATTATATTGTAAATTAAATGCTTCATTTTCATAGCCCCAATCTCGATATAAATCGTGAGCTATCATTGCTGGGCAAATAGTTTTTAAAGCAGCATGACCATTAGTAGCGGCGTATAATTGAGTCATTCCCTGATAGGAAAAACCATACATTCCCACCACACCCGTATTATTAGGAATAGTTAAAACCCATTCAATGGTTTCTAATCCGTCGCTAATTTCATGGGCAAATAAATTAAAATTTCCCGTCGAGTTTCCCCGTCCCCGGACATCCTGAATTACTACAATATAACCCTGACGTGCATACCAGCTAGGATGGGCATAAACCACCGTGGAAGCGATCGTTTTTCCGTAGGGTTGTCGCATTAGTAAAATGGGCAAAGATTCCCTACTATCGGGACGATAAATATCGGCAACTAAACTAATTCCATCTCTGGTGATTAAACTAGCCGTTTCTTTTTTTATGGGGTAGGGATTAAACATTATTATCTCTTTCAGATCAAAAATACTGTCGGGTGGCTCAATCGAGAAAACTTGACAAAGACCAGATAAAGCTTAACTAAATGTTACAATAGAGGCGGACTGCCTCAACTGCCTAGGACTGGAGAAAAATCAGCGATGCTACGACTAGAGAGAATTAGTAAGATTTACCCGACGGGAGAAGTGTTAAAAGATGTCACTTGGGAAGTAAAAACTGGCGATCGCATCGGGTTGGTGGGAGTCAATGGGGCCGGAAAATCCACCCAGCTGAAAATTATTATGGGGGAAGTGGAACCCACCGCCGGGGAGATCATCCGTCCTACCAGTCTCCATATCGGCTATCTTACCCAAGAATTTGAAGTGGATCCCCGTCGGACGGTACGGGAGGAATTTTGGACGGTGTTTCAAGAAGCGAATCAAGTCCACCATCAACTAATAGAAATTCCCCAGCGCATGGAAAAAGCTGATCCCGAAGAATTAGATCGCTTAATTCATCAATTGGATCGCCTACAAAGACAATTTGAAGCGTTAGATGGTTACGGATTAGAAGCGCGCATCGAGAAAATTTTACCAGAAATGGGCTTTACTAGCGATGACGGCGATCGCTTGGTAAGTTCCTTTAGTGGTGGTTGGCAAATGCGGATGAGTTTAGGTAAAATTCTCCTGCAAACTCCCGATATTTTACTCCTCGATGAACCGACTAACCATTTAGACTTAGAAACCATTGAATGGTTAGAAAAATTCCTCAAGGATTTAACTACTCCCATGGTCATAGTTTCCCACGACCGGGAATTTCTCGATCGTCTCTGTACCAAAATTGTCGAAACTGAAAGGGGAGTTTCTACCACTTATTTAGGTAATTATTCTGCCTACCTACAGCAAAAATACGAACAACAATCTGCTCAGTTAAGTGCCTACGAACGTCAGCAAAAAGAACTAGAAAAACAGCAAGCTTTCGTGGATCGGTTCCGGGCCAGTGCCACCCGCAGTACCCAAGCAAAAAGCCGGGAAAAACAATTAGAAAAGGTAGAAAAAATTGAAGCACCAATTGCCGATGTGCGTACCTTAAAATTCCAGTTTCCTCCAGCAGTGCGTAGTGGTCGGGAAGTGGTAACTATTAAAAATATTGTTCACATTTACGATGATAAAATTCTCTTTTTGGGAGCAAATCTGGAAATAGAAAGGGGCGATCGAGTGGCGTTTTTAGGACCAAATGGTGCAGGAAAATCCACGCTTTTACGTTTAATTGTTGGGTTAGAACCCCCCACAGAAGGCTCGATCGAAATCGGTAAACATAACGTTATTCCTAGTTATTTTGAGCAGAACCAAGCGGAAGCTTTAGACCTAACTAAAACTGTTTTAAATACCATTCATGATGAAGTTCCCGATTGGAAAGATGTGGAAGTTCGCAGTCTTTTAGGGCGATTTTTATTCAGTGGGGAAACGGTATTAAAAAAAGTAGAATCTTTGAGTGGTGGCGAAAAAGCGCGTCTTGCTTTAGCCAAAATGTTACTTGCTCCCGCTAACTTATTAATTCTCGATGAACCCACTAATCACCTCGATATTCCCGCCAAGGAAATGTTAGAATCGGCTTTAAAAGTTTATGAAGGCACGGTTTTAATTGTTTCCCATGATCGTTATTTTATCTCCCAGGTAGCTAACAAAATTGTCGAGATTCGGGAGGGCGAATTAATTGCCTACGCAGGAGATTATCACTATTATCTAGAAAAACTAGACGAAGAAAAACAAAAAGCCGAACAAAAACGCATTGAAGCAGAAAAAGCGGCCAAAGCTGCTGCTAAACGGGCTAAACAAAAGACCAAAAAAGGTTAGAATATAAAGCATCACCCTATCCACGATTATCCATTCATTAATTAATCTTATGGCAGCTATAAAAGTAGGCGATCGAGTTCCCAATTTTTCTCTCCCTTCCCAAACAGGGGCAACGGTTAATGTCAGCGATTTAATCGGTAAAAAATCCCTGGTAATTTATTTCTATCCCAAAGATGACACTCCGGGTTGTACCGCAGAATCCTGCGCTTTCCGCGATAGTTACGAAGTGTTTACCGATGCGGGTGCGGAAGTTATTGGTATTAGTGCCGATAGTCCCCAATCTCATCAACAATTTGCCCAAAAATATAATCTTCCCTTCACCCTTTTAAGTGATAGCGATAACCGAGTCCGGAAATTATTCGGTGTTCCCTCTACCTTATTCGTCCTCCCCGGACGAGTTACCTATATCATTGATCAAGAGGGAATCGTCAGACATATTTTCGATTCTATGTTAGATTTTAAAGCTCACGTTACCGAATCTTTGAACACGATTAAATCTTTTTAGGTTGATGATTATGCAAGAAATTAAAACATCTATCCCATAATTGGGACAGTTCTGACTTAAAAATAAAATTAATGGTGTGTTAATTTTGACTAACACACCCTCAATCTGCTTTAGTTATTGGCAAAAATGACGGCTGGAAACAGAAGGCTAACATAGGCAAAGCTAACAGCCAAAAGTTTGTCGTTATTCCTTATAAACGTCTAATTGAAATGTTAACTTATACTAAATCCGTTGAGTAGTGGTTTCAAGTTACAACATCCTAAGAAAAGCATTCCCAAATCCGTTCAGCTATGGGATAGAGAGGTGCGTAGTTCAGCCAAGGAGAATTAATCTCTCGAAGTAAAAGTGAAGGGAATTTCTCAAATAGAATTCAGTCTGTTTATATTTGACTATACTTTTACTAACTATATAGTAAAGACTTTCAGGGTGTTTTGCTTGACCACTCCAATGGACTTGCTATAGGAACGATAAAAGTTTAACTTTCTTGGCACGATGCTAAATAACAAACTACAACTTCTGTTAACCAGGGTAGGCCCATGGGCTGTTGGCGGCCTGCTCGGCGGTTTGATCGGCTCTCTGGCCGCGGTACTACTGACTGAGGCAATTAAGCAAACCCTCAGGATTGCCTCTGACCTAGACAAAGTCTGGCTACTGCTGCTGCCTCTGGTGGGCGTTACCTTAGCAGTGCTAGTCCTGTTTGGACTGGGTAGGGGGCAACCCGTGCAGACCTTAGCTCCCCGGGGGGCAACTTCCTCTAGTCGCTGGGGTTCTCTCATGGACTGGTACTCCTTCCCCCATGACATTGCTCGCGCCGACCTGACCGGTGACGTGGTGAACGCATCCGGCGCCGAAGAGCGGTTCCCTTGGAATCTAGCCCCGTTGCGCGCCCTGGCCATCCTCTCCACCGTTGGACTGGGTGCGCCCATGGGAACAGAATCGCCGGCAGCTCATATTGGCGTGGCGACAGGAACCTGGTTAGGTAGCACAAATCCAGCCCTAGGTCAACTGGTGCGGCCCCTGGCCATCGGTGGCGGTGCGGCCAGTGTTTCTGCCCTGATGGGAATCCCTCTGGTGGGCAGCTTTTTTATGTTTGAGTTGAGTCAGCGACGCCAGGTTCCGATCACCCCGGAGCGGGCAGCGGCGATGTTAGCCGGGGGACTGGTGGGATGGGGAGTCAACGCTGCCTTTAAGCTGCAACTGATCCGGCTGGTCGTGCCGCAGGTTGCCCCGACTGACTTCTGGGATGCGGTGGGTGCCACTTTGTTGATCGGAGTGATCGCCGGCACGATTACAGCCCTCACTGGTGAGGCGATCTACTGGGCCAGAGGCTTGCGGGACAGGCCCGCCACTCGTCTCCTGATCGGTGGCCTGGTGATGCTATTCTTGGCGATCGTGATCGGACAGGTGGCGACCCCCGCAGCGGCTTTTGGACCAGGGGGAGCCGCTATCGTCTGGGCCGAAAACATTAAAACAACTCCTTACCACCTGTTGGCAGTGGCTCTGCTCCGGGCCGCGGCCACCACCGCTGCCGTTTTAGCCGGGGGCTGTGGCGGCGTGTTTGTCCCTTTTCTGGCGATCGGCGACCTCAGTGGCCGGGTGTTCGCAACCACCTTTGAGATTTCGGGGGATCTGGCGGGTGCGGCGGGGGCAGCGGCCGGTATTGCTGGCGGCTATCGCCTACCTCTGACCGCCATGGCGATGGTGCTGGGGGTGGGTGGACCGGGGGCAGCCCAGCTAACCTGCCTTGCCACAGTGGTGGTCGCCGCCCTTTCGGGATTGGTGGCCGCACGGGCAGCCAATCAACTCTCCAGTTCCCTGCGCGCAATGTTCCGCTAGAAGCCACCGTCAGGGGATTGACAATCTCCGCACTTTTAGGGCGGAGATTCTTGGGCAACATCTTGCCTCTACTAGCAACCAGCAATTCTCAGTTTTAGACATAGCAAGCCTTTTAGGGATTTAAAGAACATTTTAAAGGGGGATTTTTGGGGCAACTTTGGGTGTACTATCACGTCAAAAGCCTGAAGACTCGTGACATGAAATTTGCAATCCCATTGAATTTGACCCCGTATTATGGGAACTAACCCCCAAAAGCCTTGCTACAGGGCAAATTTAGAATTGCTGTCTTCACCCCGACATTTGAGATAAAAACCCCTAAGAGGATTTGTTAGGGGTTTTTACCCATCAGGAAACTGGTCACAACTTGTCGTAAAGTGAAATAGGACTGACCAGTGCCACCGATTTTGATTAGCAAACTCCCATGATTCATCAACCCCCGGCGGGGACAAGGGATTTATTACCCCTAGAAGTTACCCAAAAAGGCTGGATTAACGATCGCCTTCAGTCTGTCTTTCAGCGTTGGGGCTATCAAAGGATCGTCACCTCCACCATTGAATGGCTCGATACCCTCACCGCAGGCGGTGCGATCGATCCCAGCACCGTGATCCAACTCCACGGGGATAGTCAAGGACTATCGGGATTACGCCCTGAATTAACCGCTTCCATTGCCCGCAGTGCCGTCACCCGCATGAGTGGGGAGTCCTATCCCCAACGTCTCTGTTATCGGGCTAACGTTTTTCGTCGCCCTAGCGCCGGTTATCACGGTCGTCAAGTGGAATTCTATCAAGCGGGGGTAGAACTGCTCTTTTCTGGCGGTTTACTAGCCGATGCCGAGATTTTACTGCTCCTGGCCGACTGTTTCGATAGTTTGGCCGTCCCTAACTGGCAGATTATTTTAGGAGAAGCGGGTTTGACTCGTTCGCTACTTTCTCCCTTTCCGGCTCCCTTACGCGAACAGGTGAAACGCTGTTTAGCCCTCCTCGACTACGTTAGCCTCGAAAATCTTCCCTATCCTAACGAAATCCTCCGGCAGCAAGCCCGACAATTATTCCAGCTGCGCGGTAATCCTGAGGATGTCCTCGCACAAGTGGCAGTATTGGCCCAGGAAGAATCAGCCCAAAAAGCCGTTAATAACCTTAAATCCCTAGTAGAGCTGCTTAATGCCGATCGCTCTGGGCCTTTCCCCCTAATTCTCGATTTAAGTCTGATTCAAACCTTTGATTACTACACCGGCATCGTTTTTAAAGCGGTTAGTGATCACCAGCAAAATCTCAGTATTTTAGGCCAGGGCGGACGCTATGATCAATTATTGGGCGTTTTTCATCCCCAGGGCCAATCGGCTCCGGGTATCGGTTTTTCCCTGAATATCGAAGAACTGCACGAAAGTTTATTATCGGGGCAGACTTTACCCACTCAAGCTGCCCCCCTCGACTGGTTGCTTATCCCTTTGGGTAATAACGCCCAGATAGCGACTTTTAGTAAAGCTCGCTCCCTTCGCACCGGTGATCCGAATCTGAGAGTGGCGATCGATTTAGGGGGTCGCAGCGAGGCACAAATTCGTACCTATGCCCGCGATCGGATGATTAAAAATCTCGCCTGGGTGCAGGAAGATGGTTCCGTGAGCGAAGAATCTCTCTAAAAGGGGGCAAAAGCAGCGAAAATACTGCCTTCTGCCCGCTGCTATAGGACTCTATCTAGGGTTTGCGGCAAAAAGTACGGGCGAAGCATTCGGGCAATAACCTATCGGTGAAACCGTAGATTTTTTATCCGAATGCTTCGCCCCTACAGGACGGGGGCCGATGAAAACGCAAGGTTTTGAAGCACGATTCCCTCAAAATCTTGCACCTGTTTCGCGAGAATAGACCTCGTTTCCAAACATAAACCAGAAGAGCCGTTCAAAAAACTGGTTCTTCGGTTTTTGTTATGCAATGGACGGGGGTTATAAGGGATGGAACCCTTATATAGAAAGGCATTTGGCGATTTTTGTCAATTATTTTTGATCTAGAGCGAACTAATCGGATTTAGTCGATTTATGCCCCCCTATCGAACCATACCAGGTAACGAAGAACCAAAAAACTTTATAAATAATATTGATTGGTTTGTTTATAATAACCCCCATTAATACCCACTGAAACCATAAAAATAATAAGCAAAAATCAATGTTAATAATCGATTCTAGTCTATACCAGAGATGAACGTGGGTTGGGTTAAAGCATGAAACCCAACGCTGACGGCGATAATTGATCCGCTTCTTGGCAGGGTAACGACTAGGGCTGTCCCAAGTGCGGGAAACGGCGATTTTAAAATTTTCACCCTTTATTCAAGAAAAAATCATGTCAACTCCTTTTTTGGTTAAAGATATCCGTCCCGGTTTATCTGGTTCCTTCCCCAAATATCTGACGGCATTATATAGTTTTACCAATAAATGTTAGAACAAAGATGTAGATGTAGGTTGCTCTAATGGGAAGTTTTGTGACGACAAGTAGCATTGATGATATTTATGGGGAATAATAGATTTAGATGAGTGCCTAACTTTCCAATTGGTAGCGACTCGCCATGAAACAACCAACCGCCAATTATGATGAACCCTGGAAAGAAGCATTAAGCGAGTATTTTGAAGCGTTTTTATACTTCTTTTTTCCTGAAGTTCACCAACTAATTGATTGGACAAAAATTCCCG
>VYLE01000240.1_pt1 | contig 49475 bp, 40 predicted proteins | sample 5114391 | NCBI WGS metagenome assembly VYLE01 (sample SAMN12291771, study PRJNA351875) | freshwater metagenome | isolation source: freshwater lake | place: USA: Michigan, Kent Lake | collected 2013-08-15
ATGTGGATCACTCCGTTGCCCCCATCGCTCAGCGCTCTGGGAGGAAGGTCACATGGCTCACTTCTCAGTGGAAATTACCTACTCCAACGGATCAGTTCCAAACGGAAATCAACAAACGAAGACACGGTCCGCGGCGGCGACGGCAACGACACGATCTTCGGCTTCGATGACAATGACAGCCTGACGGGCGATGGCGGCAATGACGTCATCTTCGGCGGTCTGGATGATGACCGGATCGATGGCGGCGCGGGCAATGACTCGCTCTCGGGCGATGAAGGCAACGACTCGCTCACAGGCGGTGAGGGCAACGACACGCTGAATGGCGGGGCGGGCCGCGACACGCTGGTCGGCGGCATCGGGGCTGATCTCCTTGTCGGCGGGGCCGGTGCGGATGTCTTCTCCGTCCAAGGTGCCGACACGATCACCGACTTCGACGCCACCACGGGCATCCAAGGCACCACCGGCGCGCCGACGACAGACAATGACTTCGTCGATCTTTCGGCCTTCTACAACGATGCCACGCTGGCAACCTTCCTGCAGAACAACCCCGGCGCCTCCTTCCAGAACCCGCTGGCTTGGCTGCGGGCGGATCAGGCCGACGGCGTGCTGCAGGGGGCGGGCAACCTTCGCCTCCAGAACGGTGGCACGGCAGTGGACGGGGCGCTCCTGAACCTCGAAAACACCGCGGTGGTCTGCTTCACCCGCGGCACTCGGATCCTGACGGCCGAAGGCGAACGCGCGATCGAAGACCTCGCCGCTGGCGATCTCGTCTTCACGCTGGACCATGGCTATCAACCGATCCGCTGGATCGGGTCCAGCACGGTCGCAGGCAAGGGCCGCTTCGCCCCGATCGTGATCGAGGCGGGCGCCTTGGGCAACACCCGCAGGCTGGCGGTTTCGCCCCAGCACCGGATGCTGCTCTCGGGCTGGCAGGCTGAACTCCTGTTCGATGAACCCGAAGTTCTGGTCGCGGCCAAGCTTCTGGTCAACGACAGCACGATCCGGGCCGAAGAACAGGACGAGGTGGAATACTTCCACATGCTCTTCGATGCGCATGAGGTGGTCATCGCCGAAGGCGCCCCGTCGGAAAGCTTCCATCCCGGCCATGTCGGCTGGGGGGCGCTGGCCGAAGCGGCGCGCGAGGAAATCCTCGCTCTCTTCCCGCAACTCGACGGGATGGACTTCACCGCCTACGGTCCCAGCGCCCGCCGCAGCCTGACCTCCGCCGAGGCCCGCGTCGCCCGTGACGCGCTTCTGGGCGACGGGCAGATCCGCGCGGCCGAGTAACACTCCCGTCCCTTCACCTTCACGGGGGCCGCCCAGGCGGCCCCCGCCTTTCATGGCGCATCCCGCCTTTCAGACCTTCGTCCAAAACTTCGCTGGACCAAGCGTAGACCACAGGACCACGCCGCCCTGACATGCTGACCCCAAGCCCCGGCCCATCCTGCCGGGGAAGGAGGGTCACCGAATGCACGCGCCAGACATCGCAGCCATTCCCGCAGAAAGGGGCAAGACCGGAGTCCTTCTCCGTCTGCTCTCGCGCGGGACGCTGGTCTGGCTCTGCACCGTGGCCATTCTTGTCCTGCACGACAGCCTCGCCGCTCATGGCGAGGTGGCAGGAACCCAAGGCGAAGCCGCCATGTCCCCCCGTCCCGTCAGCGTGGAAACTGTCCGCCGCGCCGTGGTCGAGGAACGGACCCATGTCTTCGCCCGTGTCGCGGCGCGCGATCCGGTGGCCGTGACCATGCCTGTATCCGATGGCCTTGTTTCCCATCTCCCCGCAGCCATCGGAGACTGGGTCGAGGCAGGCGAGATCATCGCCCGCCTCGACCCGCGCATGGCCGAACGCGCCCTGCGCGAGGCCGAATTGCGCGTTGCCACCGCTCAAAGCACCGCGATCAGCGCGTCGGACAGGTTGCAGCTGTCCGAAGCCGCGCTGTCCCGCAACCGCGACACCCTCGCCCGCGTTTCGCAACTGGCTGAAAACGGGGCCGCCGCCGAAACCCGCCGCGAAACCGCCGCGCTCGAGGTGGACCGCGCCGAAACCGACTACAGCCTCGCCGCCTCTGCCCTGCAGCTCGCGCAGGACGAACTCGCGCTTGCGGAACTGGCCGTCGATCAGGCGCGCATCGCACTCGAAGACACCACCCTCACCGCCCCCGTGGCGGGCCGCATCCTTGCGCTGCCCCTTGAACGCGGCACCCGCCCCGCGCCCGGCACGCGCGCCGCCACCATCGCCGCTCAAGGCCGCCTCGCGCTGGAAATGGACCTGCCGGTCACGCATCTGTCCCGCCTTGTCGTGGGGCAGGATATGCCCCTCACCCTCTCGGATGGCACCACACTGCGCCCCCGCCTCATCAGCCTGCCCTTCGGCACCGAAGGCGGCACCGGGCTCGCCACGCTCCGCCTCGACTTGCCCGAGGACAGCGCGCTTCTCCCCGGCATGACCCTTGCCGCCGATCTTGTCTTGCAGCGCCGCCTCGCGATCGAAGTGCCGCTTGCCGCCCTCACCCTGCGGGGCGATACGGCCGCCGTGATGCGCGTGGTCGATGGCCGCGCCGTGGCCACGCCCGTGACCCTCGCCGCGCCCCGCGCAGATGGAAAGGTCGAGGTGCTCTCTGGCCTCTCCGAAGGCGATGTCATCGTCGCCCGCGCACCCGACATCGTGCAGGATGGCGAAGCCGTTGTCCTGCCCGGCGATCCCGGCCGCCGCCGCACCGCCTCCCTCTCCCTCCTGCCGGACACCCTGCCATGACGCTTGCCCTTCGGGCGATCCGTCGCCCCTTCCTGCCCCTGCTGGCCATCGGCCTGAGCAGCCTGATGGGTGTCCTCGCCTTGGGCCAGATGCCCTTGCGCCACCTGCCCGACATCGGCCATGACATGGTCGAAGCGCGGCTCACCGCCCCCGGCTTGACGCTGTCCGACACCGACCTCCTCCTCGCCCGCCCCGCCGAAGACAGCGTCACCGCCATCGCGGGCATCACCTCCGTCGGCGTGACCGTCACCCCCGGTGCCGTCACCCTCTCGCTTCCCCTCGCCGATCCGGGCCTCGCCGATACCGTCACAACCGACCTGCGCGACCGCCTTGCCGCCCTCCATGGCAGCATCGACATCGCCTTCGACGTGACCAATCTCGCGCCCCGCTCCTCGCGTCAAAGCCTCGCCGCCCGCATCGCCCTTACCGCCCCCGACGCAGCGGGGATGGAGGCCATCCATGACCGCCTGCTGCCCGCCCTCCACCGCCTGCCCGGCGTGGATCGGCTACAGGCCGACGGCCTCACCCTGCCGGAACTGATCCTCACCCCGCATCCTGCACGCCTCGCCGAACTCGGCCTTACGCAGGCCGATCTCGCCGCCGCGCTGCAGGACCGCCTCGCCCCGGCAGGCGGTGGCCGCATCGACAGCGCGACCGAGGGCACTCTCTCCATCGCGCTGATCGAACCCCAGCCCGACGCCACGCCCGAAGCCTTGGGTCGCCTCCCCGTCACCCTTCCCTCCGGCGCCACCATCGCGCTGGCCGATCTGGCCGAGATCCGTCTCGCCCACCGCCCCGACAGCAGCCGCGTCCGGCTGGACGGCATGCCCGCCGTCCTTATCGCCATCCACCCGCAACCCCGCGCCGATCTGCCCGATCTGCTCCAGCGGATCGAAGCCACCGCCGCCGCCTTCTCGCGCGATCACGGCATCGCCACCCGCCTGATCGACCGCCGTGCCGACAGTGTCATCGCTCAGGCCCGCGCCACGACCTTCGCCCTGCTCGAAGGCGCCCTCCTCGTCCTCGCCGTCGTCTGGGCCGCGCTGCGCAGTTGGCGCTCCGTCGCGCTCGCCATGATCGTCCTGCCGCTCTCGCTCCTGCCCGCGCTGCTTGCCATGCAGACCTTGGGCTTCTCGCTCAACATCATCACCCTCATGGCGCTGACGCTGGCCACCGGGATCGTCGTCGATGACGCCATCGTCGAGGTGGAGAACATCCACCGCCACCTCGCCCTTGGCCAATCCCGCTGGCAGGCCACGCTCGCCGCAACCCGCCGCATTGGCCGCGCCGTCATCGCCACGACGCTGGCCATCGTCGCCGTCTTCCTGCCCGTGGCGCTGATCCCCGGCATGGCCGGGCGCTACTTCTTCGAATTCGGCGGCACCATCGCCATCGCGGCGCTGGCGTCGCTCGCCGTCGTCCGCCTTGTCCTGCCCCCCCTTGCCGCGCGCTGGATCGACACACCCGCCCGCCCCGAAACCCCCACCACAGGTGCGGCCAACCTGACCCTCCCGCCGCCGCCGCTGCCCCGGCTTGCCCGCGCCCATACCCGCGCGCTCACGCTCTCCTTCCGCCACCCGCTGCTCGTGATGCTGGCGACCGTCGCCCTCATCACCCTCTCGGTCACCGCCGTCTTCCGCGCGGAAGGCGATTTCATCCCGGCTGAAGACTCAGGCCGCCTCACCTTCGCGCTGGAACTGCCCCGCGCCGATGATGCCGCCACCGCCGAGGCCCGCCTCGCCACCCTCACCCGCAACCTCCTTGCCCTCGACGGCATCCGCCACGCCGCCGCCATCCGCCCCGAGGAAGACCCGACCCGCCTCCGCCTGATCCTCGATCTGGCCCCGCGCCGCGACCGCGCCCCGGCGACGCAGATCATGGCGGATGTGCAGGCCTTCCTTGCTGCCGAACCCGACCTGCGCGCCCGCCCCTTGGGCGAAACCGGTCGTCCGCAAGCCGAACTCCTGCTCACCGGCCCCGATCCCGTCGCCCTTGACCGCATCGCCGCCGACACCGCCGCTGCCCTGCACCGCAGCGGCGCGCTGCCCAACGTCGCCGTCGACCGCGCGCTCATCCCGGAACAGCGCCTGATCCTTGACTCCGCCGCAACCGATGCCCTTGCCCTCTCGCGTGACGAGGCAGACCGCAGCCTCGCCCTCCTCACCCGCAGCAGCGCGCCTCTGGCCCGCCTGCCGCAACTGGGCCGCGCAGGCCTGCCGCTGATCCTCGATCCCGGCCCGGCGCGCAGCCTGCTGCTCCACGCGGGCGACGGCCCCCTCCTGCCGCTCGCCGCCGTCACGCGTGTCGAACTCACCCTCACCCCGGCCCGCCTTGACCGTCAGGATGGCCAGCCCGTCCTGCGCGTGATGGCCGACCGCGCCGAAAGGCAGGGTGCCGCCGAGGCGCGCGCCGCCCTCACCACCGCCCTCGCCACGACCGAGGCCGCCGCCTTCGGCATCCAGCCCCTCGCCACCGGGGACGCCGCGCAGCGCGCCGATCTGATGCAGGCGCTCAAGACGGCCCTCGCCTCTGCCCTCCTTCTGCTCGCCGCCGTGCTCTTCGCCCTCTACCGCTCTGTGGGCCAAGTGCTGGTGATCCTCCTTACCCTGCCGCTCGCGCTGGGTGGCGCGATGATGGGTCTGGCCGCCACCGGGCAGGGCCTCTCGCTCCCCGCGATCCTCGCCATGCTGCTCCTCCTGGGGATCGTCGCCAAGAACGCCATCCTGATCGTGGATGAAGGCCTCTCCCGTATCGCCCGCGGGGAAGACGCTGCCGCCGCGCTGCTCACCGGCCCCGATCCCGTCGCCCTTGACCGCATCGCCGCCGACACCGCCGCTGCCCTGCTCTCGGGCACCGCCCTGTCCACCCTGCTCAGCCTGCTGATCGTCCCGGTCCTGTCGCTTCAGGCCCACCGCGCAGGCGCGGCCCTCTCCACCCGCCTGCGTCGCGCTGTCCCCGCCTGACGGTCGCAGCGGAACCAACCACGTGTCATGTCGGTTCCGAAAGGGCCGATGGCGGAAACGGATGGTACTTCCCGCGCCGCCGCGGCCATATTCGGCCCCAAGACAAGGCAGGGGAACCGACCATGCGCTATTCCGGCTTCCGCGTGATCGCCGAGGCTCTGACAGGCCACAAAGGGTGGACACCCGCATGGCGCGACCCCGAACCGCAATCCTCCTATGATTACATCATCGTGGGCGGCGGCGGCCACGGCCTTGCCACGGCCTATTACCTTGCCAAGGAATTCAAACAGGCCCGCATCGCGGTGCTGGAAAAGGGCTATCTCGGCGGCGGCAATGTGGGGCGCAACACCACCATCATCCGCTCCAACTACCTGCTTGATGGCAACGAACCCTTCTACGAATTCTCCCTGAAACTGTGGGAGGGGTTGGAGCAGGACTTCAACTACAACGCCATGGTGTCCCAGCGCGGCATCATCAACCTCTACCACACCGATGCACAGCGCGACGCCTATACGCGGCGCGGCAATGCCATGATCCTGCATGGCGCGGATGCCGAACTCCTGAACCGCGATCAGGTCCGCGCGATGTATCCTTTCCTGAACTTCGACAATGCCCGCTTCCCCATCAAGGGCGCGCTGATGCAACGGCGCGGCGGCACCGTCCGCCATGACGCCGTCGCTTGGGGCTATGCCCGTGGGGCCGACATGCGCGGCGTGGACTTGATCCAGAACTGTGAAGTCACCGGCATCCGGACAGAAGGTGGCCGCGTCACCGGCGTTGACACCACGCGCGGCTTCATCGGCGCGAAAAAGGTCGGCGTGGCCGTCGCAGGCTCCTCGTCGAAGGTCATGTCGCATGTGAACATGCGCCTGCCCATGGAATCTCACGTCCTGCAGGCCTTCGTCTCTGAGGGCCTCAAACCCCTGATCGACGGTGTCATGACCTATGGCGCGGGCCATTTCTACGTCAGCCAGTCGGACAAGGGCGGCCTCGTCTTCGGCGGCGACATCGACGGCTACAACTCCTACGCCCAGCGCGGCAACATGCCGGTGGTCGAAGACGTGGCCGAAGGCGGCATGTCCCTCATGCCGATGATCGGCCGCGCCCGCCTCCTGCGCTCATGGGGCGGGATCATGGACATGTCGATGGACGGCTCGCCCATCATCGACAAGACCGAGATCGACGGCCTCTATTTCAACGGCGGCTGGTGCTATGGCGGCTTTAAAGCCACCCCCGCCTCCGGCTGGTGCTTCGCGCATCTGATGACGACCGACCAACCCCATCCCACCGCCACCGCCTATCGCTTCGATCGCTTCCGCAAGGGGCTGATGATCGACGAAAAAGGGCAGGGCGCGCAGCCCAACCTGCATTGAAGGGCGCATCATGATCATCAACCACCCCCTCCTCGGCCCCCGCGACGCGCAGGAATTCACCTATCTCGGCGACGCCGCCCTGATCGACCGCCCCGATGGCATGGCCTTCCCCTCGGCAGAGGCCGCGCAGGACGCCTTCCACGACTACCTCTACCTGCGCGACAACCCGGCGGGTGAACACCGCGAGCTTTGGTTCCACGAACAGGGCGACCGCTCATGGCTCGTCGTCACCCGCAACACCGTCACGCATGAAATCACCAAGGTCGAACTCGCCCGCGATGTGGCCCGCAGCCGGGGGCGCAGCAAATGACGCAAGAGAACCGCATCAAGGGCGGCCAGATCGACCGCTCGCGCACCCTCCGCTTCACCTTCGACGGCCTCCCCTACACAGGCCACCCGGGTGACACCCTCGCCTCGGCCCTCCTCGCCAACGGCGTCCGCCTCATGGGGCGCAGCTTCAAATACCACCGCCCGCGCGGCCCGATCTCGGCAGGCAGCGAAGAACCCAACGCCATCGTCGAATTGCGGACGGGCGCGCGTCAGGAACCCAACACCCGCGCCACCGTGGCCGAACTGTTCGACGGTCTGGAAGCCAATAGCCAGAACCGCTTCCCCTCGCTCAAATTCGATCTGATGGGGATCAACGACCGCCTCTCCCCCTTCTTCGCGGCAGGCTTCTACTACAAGACCTTCATGTGGCCCGCCGCCTTCTGGGAAAAGCTTTACGAACCCATCATCCGCCGCGCCGCTGGCCTCGGCACCCTGACCCATCACGAAGACCCCGACGCTTATGACAAGGGCTTCCTCCACTGCGACGTCCTCATCATCGGCGCAGGCCCCGCGGGCCTCATGGCCGCCCTCACCGCTGGCCGCGCAGGTGCCCGCGTCCTCCTCGCGGATGAGGATTTCCGCATGGGCGGTCGCCTCAACGCCGAAACCCTGACCATCGGCAACCATTCCGGCGCCGACTGGGCCGAAGACACCCTCCGCACCCTGCGCCAGATGCCCAATGTCCGCCTGATGCCCCGCACCACCGTGCTGGGCGCGATGGATCACGGCATCTATTCCGCCGTCGAGCGCGTCTCCGACCACCTCCCCATCCCGGCCCCCGGCAAGCCGCGCCAGATCCTCTGGCGCATCTACTCCCGCCACGCGATCCTCGCAGGCGGGGCCACCGAACGCCCCATCGCTTTTGAGAACAACGACCGCCCCGGCATCATGCTCGCAGGCGCCCTCCGCGCCTATGCTAACCGCTATGCCGTCACCGTGGGTGACCGCGTCGCCGTCTTCACCAATAACGATGACGGCCTGCGCACCGCCACCGACTTGCAGGCGAAAGGCATCGACGTCGCCGCCGTCATCGACACCCGGCAGGAAGGCGACCTTCTCCCGGGCATCCGCCACCTCAAGGGCGCGCAGGTGATCGACAGCGCAGGCCGACTGGGCCTGAAATCCATCACCATCCGCCACGCGAACGGCAAGTCGGAAACCCTCTCCGTCACCGCCCTTGGCGTCTCGGGCGGCTGGAACCCCAACCTCAACATCGCCAGCCACCACCGGGGCCGCCCCGTCTGGAACGACGGCATCCACGCCTTCACCCCACCCACCGACGGGCCGAAGAACCTCACCTCCGCAGGCGCGGCAGCCGGGCACCTGTCCACCCACGCCGCCCTGACCACAGGTGCCGCCCAAGCCAATGCCGCGCTCGAAGCCTTGGGCCTCAAACCCCACACCCCTGATCTGCCAAAGGCCGAAGACGCCCCCCTCAACCTGACCCCCTTCTGGTATGTGGGCGAAGGCAAAGGTCGCGCTTGGATCGATCAGCAGAACGACGTCACCGTGAAGGACGTCAAACTGGCCAAACAGGAAAACTTCACCTCGGTCGAACACCTCAAACGCTACACCACCCTCGGCATGGCGACGGATCAGGGGAAAACCGGCAACATCCTTGGCCTCGCCATCATGGCCGAACTCACGGATCGCACGATCCCCCAGACGGGCACCACCATCTACCGCCCGCCCTATACCCCCGTCGCCATGGGCGCGCTGGCAGGCCGCTCCCGTGGTCCCGAATTCAAACCCACCCGCCTGACGCCCAGCCACCAATGGGCCTCCGAACAAGGCGCGATCTTCGTCGAGGTCGGCATGTGGCTCCGCGCCCAGTGGTTCCCCAAAGCGGGCGAAACCACATGGCGCCAGTCGGTCGATCGAGAGGTTCTGCAAACCCGCGCCTCCGTCGGCATCTGCGACGTCACCACCTTGGGCAAGATCGACATTCAGGGTCGCGACGCCGGCGCCTTCCTCGACAAGGTCTATGCCAACACCTTCTCATCCCTCCCCATCGGCAAGGTCCGCTACGGCCTGATGCTGCGCGAAGATGGGATCGTCATGGATGACGGCACCACCGCCCGTATGGGCGAAAACGAATGGGTGATGACCACGACCACGGCCAACGCCGTCCCGGTCTTCCGCCATCTCGAATATGTCCGCCAGTGCCTCTACCCCGACATGGACGTGCAACTCATCTCCACGACCGAGGCTTGGGCGCAATTCTCCGTCGCCGGGCCGAACGCCCGCAAACTCCTGCAGAAGATCGTCGATCAAGACATTTCCGATGCGGCCTTCCCCTACATGGCCTGCGGAAACATCACCGTCGCGGGCGGCCTCCGCGCCCGCCTCTTCCGCATCTCCTTCTCCGGCGAACTCGCCTATGAAATCGCCGTCCCCACCCGCTACGGCGACGCCATGATCCGCGAGCTGATGAAGCAGGGCGAAGAATTCGGCGCCGTCGCCTATGGGACGGAATCCTTGGGCGTCATGCGCGTGGAAAAGGGCCATGTCGCAGGGAACGAATTGAACGGCCAGACCACCGCGCTCAACATGGGCCTCGGCAAGATGGTGTCGAAGAAGAAGGACGCCATCGGTATGGTCCTGTCCCAACGCGAAGGGCTGACCGCCGAGGACGGCCTCCGCCTCGTCGGCGTCCGCCCCGTGGACCCTGCCAAACCCCTTACCGCAGGCTCCCACTTCCTCGACATCGGCGCGGCCCCGGTGGCAGCGAACGATGGCGGCTGGCTCACCTCCGTCGTCTACTCGCCCCACCTCGGCTGCTCCATCGCGCTGGGCTACCTCAAGAACGGCCACGCCCGGATCGGCCAACGCATGCGCGCCGTGAACCTGCTCGCCAAGACAGAGGTGGAGGTCGAAATCGTCTCGCCCCACTTCTTCGACCCGGAAGGAGACCGCCTCCGTGGCTGACCACCGCCTCAAACCGATCACGCCGCTCGGCCATGACGCCCCCCACAGCGTCACCCTCGGCCCCGTGACCATCACCGAAGTCACCGACACCGCGCTGGCGTCCCTCGCCGCGCGGCAGGGCGAAGCGAAGGCTATCACCGATATCGCGGATGCCGCAGGCATCCCGCTCCCCGGCCCCGGCAAGGCCGCGCAGGGCGCGACCTACGCTGCCTTCTGGCTCTCGCCCGACATGTGGATGGTCGAGGCCCCCTTCGCCACGCATGAAGACATCGTCGCCCGCCTCAAGCCCCATTTCGGCGAAGCGGCCAGCCTGACCGAACAGACCGACGCCTGGGCGCGCTTCGACGTGACCGGCGAAGACCTGCCCGCGATGTTCGAACGCCTCTGCGCCTTCGACCTGCGCGCCCACGGCCCCGGTGCGGCGACCCGCACGGTGATCGAACATCTGGGCTGCTACATCGTGATCCGCGCCCCCGGTCATCTGTCGGTCATCGGCCCCCGCTCTTCGGCGGCCTCGGTCTTCCACGCGCTCGAAACCGCCGCGCTGTCGGCCTACTAGAAGGTGGGGTTCCACCCCACCGCCCCCTAAAGAAATCCCGAACCCACCGCCCGCTCTGTGCCCACAGTTTGCTGCACAGTTCGCGGCACAACACAGGGCACAACCGATTCCGACCGCCGCTGCCGACTTGTCCCACGCCCATTTTTCCCTATAGTAAAAAAGAATTCGTGTATGTTCACTATGGGGGAAAACGATGGAAGAACTCGACAGCGCTGCCGACACCACAGCAGACACCGTCCTCCCCAAATCCAAACCCGTTTTCAGCCAAGATCCCCACCGCGTCCGCGAACTCGCCGAACGCAATCTGGAAATGGCCATCGGCCGCTCCGTCCGCGCCTTCCGCCGTCAGCAAGGCATGACCGTGGCCGATCTCGCAGCCGTCACCGGCCTCTCCATCGGCATGCTGTCCAAGATCGAAAACGGCATCACCTCGCCCTCGCTCACCACCCTCCAGATCCTCTCGCATGCCTTCTCCACCCCCATCACCTCTTTCTTCCGGGGCTATGAGGAACGCCGCGAATGCCAGCATGTGAAGGCAGGCGAGCATCTGGAAATCGAACGCCGCGGCACCCGCGCTGGCCATCAATACCACCTCCTCGGCCATATCGGATCAAACAGCTCCGGCGTGGTGGTCGAACCCTATGTCATTACTTTGACAGCGGAATCCGACACCTTCCCCGCCTTTCAGCATGACGGGATCGAACTTCTCTACATGCTGGAGGGCGAGGTCACCTATCGCCACGGCGACAGCCTCTATCACCTTGAACCGGGCGACAGCCTCTTCTTCGACGCCGACGCCCCCCACGGGCCCGAGGTGCTCATCAAGCTGCCCGCCCGCTATCTGTCAGTGATCTCTTACCCGCAAGGCTGAGGGGAGGATATCGCCGGTCCCCAAAGGCCGTGCACATGGCAAACGGGGCCGGCCACAGCCAGCCCCGTTCCGCATTTCAGACGCCGCTCAATAGTCGTCGATCAACTTGCGCGCGACGTCATGGCGCCGTTCAGCTTTCATCTCCGCGGCGATTTCGGCCTCTTCCTGCCGGATCTGCAACACGTGCCACCCGATCCAGAAAGCAACCCCCAGAACCACCATGATGGTTTCGGTGCCCTGAAAGGGATAGATCGCGCCGACATCCTTCAGATCGACAGCCCAGCTTGCGTAACCAATTGTGGACATTTGATTTTTCCTTTCCCTACTTCAGCATCGCACGTTCGGCGGCGGTGATTTCGGCAACGGCCGCCTCATAGGCCGCGCGGCCTTTGAAATCGAGCCCTTCAAGTTCGATCTTCGCCGGGATCCGCAAAAGCCCAAAGCTGTTCAGGATCTTGCAGAGGATATAGACCGGAACAAAGCCCAACAGGACCATGATGCAGCCCCCGATGAAGTTCCCCCATGGGGTGATGACCGCGTAGCCCTCATAGGGTGAAGACGGCGCGCCCCACAGAACGAAGCCCGCGATCACGACCCCCATGAAACCGCCATAGCCGTGCACGGCCACCGCCCCGACGGCATCGTCGATCTTGAAGGTCCGTTCGACCCAGAAATGCAGCTTGTAGGCCACATAGGGAACGATCGCGCCGATGAACATCGCCTGAATCGGATGGTACAGATCATTGCCCGCAGACGCGCCGATGATGCCGCAAAGGCCCGCCGAATAGGTCCAGAACGCATCCCCTTTCGAAAAGATGTAACCCGCCATCATCCCGCCCGAAAGCGCCATGAGGAAGTTCATCGTGATCGCCGACAGGGTCGTCGGTGTCAGGTAGATGTTGGTCGTGGTCCAGGTTTCTCCGGTGATCTGCCCGGCGATGGAGCCGGGGGAAATCATCGGAATGTTGCAGGCGGCATAGAACCCCCAGAAACCGGTATAGATCAGGAACAGCCCGATCGTCACCAGCCACGGGTTGTGCGGAGGGATGTCGCGCGGGGTGCCATCAGGGCGGAATTTCCCCAGACGCGGCCCAAGCACGATCAGCGTAGCCAGCGCCGCGCCTCCGGCGATGCCGTGCACCACACCCGAGGCATAGGCATCATGATAGCCCAGATACTTGACCATCCAGCCGCCCGCGCTCCAGCCCCATGCGGCATCTGTGATCCAGAGGACCGATCCCAGCAGAACCGCGATCATCCAGAACGCGCCCATCTTGATCCGCTCGATCACCGCGCCCGAAACGATCGACGCCGTGGTGATCGAGAACAGAAGGAAGGCCGCCCAGAACACACCGTTCAGACGGTGCCAGATCGCCGCTCCGTTCAGCCCGTCTGCGGTTATGCCTGCGGCAATGTCGGTTTCGTTCACGCCCGACAGATGGGTGCCCATCAGCGGGCTGGTCGGCCCTGCGACCAGATTGGGGTCGTAGAACAGCGGGTCGTCCACGAAATTGAACCAGTAAAGACCACTGGGGAAGGCAAAGTAGATCCACCAGCCAAAGAAGAAGAACGTGACCGTGATCAGCGGAATGGCCATCGTGTTCTTCATCAGCGTGTGCATGTGGTTGCGCCGCCTTGATGCACCCACTTCGTACATGCAGAAGCCGACGTGAATCAGGAACATGAACACCACGGTTACCCAGTAGTAGAACTCGGTAAATATGACGTTCAGCGTACTTACATTGTCACCCATCGTTTTCCCTCCCTTGGGCCTTTTTGCACTGCCGCTGTTGGCTGGGCCCCGACGCCATTTCTCTATCCGGCAACTTTCTTTTCTGAGAGGAAAACGCCCTGCGACAACCTGTCAAGGAAAACCTGCCGAAACTTTAGGCACTTTGAAAAGTTTTCCCGCTAAGGAAAAAAAGTTTCTTCCCAGTTGAGCGTCGATTTCTTCGGTGCTAGCGTGCCCTCAACGAAGAACAGAGGAGTCGACGCCATGTGCGGAATCGTCGGTCTTTTCCTGAAAGACCCCAAGCTGGAACCGCAACTCGGTGCCCTGCTCACCGACATGCTCATCACCATGACGGATCGCGGCCCCGACAGCGCGGGCATCGCCATCTATGGCCGCCCCGAAAAGGGCAAGGCCAAGCTGACCGTCCAATCCCCGGCCCCCGAAGCCGACTTCGCCACCCTGACCGAAGATCTCGGCAAGGCGATCGCGGCCAAGGTCACGGGCACCGTCAAAGACACGCATATGGTCCTTGAACTGTCCGAAGATCGGCTGGATGCCGCGCGCCACGCCATGCGCGACCTGCGCCCCAAGGCACGCGTCATGTCCGCAGGGGAAGGCATTGAAATTTATAAGGAAGTCGGCCTTCCTAAAGATGTCGCCTCGCGCTTCGACGTGGCCCGCATGTCCGGCACCCACGGCATCGGCCACACCCGCATGGCCACCGAATCCGCCGTCACCACCATGGGCGCGCATCCCTTCTCCACCGGGGCCGACCAGTGCCTCGTCCACAACGGCTCGCTCTCCAATCACAACTCCGTCCGCCGCGTCCTGCGTCAGGCGGGCATGACGTTCGAGACGGAAAACGACACCGAAGTCGCCGCCGCCTTCATCAGCCACAAACTGCAGGAAGGCGCCAAACTGGGCGAGGCGATGGAGGCCACGCTGACCGATCTGGACGGCTTCTTCACCTTCGTCGTCGGCACCAAGAACGGCTTCGGCGTCGTCCGCGACCCCATCGCCTGCAAACCCGCCGTCATGGCCGAAACCGACCAATACGTCGCCTTCGGATCCGAGTACCGCGCGATGGTCAACCTGCCGGGCATCGACTCTGCCCGCGTCTGGGAACCCGAACCCGCCACCGTCTACTTCTGGGAACGCTGATCCATGCAGACTTTCGACCTCGCCGCCCAAGGCCTGCGCGCACTGAACTCGACGCTCCACGGCCTCAAGGGCCAGACGAACATGACCTCGTGGGAGGTCATCAATCCCAAGGGCGCCCATGCCATCGCCGTCGGCCTCGACGCCCCGGTCGACGTTACCGTGCGCGGCTCCACTGGCTATTACTGCGCGGGCATGAACAAGCAGGCCACCGTCCGTGTGAAAGGCTCCGCAGGCCCCGGCGTAGCGGAAAACATGATGTCCGGCACCGTGATCATCGACGGCGACGCCAGCCAATATGCGGGCGCCACGGGGCGCGGCGGCCTTCTCGTCATCAAGGGCAACGCCTCCTCGCGCTGCGGCATCTCGATGAAGGGCATCGACATCGTCGTGCATGGCAATATCGGCCACATGTCCGCCTTCATGGCCCAATCCGGCAACCTCGTGGTTCTGGGTGACGCGGGCGAGGCGCTGGGTGACTCGCTCTACGAGGCACGCCTCTTCGTGCGCGGCTCGGTCAAATCGCTGGGTGCCGACTGCATCGAAAAAGAGATGCGCCCTGAACACCTCGCCCTGCTGGCCGACCTCCTGAAACGCGGCGAGGCCGACCATCTGGCCAAGCCCGAGGATTTCAAGCGCTACGGCTCTGCCCGCAAGCTTTACACCTTCAATATCGACAACGCGTCGTCCTACTGAGGCCGCAAGAAGAATGTCCGATTTCCCCCATACGCCGCCCAAGATGTCGTGGACCTTCTCCAACGACACCAATGCCGAAATTCGCCGCGCCGCCGCGACCGGCATCTACGACATCCGCGGGGGCGGCTCCAAACGCCGCCTGCCGCATTTCGATGACCTCCTGTTCCTTGGGGCCTCCATCAGCCGCTACCCGCTGGAAGGCTACCGCGAAAAATGCGCGACCGATGTCTGGCTCGGCACCCGCTTCGCCAAGAACCCGATCCATCTGGATATCCCGATCACCATCGCGGGCATGTCCTTCGGCGCGCTTTCGGGGCCGGCCAAGGAAGCCTTGGGTCGCGGGGCCTCTGCCGCAGGCACTTCCACCACCACGGGCGATGGCGGCATGACGGAAGAGGAACGCGGCCACTCGAAAACCCTTGTATATCAATATCTTCCGTCCCGCTACGGCATGAACCCCGATGACCTGCGCCGCGCCGACGCGATCGAGGTCGTGGTGGGGCAGGGGGCCAAACCCGGCGGCGGCGGCATGCTTCTGGGGCAGAAAATCTCCGACCGCGTCGCCCAGATGCGCAACCTGCCCAAGGGCATCGACCAGCGCTCCGCCTGCCGCCATCCGGATTGGACAGGGCCGGATGATCTGGAGATCAAGATCCTCGAACTGCGCGAAATCACGAACTGGGAAAAGCCGATCTACATCAAGGTAGGCGGCGCACGCCCCTATTACGACACGGCGCTCGCGGTGAAGTCAGGCGCTGACGTCGTGGTGCTCGATGGCATGCAGGGCGGCACGGCTGCCACGCAGGACGTCTTCATCGAAAACGTCGGCATGCCCATCCTCGCCTGCATCCCGCAGGCGGTGAAGGCGCTGCAGGACCTCGGCATGCACCGCAAGGTGCAGCTGATCGTGTCGGGCGGCATCCGGTCCGGTGCGGATGTGGCCAAGGCCATGGCGCTGGGCGCTGACGCTGTCGCCATCGGCACGGCGGCCCTGATCGCGCTGGGCGACAACGACCCGGCGCTTGAGGCCGAGTACAAAAAGCTCGGCACCACCGCCGGTGCCTATGACGATTGGCACGAAGGCAAGGACCCGGCCGGGATCACCACCCAGGACCCCGAACTGTTCAAGCGGTTCGACCCCATCCTCGGCGGTCGCCGTCTGAAGAATTACCTCAAGGTGATGACGCTGGAAGCGCAGACCATCGCCCGCGCTTGCGGCAAGAATCACCTCCACAACCTCGAACCCGAGGATCTTTGCGCCCTCACCATCGAATCCGCCGCCATGGCGGGTGTTCCGCTGGCGGGCACCAACTGGATCCCCGGGCGCAACGGTTTCTGAAAACAACGGCACAAAGCCGATCTGAAAAAGGACAGGGAGTTTGTCATGGCCAAAGATCTTGCCAAATGGGCCAAGGAAAAGGGCGTCAAATACTTCATGATCTCCTACACCGATCTCTTCGGTGGTCAGCGCGCGAAACTCGTGCCGACACAGGCGATCAACGACATGGCCGAGGAAGGCGCAGGCTTCGCCGGTTTCGCGACTTGGCTTGACCTGACGCCCGCCCATCCCGATCTGATGGCCGTTCCCGATCCCTCCTCCGCGATCCAGTTGCCGTGGAAAAAGGACGTGGCATGGGTCGCCGCGCGCGCCACGATGGAAGGCAGCCTCGTCGATCAGGCCCCCCGCAACGTGCTGGAAAAGCTGATTGCCGATGCCGCCAAGGATGGCCTGCGCGTCAAGACCGGGGTGGAACCCGAATTCTTCATCCTCAACGCCGAAGGCACCGCCGCCTCCGACATCTACGACACCGCCGAAAAGCCTTGCTATGACCAGCAAGCCGTGATGCGCCGCTACGACGTGATCTCGGAAATCTGCGATTACATGCTGGAAATGGGCTGGGAACCCTACCAGAACGACCATGAAGACGCGATCGGCCAGTTCGAGATGAACTGGAAGTACGACGACGCCCTTCAGACCGCCGACAAGCACAGCTTCTTCAAGTTCATGGTGAAGTCGGTCTCGGAAAAGCACGGCTTCCGCGCCACCTTCATGCCCAAACCCTTCAAGGGCCTCACCGGGTCGGGCTGCCACGCCCATATCTCGGTCTGGTCGCTGGATGGCAAGAAGAACGCCTTCTCCGACCCAGCGAAGGAGCTTTCCCTCTCGGATCAGGGCCGCAACTTCCTCGGCGGGATCATGAAGCACGCCTCGGCCTTGGCCGCGATCACCAATCCCACGGTGAACAGCTACAAGCGCATCAACGCGCCCCGCACCACCTCGGGCGCGACATGGGCGCCGAACACCGTCACATGGACAGGCAACAACCGCACCCACATGGTGCGCGTCCCCGGCCCCGGCCGTTTCGAACTGCGCCTCCCCGATGGGGCCGCAAACCCCTACCTCCTGCAGGCCGTGATCATCGCCGCTGGCCTTGATGGCGTGCGCACGCAGGCTGATCCGGGCCGCCGCTACGACATCGACATGTATCAGCAGGGCCATACCGTGAAGGGCGCGCCGAAACTGCCGCTGAACCTGCTCGACGCGCTGCGCGAATACGACAAGGACAAGACGCTGAAATCCATGATGGGCGACGAATTCTCCTCCGCCTACCTGAAGCTCAAGCATCAGGAATGGAACAGCTTCGTCTCCCATTTCTCGCGCTGGGAACACGAAAACACCCTCGATATCTGATCCGCCTTCCCCCTGAAGGCGCAACTCCACCCGCCGGGGCCTCCCGGCGGGTTTTCTCTTGCGCGATCCTGCTGTATCGGGACCCTGTTCAGGGAAAGGGACGGTCCTGATCTTCGAGATCGAAGCAGATCGTCCGATATCGGACCAACCGCTTCGCAACCGGACCACCCGCCTTGTTCGAAACCGGATCACAATTCTACGGAACCGAACCATGACCCGCGGCCATGTCTTCATCGCCACCAGCCTCGACGGCTTCATCGCCCGCCCCGACGGCACGCTCGACTGGCTTCTGTCGCGCGACGCCCCGGACGAAGACCACGGCTATGACGCCTTCATCGCCCGGATGGATTGCATCGTCATGGGCCGCGGCTGCTATGAGGCCGTCCGTGCCTTTCCCGAATGGCCCTATACGCTTCCGGTTCTGGTGCTGTCACACCAGCTTTCCGGCCAAAGCGTGCCAGAAGACCTTGCCGGAAAGGTCACCTTCGCCGCCTTTACCCCCGAACAGGCGATGCAGCACCTCGCAGCCCAAGGCCACCGCAACGCCTATGTCGATGGCGGCCAGATCGTGCAATCCTTCCTGCGCGCAAGGCTGATCGACAGCCTGACGATCACCACCGCCCCCGTCCTGATCGGTCAGGGCCGCCCGCTTTTCGGCACGCTGCCACAGGACATTACCCTGCGCCACGAAGGCACCCGCGCCTTCCCCTCCGGTCTCGTGCAATCAACCTGGCGCGCGGATTGACCCGCGCGCCCCTGCGGATGCAGGCTCGGCACCGCAGAGAAGAACCTGAAATTCTATTCAGAACAGTGGTTTAACGGATCACGCCCGCACGTAATGCACCCCCGTGAACCGCGCGCGCATCTCGCGTACCCGTCCCGCCACCGCGCCCGGATCGTTGCCCCGCAGCCCTTCGGCGATCAGCGCGGCCAGCGCGGGCGCATCCGCCACCGTCACGCCCCGCCGCACCAATTCTGGCGTCCCGATCCGCAGCCCGTTCAGATCGCCCTCCACGGCCGCGATGGGCAGGCCGATCCCGCAGGCCAGAAACCCGGCCTTTCGTAGCGTCTTCGACGCCGTCTGTCCCCCGCCAAAGCCCGCCGCCTCCACCGCGAACTGATGGCTTTCCGTCATCCCCCGCTCGGCTGCAAAGACCGGCAGGCCCAAGCCGTGCAATTCCCGCGCCAAGGCCTGCGACAGATCCACCATCGCCTGCGCATAGGCGCGGCCATGCGCCCGCCAATCCAGCAGGCTGATGGCCAAAGCCGCCGATTTCGCCGCATCGAAATTCGCCGTCATCCCGGGAAAAGCAATATGATCCAAACGCTTGGCAATCTCCGCCTCGCGCGTCACGATCAAGCCGCCCGCAGGCCCACCCAGCGATTTATAGGTCGACATCGTCATCAGATGCGCCCCCTCGTCCAAGGGATTGGCCCAGACACCCCCCGCGATGATCCCACATTGATGCGCCGCATCGAACAGAAGCCACGCCCCCACCTCATCGGCAATCGCGCGCAATTCCCGCACCGGATGGGGGAACAGGTTCAAACTTCCCCCGATGGTGATGATCTTTGGCCGCACCTGCCATGCCAAAGCGCGCATCCCCTCTAGATCCACGGTGAACCCATCCGCATTCACCGGCGCGTCATGGGTGACCAACCCATAAAGCCCCGCGCAGCCCGCCTTGTGATGCGTCACATGCCCGCCCACCGCAGGCGGCGGCGCGATGATCGCATCCCCCGGCTCCGCCAGCGCCATGAAGCCATAAAGGTTCGCCATCGCGCCCGATGCGACCCGGATTTCGGCGTAAGAGGCATCGAACACCTCCGCCGCCAGTTCCGCCGCGATGACCTCGATCTCTTCGATCGCTTCCAACCCCATCTCATACTTATCGCCCGGATATCCCAGCGATGGCCGCGACCCGAGGCCCCGCGCCAAGGCCGCCTCTGCCCGCGGGTTCATCACATTGGTGGCCGGGTTCAGGTTGAAACACTCCCGGTCATGGATATCTGCATTCCAGTCGATCAGCGCCGACACCCGCGCCTCCACCTCCGCATCGCTGCCTTTGGCGGCAGCGGCGGCCAACGTCATCACATGGTCCTCGCAGGGCGCAGGCACCCAGTCACGGCGGTCAAGGCGGGTCATCGGCGGTCACTCCCGGTTGGTTCCTCGCAAGGAAACCACCTGCCCCCCTTGCCCGCAAATCAGATTTGCGAAAATCTAGGCTCAGAAAAAATGAGCCTTATATGCCCGTCGCCCCGCCCCGCCCGAAAGACCTGCCCCTGACCGCGCTCCGCGCCTTCGAGGCTGCCGCCCGCCTCGGCGGGTTCGCCGCCGCCGCGCAGGAACTGGGCGTCACCCCCGGCGCGATCACCGCGCATGTCAAGCAATTGGAACAGACGCTCGGCGCGCCGCTCTTTGCCCGCACGCCCCGGGGCGTCCGTCTCACGTCGCTCGGCCAGCAGTCCCTGCCCGCCTTCACCGCCGCCTTTGATGCGCTCGGCATCGCCGTGGGCGACCTGCGCGCCGCCGCCGCCCCCCGCACCGTCCATATCGCCACGCTTCCCGCCATCGCGCAGCTCTGGCTTTCGCCGCGTGCCCGCCCTACGCGCCGCAGCCCCCGACATCACCGTGTCGATCACCGCGCTGGAACAGCCCCCGAACCTCAAGCGCAGCCCCTACGACCTGTCGCTCTTCTTCAGCGAAGACCCAGAGAACCGCCTCGCCCCCGACGTGATCTTCCCGGTCTGCGCCCCCGCCCTCGCCGCCCGCCTTGCCACCCCGCAAGACATCGCCCGTTTTCCCTGCCTGTCTGACGCCACATGGTCCGACGACTGGGCGCTCTGGGCCGCCCCGCTGACCGATCCACCCCTCATCCCGCAGGGGCCCAGCTTCTCGCTCTACGCCCTCGCGGTGGAAGAAACGGTCAATGGTGCGGGCCTCCTCATCGGGCATGAATCGCTCGTCGCCGCCCACCTTGCCGATGGCCGCCTTGTCGCGCCCTTTCCGCAGCGCCTGACCCTGACTCGTGGCTTGCGCCTCTGGTCTGATCGCCCGCTGCGCCCCGGCACGGCCCCGCGCTTTGTGGCCGACTGGTTGCGCCGTGCGCCCTTGGCTTCGCCCGCCCCACCCGCTACCCATCCCTGATGGAACCCCATCGCCCCCGCCCCCTGATCGGCGTTGCCCTGATGCTGGCCGCGATGGCGGTGCTGCCCTTTCTCGACGTGGTGGCCAAGATGCTGGGCAATCAGGGCATGCCCATCCTGCAGATCGTCTGGGCCCGCATGGCGTTCGGCGCGCTGCTGACGCTGCCCTCCACCCTGCAACATGGCGGCGTTGCCGCGATCCGGCCCGACCGGCCCTTCTATCACGCCCTGCGCGCCACGCTCCTTATGGCTGCGACCTTCCTCTTCTTCTCGGCCCTGAAATACCTGCCCATCGCCGACGCATTGGCCATCTTCTTCGTCCAGCCGCTGATCCTGACCGCCATCTCGCCCGTCCTCCTGAAGGAACGGGTCGGCCCCCGCCGCTGGGCCGCCGTCGCCGTGGGCTTTATCGGCACGCTTATCATCATCCGCCCCGGCTTTGCCGAAGTGAACCCCGGCACCTTCTTCGCCCTTGGCGCAGGGGCGGCCCTTGCCGTCTACTTCGCCATGACCCGCCGCATCGCAGGCCAGGCCCCGGCCATGGTCACCACCTTCCACACCGGCCTTCTGGGCACCCTCCTGATCACGCCCTTTACCATCCTGATCTGGGAACCGCCGACGCCCGCGCAATGGGGGCTGCTCTTCCTCATCGGCTTCATCGCCGCGCTGGGCCATTACCTGATCGTCCGCGCCTACGACCATGCCGAAGCCTCGCTTCTCGCCCCCCTCGCCTATACGGAAATGGTGATGGCGACCGTGGTAGGCTGGTGGTTCTTCGGCGATTTCCCAGATGGCTGGACGTTCCTCGGCACCGCCATCCTCATCGCCTGCGCGACCTACATCTCGCTGCGCGAACGCAAAGCGCAGCCGCCACCCGATCCCAAGGTGGCCTGATCCTCATTTTGGGAACATCCTCTCGGGGTCAGGATCACTGCGGGCAATCCTTGGGGGGGGCAGACAGGTCCCAGTCCGCGCCCGCCACCCTTCACAGGCCTCAGATCAGCCCCAGATCCCGCGCCACGATCACCGCCTGCGTCCGGTTCGACGCCGCCAGCTTCTTGCAGATGCTCGTCACATGCATCTTGATCGTCGGCTCCGCCAGCTTCAGGTCGTTGGCGATTTCCTTGTTCTGCTTGCCCTCGGCCAGATAGGACAGGACCATCATCTCCTTGTCCGACAGCCGCCCGTTCTTGGTCTGCCGCCCGGCATTGTGCCGCTCGCGCACCAGTTCCAGCGGCATGTAATGCTCGCCCGCATGCATGAACCGGATGGCATTGGCCAGCGACCGTACCCCCGTCGTCTTCAGCACGATCCCCGAAGACCCGGCATTCATGATCTCGTCCAGCATGCGCGGGGTGGGGTTTCCGGTGATGATCGCCACAGGCTTGCCGCCATTCGACTTGATCGCCTTGCGCAGCCCCGCCACGCCGTTCATTCCCGGCATGTTCAGGTCCAGCAGAACCACGTCATAGGGCCCCTCCGAGGTGATGAAATCCACCGCCTCATCCAGTGTCTTCGCCGTGCTCACCTCCATGTCGGGGGCAGACGAAAGATACATTGCGAAAACGTCCAAGACCATTTCATGGTCATCCGCGATCAGGATACGAACCTTTCCGCTTCCCGCACCACCCAGCATAGCCATTCGCCCCTGCCCTCCAATTCTTCCGTCCATCGCCGTGCAATATGCGGGCCAATGGATCACCCGCCGCCCGCCTTACGCAGCAGCACATACCTGCAAGAATACGTCTTACACTTTCTAAAACAAATAGACGGGTGACCAATCCCGACTAAGTTGAAAGAGTGCCATACTTTTGTATGGGATGGCATCCAGAATTGGAATGGAGAAAAAGCCTTGTTTTGTTATCTTCTCCGCCATTGTCCCTGTAGCGGAGCTTCACATGCCCCAACTTTCTGTCTCGACCGGCCGCCTTTCGGCGGCTTTTGCATTTCTCTTCCTCGGCGCCACGGCCAGCGTCGCGGAAATGGCCGCGCCCACGGGTGAGGTGATCCTCACCATCGATGGGGCCATCACCAACACGAACGCCGAAGGCAGCGCCCAGTTCGACCTCGACATGCTGATGGCCATGCCCGCCTCGGGCTTCGACACGACCACGACCTGGACCGATGGCATGCACCGTTTCGAGGGCGTGCCGCTCAAGGCCCTGCTCGATGCCGTCGGCGGCGAGGGCACCAAGATCATCGCCACCGCGCTGAACGACTACGCTGTCGAAATCCCGATGGAAGCGATCGAAGAGAATGTCCCGATCGTCACCTATCACATCGACGGCGAAACCTTCTCGCGCCGCGACAAGGGCCCGCTCTGGATCGTTTTCCCCTACGATTCCAGCCCCGACTATCAAACCGAACTGGTCTATGGCTGGAGCATCTGGCAATTATCCAAGCTGACGATCTCTGAATGATCCCGGCGCCGGCACTCCAGACGGGTGCCGGCAGCCACCACCCGGACCCGTGCGATGACGAAGTTCTTCGACGAAGCTCTTGAAGAAGGCCGCATCCATCGCGCTGCGGTGCGCGTCCGGCACATCACCCTCGCCTTCACCTTCGTCGTGACGCTCGCTGCGATGGGCTATGTCTTCCTCCAGATCGACGGGGAACTTGAGCGGTCCTCCTCGGTGAACTCCGACAACGTCACCTGGACCATGGCTCAGGTCGAGGTTGACACGCTCAAACTCCAGCGCGCCGTTATCGTCGCCGCGCAGCGGCCTGATGATCCCAAGCGGCTCGACGATCTCCGGCTTGCCTTCGATATCTTCTACAGCCGCTTCAGCGTCCTGTCGAAATCCGACGAGTTGAATTTCCTGCCGATCAACGAATCGCTGCGCAAGGAACTCTGGTCGCAGGGCGCCTTCTTCGACCGCGTGACGCCCATCATCGATTCCGATGATGCCTCACTCAGTGCCGCCCTTCCCGCCCTGCAGGACGAGATGGTCTCCGTCGCCGACAGCGTGCGCGCGCAGGTCGTGTCCTCCCTGCAATCGCTCATGGCCAATGGCGATCTGCGCCGCAACGAATTGCGCCGCTCGCTGCAGGTCTTCGCCGCCGCCGCGCTTGGCCTGCTGGGGCTGATGGCCGCGCTCTCCCTCGTCATCATCCTGCAGAATCGCGCGCAAAGCCGCCGCTCCGAAACCACGGAACGCGCCGTCCACAACCTGCGCGCCGTGATCGAAAGCTCGCTCGACGCGCTCGTTATCGCCGATGCCCAAGGGGCCATCACCGATTGCAACAGCGCCGCCGAACAGCTGTTCGGCCTCTCGCGCGACGATCTGCGTGGCATCCCCGTCGACCGCCTGCTGCACCATGAAGGCACCGACGATCCGCTCACCCTCCTGCGCAGCCTCTACCGGTCGGATTCCCCCGAACTGCAGGATGGCCGCCTTCTCATGCATGGCCGCCGCGCCGATGGCAGCGAAACCCCGGTCGAAGTCGCCTTGGCCGAGGCGCAGGGTGCAGGCGGCGAACCCATGTTCATCGCCTTTGTCCGCGACATTTCTGAACGCATCGAACGCGAGGAAAGCCTGCGCAAGGCCCGCAACGACGCCCTCAAGGGCGAAGAGGCGAAGTCGCGCTTCCTCGCCGTCATGTCGCATGAAATGCGCACGCCCCTGAACGGCCTCATCGCCGCGACGGAACTGTTGCAAACCTCCACTGACCTTGACCAACGCCAAAGCTGGCTGTCGGAAATCGTCCTGTCTTGCGGCCTTGCAGCGCTCGATCAGGTCAACAACGTGCTGGAGCTTACCCGCCTCGGCTCCGACCAGTCCGCCAGCTATCAGGTCTCCGACTTCTCGCCCGTGCAGGTGGTCCGCGACCTTATGCTCCAGAACCAGCCGCAGGCGGGCAAGCGCGGCAACCTCCTGCATTTCGAAGAACCCAAGCAGCAGCTTCCCCGCGTCAAAGCCCCGCGCCAGCTTTTCCTGCGCGTGCTCTACAACCTCATCGGCAATGCGATCAAATTCACCGATGCAGGCTCCGTCACCGTGCGAATCATGCCGACATTGCACGAAGATGGCCGCCAGCTTGGCCTGTCCATCTCGGTCATCGACACCGGCATCGGCATCGCCGAACACGATCTTGAACGCATCTTCCACAACTTCGAGACGCTTGATGCCTCCTATGCCCGCATGCGCGAAGGCACCGGTCTCGGTCTCGGCATCGCCAAGCTCTCGGCCGAGGCGATGGGGGGCACCATCCGCGTCACCTCTGAACTGGGCAAGGGCAGCACCTTCACCTTCGAAGTCACGCTGCCCGTGGCAGCCGAAGCCCGCGCCGGAGCCGCCGCCGAAGAGTCCAGCCCCGAAGAGGAACAGCCCGTCCTCAACATCCTCGTCGTCGAAGACAACCCGATCAACAGCCTTCTGCTGACCGAAATGCTGCGCCTGCGTGGCCACACCGTCACCAACGCCGCCGACGGGATCGAAGCGGTGGAAAAGGCCACCATCACCGCCTTCGACATGATCCTGACCGATATCTCCATGCCCCGCATGGACGGGCTGGAAGCCACGCGCCACATCCGCCGCGAAGGGGCGTGTCGCAACGTGCCGATCATCGGCGTTACCGCCAATGCCAGCCCCGACAAGATGCCCGAATTCCTCGGCGCAGGCATGACTGACGTGCTGGTCAAGCCGATCACCCGCGCCGCGCTGATGGGCATTCTCGCCACCTATTCGCGCGGCATCGTCCGCAACCGGCAACGCCCGGCGCTGCCCGCCGCCCCTGCCGAAACCCCGGTCCTTAGTCCCGATGTGTTCCGCGAAACGCTGGAAGAGATGGGCCGCGATTTCGTCGAACGTCTGGCCGACAAGCTGATCGGCGAAACCGAATCCGTCGCGGCACAGCTCTCCGATCTTTCCGCCGCCGGACGGCATGACGAGGCGGCGAAGGTCGCGCACAAGACGGCGGGTGCCGCTGCCGCCATCGGCCTTGCAGGCCTGCACGGCGCGCTCGTGGCCTTCGAGACAGCCGCACAATCCGCCGATACGGCGGGCGAGGCGGCGGCGCTGGGCGCCCTGCGTGCCGTCCTGCCCCGCACGATCAGCGCGCTGCGCGAAAATGGCCTGTCCCTCTCTGCGCCGCGCGCGGCGGCGGAATAGGCCTAGACCGCCTTCTTCTGCTCGTCATTCTCATCCGCCATCGCCGCGAACTGCGCCGACAGGTCAAAGGCCAAGGGCTTCGGCTTCCCCGTGCCCTTGCCGACGGCCTGCGCGGCTTCGTCCTCGGCTGCCTCCAGCGCCGCGAAAGCCGCCGCCGGATCGGCCATCAATCCGCTTGCCTTGGGGGCGGGCGGGGCAGGGCTCTCGGCCGCGTCCATCGCCGCAAAGGCCGCACCCGGATCGACCATCTGCGCCTTCGTCCCCGCACTTGTCGGGGCCGGTTCCTCTTCGGCCATGGCAGCAAAGGCCGCCATCGGATCAACCATCAGGGCCGGGGCCGCAACCGGAGCCACTTCGTCCAGCGCCTCCAGCGCGCGCAATCCCTCATCCAGCCCCGGCACCGGCTTTGCCGAGGCGACATCGGCCAGCGCCTCCATCCCGTCACCCGACATCGCAGCGAACTGGGCGGAAAGGTCCGGCAATGGGGGTTTCGCGACCTTTTTCGCGCGTTTGGGCGGGGCCGGGGCCGCCGTCTCGCTGGGCAGGGCGCTGTCCTCCACGACAGCCGCCTCCGCCGCTTCCATCATCTCAAGGATCGGAGCAGGGGCAGGCGCCACCATCATGATGGGCAGGTCTGCCGCCACCACCTCGGGCTCGTCCGGCATGTCAAAGGCCGACAGCCCCGCCGCCGCCGCCGCCCAGTCGATCGGCGCAAATTCCGGCACGTCCTCCGCAGCAGGTGTTTCGGGCGCAGGCGCGGCTTCTGCCACAGGTTCCGGCGCAGTCATCAGCAGTTTCGCGGCATCCTCAAGACTGACCGACAGAAGCTTTCCTTTCGGGATCGGCTTCGGGGCAGGCGGCTCCGTCACCACCACGGGTTCCGGCTCGGGTTCCGGTTCGGGGATTGCTTCCACGATGGGCACGATCAGGCGCGGCGGCGTCTCGACCGCCTTCCGCATCAGTGTGATCCGCGCCGCACGGAGCGCCCGCCGACGTATTCCGTCACGCTCACGCATGTAGAACGGGTCCAGCGCCTCCAGCGCTTCTTCCGGATGCAGGTCTGCCACCGCCTTCAGCAAGGCCTTGGCCACCACCCGATGCGCCCGTTTCTTCCGCGCCGCCGCCATCTCCCGCTCCCGCCATCGCCGCCGCAGGCACTTGGCACGCGGCTTGCACTGTTCTCCCCGATCAAGGGGCCACTCCGTCTGCGGGCGGGGGCCGCCCATCGCCAGAGGACAGACTCAATGACGGTTGGTTTCGCTGAATCGATAGGCCTGCATGCCCAAGCCCTCGTCCTGCGCGAAAAGCGCGGCGAGATTCTTGCCTCCAACATCGCCAATGCCGCGACCCCGGGCTTCAAGGCGCGCGATTTCGACTTCGAAGCCGAACTCGCCCGCGCCCGCGGCACCACCGGCCCGGCCCGCACCGCCTCGGGGCACCTCGCTGGCACGCTGGCTGATGGCAATCTCGGCTATCGTGTGCCCGTCACCGCCTCGCTCGATGGCAACACGGTCGAACTTGGCGTCGAACAGATGGAATTTGCGGAAAACACCGTCCGCTACCAATCCAGCCTCACCTTCCTCAACCGCCGCATCTCCGGCCTGATGTCCGCCATCAAGGGAGAATAAGGATGACCGAGATTCGCAACGTCTTCGACGTCGGGGCCCGCGCCTTGTCGGCCCAGATGGTCCGCATGAACACCGTGGCCTCCAACCTCGCCAATGCTGGCTCAGTCGCTGGCTCGCCCGAAGATGCCTACAAGGCGATGCGCCCCATCTTCGAAACCGAATATGCCCGCGCCGAAGAGGGGCTTTCGACCGCCAATGTCGCCGATGTGGTGATGCTCGACCGCGAACCGCAAAAGATCTTCCGCCCCGATCACCCCGACGCCGATCCCGAAGGCTTCGTCTACGCCGCAGCGGTGAACACGGAAGAAGAGATGGTCGAAATGGTCGAAGCCAGCCGCCAATACCAGAACACGCTCGAAACCATGTCCACCCTGCGCGCCCTCATGGCACGAACCATGCAGATGGGCCAGTAACGCCAGCCCGGCCCGCGACCGACACCCGGAAGGAACGCCATGATCAGCATCGACGCCACCACCGGCAACGTCAATCTGAACGCCAACCGCGCGTCCGGCACCCCGGCCGCGGCACAATCCGCCACGGCCACCGATTTTTCCGGCGCGCTGGGCCAGCAGGATTTCCTCACCCTGATGCTCGCGCAGCTGCGCAATCAGGACCCGCTCCAGCCCATGGAGAACGGCGAATTCCTTGCTCAGCTTGCGCAATTCTCCACCGTCTCGGGGATCGAGAAGGTCAACGACACCCTCGCCAGCATGGGCGAAGGCATGGGCGGTGATTTCCGCATCGCCACCGCGGCCAACCTTCTGGGGCATGAGGTGCTTGTTCCCGGCAACATCGCCCGTGCCAGCAAGGACGGCAGCGTGAACGGCGTCGTGGACCTGCCCGCCAATGCCAGCTCCGTCGTCGTCAGCTATTCCAATGCCACCACCGGTGCCCTGCTGCATTCCCAGACCTTTGCCGACCAACCCAAGGGCCTGATGGGCTTCTCCTGGTCCGATCTGCCCCCCGGCATGGCCGATGCCCGCAGCCCTGTCCGCATCACCGTCTCGGCCACCACTGCCGACGGCACCGCACAGGTTGGCCCCTCCGTCTTCGCCCGCGTGCTGTCCGCCTCCACTGGCACGACCGCCGCCGACATGACCCTTCAGGTCGAGGATTACGGCGCGCTCAATGCGCTTGAAGTCGAAACCGTCCGTTAAGGCAGCAAAGAAACGTAAAGGTAAGGATACGCCCCCATGTCCATGAGCACCGCCCTCTCCGGCCTGATGGCCGCGCAAAGCGACATCTCCGCCACCTCGCACAACATCGCCAACGTCGGCACCATGGGCTTCCGTTCCAGCCGCGTCGAATTCGCCGACGTCTTCTCCTCCTCGCCCTTCGCGAACCAGCGCACCGCCATCGGCTCGGGCGTGCAGGTCCAGCGCGTCGCGCAGGACTTCACCCAAGGCAACGTGGTGACGACCGGCAACCTGCTCGACATCGCAATCGAAGGGCAGGGCTTCTTCGCCATCCAATCCTTCGGCGACCCGAACACGGCGGCGGGCGAGATGCGCTATACCCGCGCCGGGGCCTTCACGATGGATGCCGCCGGAAACGTGGTGAACGCCGCGGGCAGCGCGCTTCTTTCATGGCCTGTGGGGGCCGATGGCCGCCCGCTCACCTTCGACATGGCGCAGGCGCAGCCGCTGACCATCCCTCTGGAAATGGGCACTCCTGTCGCCTCGACAGAAGTGAACCTTGAACTCAACTTCCCCTCCGACAATGGCATGTTGGGCCAACAATCGGCCATCCCGCCGGTCGCCGCCTTCAACCCCGCCGATCCCACGACCTATGCCACCCGCACCCCGATCCCGCTCTTCGGGTCCTCCGGCACCCCGGTCGAGGCCGAGGCCTATCTCATCAAGATCGCCGAACCCAACGCCCTTTCCACCGATACGGTCTTCGAAATCCGCCTCCTCGTCCAAGGGGCAGAGATGGCACCCACCGCCCCAGCCACCCAGAACACCATCACCTTCGACGCCACCGGTGCCATCACCGCAGGCCAGACCCTGCCCTTCGGCACGAATGGCCTTGTCGTCGATCTGGGCGGCTCCACCCTCACCACCTCGCCCTTCGCTGTGCAGACCGCCACCCATAACGGTGCCTCCGCAGGCCGCCTCACGAACCTAGAGCTTGATGGCACAGGCGGCGTCTGGGCCACATACGGCAGCAACGGCCGCATGCCGATGGGCCAGATCGTGCTGGCCACCTTCACCAACCCCGGCGGGCTCAAGATCAACGGCAACGCCACCTTCTCGGCCACCGCCGAATCCGGCATGCCGCTGACCGGCACGCCGGGCACCTCGGGCTTCGGCCTCCTGCGCTCGGGCGCGCTCGAACGCTCCAACGTCGAACTGACCGAGGAATTGGTGAACCTGATCTCTGCCCAGCGCAACTATCAGGCCTCTGCCAAGGCGATGGAAACCTCCACCTCGCTGATGCAGACGATCATGAACATCCGCACCTGAGGCCCCTGAATGGATCGCCTGATCTACACGGCACTCAACAGCCTTGCCAATCTGCGCGGCGCGCATATCGCCACCGCCCAGAACCTCGCCAACCAGAATGTCCCGGGTTTCCGCCGGGACTATCTGCCGGAAGGGCAGGCCTTCGTGCTGGAAGAACAGGGCGATCTGCAGGCCCGCGCCTTTCAGGTTCCCGAAGAGAATGCCGCCTTCTCACGGCAGGCGGGGTTCCTCAACCAAACCGACCAGCCGCTCGACATCGCCTTGGCCGACAAGGGCTGGTTCTACATCCGTCCCGAAACCGGCGGTGCCCCTGCCCTCACCCGACGCGGCGATCTTCAGGTCGCCTCCGACGGCATCCTGCGCACCGGGGCGGGCGATGCCATCCTCAATCAGGCGCTCCAGCCCATCGCCGTGCCACCCTTCCGCAGCCTCACGGTCAACGAGATCGGCACCATCTCCATCGAACCCCTCGATGGCGAGCCCGGCGAACGGGTAGAGATCGCCACCATCGCCACCACCCTCGCCGCAGGTGCGGTGCTGACCAAAGGCCTCGACGGCCAGATCCGCCCCGTCGATGGCCGGCCCGTCCCCGCCCCCGATCAAGGCGGCAAGGTGCTGCAAGGCGTCCTCGAAGGATCGAACGTGAACTCGACCGAGGAACTCATCACCTCCATCGACATCCAGCGCAGCTTCGAACTCAATCTGCGTCTCATCACCTCGGCCAAGGAACTGGACGAGGCTGGCACCCGCCTCCTGCGGATGCCCGAATCCTGATCCCAGCGCCTGATCCGGCGGCCCGCTCTCGGCCAAGGCCCTGAATTCGCGCGCATCGCAACCGGGGATGGCACGCCCCTTGCACCAGACAGGATGACAGACACATCCAAAGGTGCCCCAGATGACAACCGATGCGATGCACGTGGCCAAGACCGGGCTGGATGCCCAGCAGACCCGGATGCAGGTCATCGCCAACAACCTGGCGAACGTGAACACCACGGGGTTCAAGCGCGACCGCGCGAATTTCGAAACCCTGCTCTACCAGAACATCCGCCCCGCCGGGTCCCCCACCTCCGAAGGCACGCAGCTGACCACGCCGCTCGCCGTCGGCACCGGGGTCCGCGTGGTGAACACCGAAAAGCTCTACACGCAGGGCAGCCTCGTCACCACCGACAATGCCTTCGACGTGGCGATCGACGGGCAGGGCTTCTTTCAGGTCCTGCTGCCGGATGGCCGCATCGGCTACACCCGAGACGGCACCCTCTCGCGCAATGCCGAAGGCACGCTGACCACCGCCTCGGGCTATGTCGTGCAGCCCGAAATGCAGATCCCCGACGGTGCCCTCTCCGTTTCAATCTCAGGCGACGGGATCGTCAATGTCACCCTGCCGGGCGAGATTGAACCGCAGGAAATCGGTCAAATCACGCTGGCCACCTTCTCCAACCCGCGCGGCCTTGAACCCATCGGCGAGAACTTCCTCGTCGAAACCGCCGCCTCCGGCCCCGCCATCGTCGGCAACCCCTATGCCGATGGCATGGGCAAGCTGGTGCAGGGCACGCTCGAATCCTCGAACGTCAATGTCGTTCAGGAACTGGTCGACATGATCGAGACGCAGCGCGCCTACGAAGTGAACTCCAAAACCATCTCCGCATCCGACGAAATGATGCGCTTCCTGTCCAACAATCTCTGAGGCTGACCGATGAAATCCGCTCCTCTCGCCCTTTGCCTGATCCTCGCCGCTGCGGCCTGCACGCCCACCTATATCGAGGAAAAGGAAAGCGAAGCCTACGCCCCGGTCTACCCGGAGCTTGCCTATACCGACAGCGACGCCCTGCCCACGGGCGGCATCTACACCGCCTCGTCGGCGGGCCTCTTCGCCTCGGACCGCCGCGCGGCGCGGGTGGGCGACATCCTCACCGTGCAATTCACCGAACGCTTCCAGGCGTCAAAGACGCAATCCGCCTCGGGCTCGCGCTCCAACGACTATTCGCTCGACATGCCCGATATCTTGACCCTCGGCCTTGATGACGGGGTGCTCGAGAACGGCACCGACCAGTCCTTCGCCGGTCGCGGGCAGGCGCAGCAGTCGAACTCGCTCACCGGCCGTCTTTCCGTGCAGGTCGTCCGCGTCCTGCCCGGCGGGCAGCTGGAAATCATGGGCCAAAAGCGCCTGACCCTGAACAACGGCAACGAATATGTCCGCCTCACGGGCGTCGTCCGCCCCGAGGACATCAACGCCCAGAACGTGGTCGCCTCCGACCGCATCGCCCATGCCTCGATCAAATATGTCGGCGCAGGCTCGGTGCATGACACCGCGCGCCCGGGCTGGCTGCGCCGCGGCCTTGATGCGGTGTCGCCGCTGTGATCCGCTTCGCCCTCGTCACCCTGCTTCTGCTCGTCGCGCTGGCCCCCCCGGCCAGCGCCGACCGGCTGAAGGACATCACCTCGGTGGCCGGGGTCCGGTCGAACCCGCTTGTGGGCTATGGCGTCGTCGTCGGTCTGTCGGGCAGCGGTGACGGCAATTCCGGCCTCACGCTCCAGTCGCTGCAATCGCTTATCTCCCGCCTCGGCCTCACGGTCGAGGCTTCCGACCTAAACGCCCGCAATGCCGCCGCCGTCATGGTCACCGCCGAACTGGCCCCCTTCATGAAGGAAGGGCAGGTCCTCGACGTCACCGTCTCCACCGTCGGCTCGGCCAAGTCGCTCAAGGGCGGCACGCTGCTGATGACGCCCCTCATGGGCGCGGATGGCGAAATCTACGCCATCGCACAAGGCAACCTCATCGTCGGCGGTCTTGGCGTCGAAGGGCAGGACGGCTCCTCCCTCACCGTCAATGTTCCGACAGTGGGCCGCATCCCGCGCGGCGGCACCGTCGAACGCGCCGTCGATGCCCCCTTTCAGGACACCGACTCGCTCGTCCTCAACCTGAACCGCCCGGATTTTTCCACCGCCGCCGCCGTCGCCAAGGCGATCAACGAGGTCTTCGGCCCCGATATCGCCACCGCGCTTGACGGCACATCGGTCGCGGTCCGCGCACCCTACGATCCGAACCAGCGCGTCACCTTCATGGGGATGCTCGAGAATATCGAGGTCACCCCAGATGCCCCCGCCGCCCGGGTCGTGGTCAATTCCCGCACCGGCACCGTCGTCATCGGCGGCCATGTCCGCGTGACCCCCGCCGCCATCACCCATGGCTCGCTCACCGTCTCCATCTCCGAAGACCCGCAGGTGAACCAAAGCGCGACCGTCGTGAACGGCGACGGCACCGTCGTCGTCCCCGGCGAAACCACTGTCACCCCCGACAGCACCATCACCGCCACCGAAGAGGCCAACCGCGCCTTCGTCTTCGATCCCGGCGTCTCCCTCACCTCTCTCGTCGACGCCATCAACGCCGTTGGCGCCTCACCTTCCGACCTTGTCGCCATCCTCGAAGCGCTGCGCGAAGCGGGCGCCCTTCGGGCCGAACTCGTGGTGATCTGACATGGACTTCAAACCCATCTCCACCCCCGTCTCGCTGACCCCGCCGTTGAAGGACCAGCAGGCCGAACTGCGCAAGGCCGCCGAAGGGTTCGAAGAGCTTTTCCTCGGCCTCTTCCTCAAATCCGCCCGCGCCAGCTCGCTGGGCGAAGACATCATGGGCAGCAGCGCCGTCGACAAAACACGCGACCTCTTTGATGCCGAGATCGCCCGCGCCTCCGCAGGCCGCACCGGCTTCGGCATCGCCGATGCCGTGGAACGGCAATTCTCGCGCTTCGTCTCGCCCTCGGCAGCCACCAACGCTTACAAGGCTGACTGATGTCGAACATTATGGACATCGCCAAGTCGGCGATCGGTGTCTATCGCACCGCGCTGGGCGTCACGGGCGAGAACATCGCAAACGTGAACACCGAAGGCTATCGCCGCCGGGATGTCACCACCGAACAGATCGGCGGCGCGCGCACCACCGTCACCACGCTTGCCACCGGCGGGCAGGGGGTGGAGATCGATCAGATCCGCCGCGCCTTTGACGAATTGCTCGCTCAGCGGCTCCGCACCGCCTCCGCCGATCTCTCTTCCGCCGAAATCCACCACGACGCCGCTTTGGCCGTGGAAACCGTGCTTCTCCCCCGCACGGGCGGCATCGACGCCGCGCTCGAGGATTTCTTCGCCGCCGTCGGCAGCCTTGCCGCCTCCCCTGCCGATACCTCGCTGCGTCGTGTGACGCTTGAGGCAGGCAATACCCTTGCCTCCGCCTTTCAGGGCATCGCGGCGGGTCTGATCCGCCTGCGCGAAGACACCTACAACGCCGCCGAGGCCGCCGCCGCACAGGCCACCCGCGATCTGGCCGATCTGCACGAACTCCAGCTCCGCTTCACCTCCAACGCAGGCAATGTCGGCGCGCTCAACCCGCTGCATGACGAACGCGACCGCCTGCTCGGGCAACTGGCCGAAAACATCGGCATCTCCGTCTCGCTCGATCCTGCCGGGCGCGCCACCGTCACGCTGGGCGTGGATGGCGGCGGCCCCCTTCTTCTCGGCCCGGGTGGCCCGGCCACCCTCTCCGTCTCTGGCACCACCGACCTCACCCTGACGATCGACCGCGAAGGCACCACCCGCGACACCCGCATGCTCGGCACAGGTGGCTTGGGCGGCTATGCCATCGCGCTTGGCGCCATCGGCACCGCCCTGCAAGAAGTGGACGCCCTTGCCCGCAAGATGGCGGGCGAAATGAACGCCGTCCATTCCGCAGGGCTCGACCTGACCGGGGCACCCGGCGGCGACATGTTCTCGCTCGACGGCTGGGCCATGACCCGCGCCGCTGGCAATCAGGGCTATGCCCGCGCCGTCATCACGCCCACTGGCCCGGCAACAACCGGCCCCATCACCCTGATCCGCGATCAGGCCGCAGGCGTCTGGCGCGCCGAAGACGCAGGCGGCACCGTGCTGGGCAGCGCCGACCGCCTGCTCGTCCTGCCCGGCGTCACGATCGAGATCGACGGCGAACCCGCCAATGGCGACCGCCTCACCTTCAACCCCACGACGGGGCTTGCGATCAACATGCGCTTCCTGCCCGAAGTGCCCGAACGCCTTGCCGCCGCCGTCGCCACCCTTGTCGCGCCTTCTGCAGGCAACACCGGCTCCGGCTCCGTCGCCATGGCGGCGACAACCGTCGCCCCCCCGACCGTGCCGGAACTTTCCACCCTTCTCACCGGAGCGAACACGGCGGCGGGCGCAGTCACGCTCCTCTCCTCCGGTGTCGTGGGCTACATCCCCGCCGGCGCGACAGCGGCCAGCTTCGCCAGCCTCGGCGCGCAATCCTCGGCCGAATTTGCGCTCGCCGATGCCGCCGTCGATGGCACCAGCAGCCTGACCGTCACGCTGGACGGCACGCCCCACACCTTCAACCTCACCACGCTGGCCGGGGGCGGCCCCCGCCCCGCGGGCTGGACCGTCGCGCAACTCGCCGCCGCCCTGACCTCCGGGCAGTTCGAAACCGGCGCGGGCGAAACCTTCGCCTCCCTCGGCCTTGCCGCCGCAGGCACCGACGGCGCGCTGACCTTGTCGCGCAACACGGGCAACATCACCTCCGCCACGCTCGATGCACAAGGGGCCACCATCACCCCCGGCGCGGCCCAGGGCGGCACGCTGCAGATCTTCACCCGCGAAGGCCGCCAGATCGCGGGCACCCCCCTCTCCGCCGCCGAAATCGCGCTGCTCTTCACCGAGGCGAACGGTTTCCTCCCCGGCGCGGAATACGTCACCGACTATCTCGAAGGACCGGGCGGCGTCGGCTATCGCGGCCTCACGCTCAACAGCGATCAGGCCAGCGGCCTGCAGACCGCCACCTTCGCACCGCATGCCCCCGTCACGTGGTCGGGCTCCATCGAAGCGGCGGCCTCCCCCGCCCGCAGCATCCTTCTCGAAGAACCCGGCGCATCGCCCATCCCACTGACCCTGCCCCCCGGCAGCAGCGCGCAGCGCCTCGCCCAGATGATGAACGACATCTATCCGGGGCTCGAGGCGCGCGCCTCCACCTCTGCCCAACTCACTGTCGCGGGTGACGGGCGCGTATCCTTCCTGCTTGAAGGCAGCAATGGCACGCCACTCACCGTGACGGGCGATGTCGCGGGCGGTCGGCTGGATTCGCTGCTCCTGTCGGTCAACGCCCTGACAGGCTCCACCGGTGTCGCGGCGCAACTGTCGCCCGATGGCACGCGCCTCCTGCTCACCCACCCGGGTGGCGCAGATCTGCGCATCACCAACCTCACCCATGCCGGCGCAGGCACGGTCTCCCTGACCCCGGCAACGGCCAATGGGCAGACGCTTGCCGCAGGCGTCACCCTCGGGGCCGGGGTGGATGCCGCGCGCCTGTCCGGTCAGGTCACCTTGTCCCAGTCGCAGGGCTTCACCGTCACCATCGATGCAACCCGCATCGACTCCACCGCCGATGCCCTGCAGGGCGGGCTGGTCACCTCTACCGCCACTGCCGCCGGGGCGGGGCGCATGCTCACCTTCGCCTTCGATCCCGCCATCGACGGCTCCACCGCCGCCGCCACCGGGGCCTTGGCAGGCCCCACCGATTACGCCCTCACCTTGGGCGGGCGCAGCGTCACCTTCAACACCGCCACCGGTGCGGCCAGCTCTGCCGCCGATGTGGCCGCAGGCCTTGCCACGCTCCTGCGCGAAGACATGCCGACTGCCAGCCTCTCCGGCGCAGCCCTGGGCAGCCTGCCCGCCGATGGCACCTCCACCATCGTCCGCCTCGACGGGCAGGATTACGTCCTGCGCATGCAAGGCGGTGCCGTGCAGGTCAGCGGCCCGGAAACCGGCCGCCTCTCGGCCAGTTTCGATGCCTCCAACCGCCTGCAACTCACCGTCAATGGCGGCAGCACGGAGGCGGGCTTCCTCTCCATCCCCAACACCTCTTCCGTCGCTGCTTTCGGCCTTGCCCCCGCGCAACTGCCGCAATCGCGCCTGACGGGCCAGCCCGCCACCGGCCCTTACCCGGTGCCGATGCAGGTCGAGGTGGGCAGCACCCTCTACACCCTCACCGTCAATGGCGGCCCGACCGTTACCCTTCCCCCCGGCTTCCCCGGCACAGCCTCTGTCGATGGCACCGGCGCGATCACCCTGTCGCTCCCTGCCACTTCGGCCAATGCCCGTATCCTGCCGGGTGCACAGGCCGCAGGCTTCTCCTCCCTCGGCGCCGCTGTCTCGGTCACAGGGGCCAGCCTCACCGCCCTGTCCTCCAACGGCAGCGCGCTAAACATCCCCGTCACGACCTCCTCGCTGGCCGGACAGCGGATCAACCTCACCAACCTGCCCCCCGAAGACCTGATCGTGGTGATGACCGGGGCCAGCAACCTGCGGCTTGCAGGCTCCATCACCGCAGGCCCACCGCCCAGCATCCTGCCTTCCGTCGAATTGCGCGTGCTTGATGCGACCGCCAACCGCGTCGGCCTCTTTGACATCGCCACAGGCCATTCCATCGGCACGCGCGTCCTCGATGCCACGGGCGGCACCGTGATCGACGGCCTTTCCATCTCAGTCACCGGCAATCCGGCCACGGGCGACAGCTTCCGCCTTACCCCCAACACCGACGGCCGCAATGACGGACGCGCGCTCGATGCCATCCTCGGCCTGCGCTTCGCCGATGTCACCACGGGCCGGGGCGGCTTCGCCTCCATCCTCTCCAACCTGCAATCCGAAGTCGGCACCCGCGCCGCCGCCGCAGGCCAGCGCGTCTCGGCCCGCGAGGCTGTCCACGACACCATCCGCCGCGCCGATGCCGAACAGGGCGCCGTCGATCTGGATGCCGAGGCCGCCCGCCTTCTGGAACTGCAACAGAACTACAACGCCGCCGCCCAGATCATGCGGGTGGCTCAGGAACTCTTCGATACCCTCATCTCCTCGCTCTGACCCTTTTCTGAAAGGTCCAACCCATGGCCGGCAGCATCGGCAACGCCCTCTTCGGCAAGATCACGATGGAGAATTTCAACCGCCTCTCGGGCGAAATCTCCGACCTGCAGGCACAGATCTCCTCCGGCAAGAACGACCCCCGCCCTTCGGCCGATCCGATGCGCGCGGCCAAGCTGTCCGCCGTCACCGAACAGCGCGGCGCGATCGACCGCTTCACCGAGAATGCGCAGCTCGCCACCGACCGCCTCGATCAGGCCGATCTCCAGATGGGAGAGCTTGGCAACATCATCCGCGCCTTCCAGCAGATTTCGCTGCAGGCCGCCAACGACACCCTCACCGAGGAAGGCTTCGCCGGTCTGCGGTCCGAGGCGGAATCGCTGCGCACCTCGCTGCTGACCGTCGCGAATGCGCGCGATACCTTCGGCCTGCCCCTCTTCGCGGGCTTCGGCAGCGGCGAACCCTTCACCGATGGCCCGAACGGCGTCGAATATCGCGGCGATGGCGGCCGACCGACGCTCCGGCTGACCGAAACCGCTACGTTGGCCACCGGCCTAAATGGGTCCGAAGTCTTCATGTCCGTCCCCACCGATGACGGCGATGCAAAAAGCCTGTTCGAAATGGTGGATGACCTGATCGCCTCGCTCACCAAGCCGCTGCAGACCGCCCGCCCCGACAGTTCGGTCGCGGGGCAGGGCCTCTTCACGCCCATCACCAGCCGCACCCCCGCCACGCTCAGCTTCGATCTGTCCGGTCCCACCGGCAGCACCCGCATCTCAGCCGAGGTGATGACCGGCGCCCCCGACTCCATGCTCGCCGCCATCAACGCGGCCACGCCCCAGACGGGTGTCACCGCGACGCTCGCGCCGGATGGGCAAAGCTTCATCCTCTCCTCTATCGGCGACATCCACCTGTCCAACTTCTCGCAGCCCGACAGCCCGCGCGCGCCCGTCGCCAGCCTCGTCGCGCTGGACCAGTCGCTCCAGCCAATCCGCAGCGGCATCCTTTTGCGCAACGATGCCATTTCCGCCACCCGCCTCGTCGGGGCCTTCGGCGATGCCGTCACCCACGCCGCCGCCCAACGGGCCGAGGTGGGCGCGCTGGGCCGCCTTGCCGAAGATCACGCCGCCGTCCTCGCCGACCGCAAGCTGCGCGTCGACAAGGCCGTCGCGGGGCTAGAGGATCTGGACGTCGCCGCCGCCATCACACGGGTGCAGCAACTCCTCCTCACCGAACAGGCATCGCAGCAGACCTTCGTCAAGATCAACGGGTCCACCCTCTTCGACTATATCCGCTGATCCCGCGCATCTGGCGCGCCCCTTGCAGAAGGGCGGGCATGATCCGCCGCGCCCTTGCCCTCTGCCTCGCGCTCTTCGCCCCCGGCCTTGCCGCGGCGCAGGATTGCGCCCGCCTCGCTGCCGAGGCCGGGGCCGAAGCTGGCATCCCCGACGGCCTTCTCCCCGCCATCTCACTGGTCGAAGCCGGGCGCGGAACGGGCAATGGCGGCATCGCGCCCTGGCCCTGGACGCTGAACGAAGGCGGCAAGGGCATGTATTTCGACACCCGCGAAGAGGCGCTTGCCTATCTGGCCGAGGCGCTTGCCCGTGGCGTCACCAATATCGACATCGGCTGTATGCAGTTGAACTGGAAATGGCACTCCGCCGGATTCGCCTCGCCGGAAGAGATGATCGATCCGGTCCGCAACACCCGCTACGCCGCCCGCTTCATGACCGAACTGCACAACCGCCTCGGATCGTGGGAAGTGGCGGCCTCCGCCTATCACTCCACCGATCCCGAACGCGGGCAACGCTATCTCGAAAAGGTCATGGCCGCCCGCTCCTCCTTCCGCTTTACCCCGGAAGAGGGGGGTGAGGCCGCCGCCGAAGGCGGCACGCTTCTCACCGCGATCCCAACCGAACTCGACGGCATCCTTGCGCATGGCGGGTCACCCCTCATCGCGCTGGCCTCCGCGCCGCCCGCCGATGGCTGGGAAGGCGAAACCCCCTTCGATAGCCTCGAAGAGCCCGCGCCCGACCTGCCCATGGTCCTTGCCGCCGCCGCCACGACCCTTGCTCTGCCAGAAAATCTGCCCCCGCGCCTGCGTCACCGCTGGTCCGAAGTCGAAGCAATGCGTGAACTGCTGGCAAATGACCCATAAACCATTTGTCTAACGCCTGTTAACGCATTGTAGTTTATATCGAAATTGCCCATCCGTAAGTATGGCCCATACCTATACGCCCGATCACCTGCCATACGTTTCCAAATCCAACTCGCGCCGCCGCGTCATTGAATCGTCCCAATTGCCACTATGAATTGATCCTCGTGAACCGTAGGAGATTTCTTATGACGACGCACTGGATTGACCGTGATGTTTCTGCCCAAGCCCTTCCCGTTCCCGTAACCATGGTCGATCGCATCATCGTCGGAGAAACCGCCCCGATGCGTCAGCTCAAGCGGATGATCGCCGCTGTCGCCGTCTCGGATGCCGCCGTCCTCGTCCGGGGTCCCACTGGGGCCGGCAAGGAACTGGTGGCCGAGGCGCTGCACCGCGCCTCTGGCCGCAAGGGGGCGCTGATCGCCGTCAACTGCGCCGCCATCCCGGCCGAGCTTCTGGAAAGCGAACTCTTCGGCCATGAGAAGGGCGCTTTCACCGGCGCCGAACGTGCCCGCCCGGGCCGCATCGAACAGGCCGCCGGCGGCACCCTCTTTCTGGACGAGATCGGCGACATGCCCCTCGCCCTGCAGGCCAAGCTTCTGCGCGTCCTCGAAACCCGCCGGATCCAGCGTCTGGGGGCCAGCTCCGAACAGACCGTCGACTTCCGCCTTGTCACCGCCACGCACCGCGACCTCACCGCCGCCGTGGCCGCGGGCACCTTCCGCGCCGACCTCTTCTTCCGCATCTCGGTCTTCCCGCTCTCGGTGCCCAGCCTTGCCGAACGCACTGCTGACATCCCCCTCATCCTCGCCCGCCTGATCGAAGAATACAGCAGCGCCAACCCCGCCGCCGAACCCCCGCATTTCGATCTGGGCGCCATCCGCGCGCTTTCGGCCCATCCGTGGCCGGGCAACATCCGCGAGTTGAAGAATGTCCTGATGCGCGCCTTCGTCATGCTGCCGGGCCGCATGGTCACCGCGCGCCATGTCCGCGACAACCTGCTCGGCATGGAAATGCCCGACCCGGAAACCGCCGATGTGGCGATGCCCGAACCGCCCGCCCCGCAGGCCAAGGGTGATCTGCCCGATCCCTCGCAGTTCCACGACGCGCTGCAGCGTCTGGGCGACATCGACCTGCGCGGCTACATCCGCGACATCGAAGTGGCCCTGATCGAGGCCGCGCTGGACAAACGGCAAGGCAATGTCGCGCAGGCCGCCGATGCGCTGCGCCTGCGCCGCACGACCCTGATCGAAAAGATGAAGAAATTCGGCATCCGCCGCGGCCTCGTGGCCTGACGCAATCTCCTTTTCCCGCGTCTTCCCCTTCGCGATGGAAAAGGTCTCGGGCCGCCCTCAGAGAAGGTCTCAGGGGCGGCCCTTTTTCAATCCGGCTTGTTCCACTGCGCGACAAGGTTATCCAGATAGGTGCCCGTGCTGCGCAGCCCGGCAATCGCCGTCTCCATCGCCGTGAACCGCGACAGATACCGCTTCTCCAGCAGTTCCGCCCGCGCATCCAGCGCCTCCAGCCGCTCTGTCGCCTCGGTCACCCGGCTGGTCAACTGCGTTTCCCGTTCCCCAAGGCTGTTCGCCCCGCTCGCCAAGGCGCCATCCAGCATATTCTCCAGCGCGGACAGAAAGCTCTTGCCATAGCGCACCTGGGTTTCCGTCAGGTCCGCAGGCACCGTCACGTTCATCCCGGCCAGCCGCCCCCCAAAGGCGAAATACTGATCCTGCCCGGTTGGCTGCGGCACGCGGAAGACGGGCGTTCCGTCCAGCGTCGCCACCCCCGTCGCCACATCGCGCCGGAAGGCGAAACTGCCGCCCTGCGCCGCAGCGCCGGGCGCCCCGCCCACGGTCACCCGTGAATCGCTTGCCGACAGACGGTCACTGAACACCATGTCGAAAGACGTCGGGTCCTGATTGAAGGCCCGCTCAAAGCGCAGCGAATCCAACCGCAGCGATCCGTCGCGGTTCGTCACCACCCCAAAATCCGACAACCGTTTCGCCTCGCTGCCAAACCCCGCGATCGGCGCGGCGATCAGCGCCGTCATTTGGGATTTCAGCTTCTCGACCAGCAGATCGCCAGCAAGCGCCCCTGCCTCCGCCCCCGCGACACCCCGCGCCGACAGGTCGTTCAACAGGTTGCGCGTGTTGTTCACCTGCTCGACCAGCGCCTCCATATTCAGTCTGGCCGTCTCGATGTTGCGCGCGAAATTCACCGTCGTGGTCGTTCCCTGCGGTGCCGTGATGTCCAGCCGCGCGCCCGGGATCAGGTCATCGATCACATTCGTCTGCCGCGACACTGTGATCCCGTCGACCGAGATCAGCGCATCCTGCGCCGCCTGAATCTGCACCGTGTCGATGGTGGTATTGGTGTCAAAGGCCGACAGCCCCGGCGCGGTCTGGGTCACCGTGATGTTCATGCTCGACGCCGCGCCCATCTCGGACACCACACCCAGAGAGAAGGTCCCATCCCCCTTGTCCAAAACCCGCGCCGACAGGCCCGGAATGCTGTTCATCGTCTCGGCCAGCATGCTCAGCGTGGCCCCGGCGGGAATGTTCAGCGTGCGCACCGTGCTCGACGGGTCCACCGTGAACTGCGGATTGCCCAAGGCATCGTCCGCCCAGGTCCCGAAGGCGATCTGCATCGCCCCGGCCCCCACCGTCTGGCTCTGCGAGGTGAAACCCTTGAATTCCAGCACCTGCCGCTGCGCGATCTGCTGCACGCCGACCGTCATCGTTTGGCTGGAGATTTTCGACGGATCGGTGATCGTCACCCCCACCCCGGCATTACCCGATGTGGCCCGCAGGACGGGGTTTTGCCGCAGAATATCCACGGCAGTGTTCAGAACGCCGAACTGCGCCCGCACCTCTCCCAAGGCCGAGATCTGCGTGTTCGCCGTTTCCACCCGCGCGGTCTGCCGCGCCTTCTGCGGTTCGATCTCCGCCGAAACAAGCGATGTCGTCAGCTCCCGCAGGTTCAACCCCGAGCCGTTCTTGTTCAGCGACGAAAGGATGTCCACGGTCATCGGTCAGACCTCATCTTGTGCAAACAGGAACGGCACAACCGTCGCGTGTCTTAGCGATCGGCCCAAAGGGCCAGCTTCACTCGCCCGCCTTGCCATCATAGTCGATCTCAATCTCGATCCGCCGGTTCTTGGCCCGGCCTTCATCCGTCAGGTTATCGGCCACGGGCGCGGTTTCGCCCTTGGACACCACGCTGATCTGGTCGGGCCGCACCAGCCCGGTCCGCACAAGTTCCTGCGCCACCGCCGAGGCGCGCGCAGCACCCAGTCCGAAATTGTCGCCGAAAGGTGAATTGGCCAAAGGCACATTGTCGGTATGGCCCGTCACCGTGATCCGCGCGCCGGGCGCCAACCCGTTCTGCGAGATTTGGTCCAGAATTTCGCGCGCTTCTTCGGTCAATTCGGCCGATCCCGGTGAGAAGGACCCGCCCGCGCCCACGGTCACAAAGACCGATCCATCCCGGCGTTCCACTTCGACAAGCCCCTGCGCGCTTTGATCCCGCAGCGCCACGCCCAGCTTGGCCTCGGCAAAGCCCGGGCTGGTGCCGCGCCCGGCCTCGGCCGTGCCGCCCGCGCCACCTGTTCCCGGCGCGGCCTCGCCCGTACCTTCCTCGGCGGGCTGATCCGGCGGGGTCGTGGCTTCGGCCACCTGCTCGGCACTGTCATTCGTTGCACCTGATGTCGGCTCTTCCACCGGCTCGGGATCGGTCTTGGCCAGACGTGCCAGCGCCTCCGCCACCTCTTCGGCGGTCGGCTGGTTCTCGCCCTCCGGCAGGCGGATCGTCACCTGCGACTTGCCCTGCTCCACCTTCACCTCGCCGGATGCCAGCGCATCCATCAACGCCTTCGCGGCGGCCTGCGCCACCTTCTCCTGCAATTGCTCCGCCGGGCTGCGGCTGTCGCTTTCGCCATCCCGATCCTGCCAAGGCCCTTCGTCGCCTTTCGGCGGCTCCTCGCCCTCGACAGAATCCGGCGGCTTCCCCTGCGGCTCAAAGCTCATTTCAAGAACCGTGCCGCCTTCGGGATTCTCCAGCAGGGGCGCCACCATTTCCGTGCCGAAGGTTTCGCGCATCGACCCGGCCATCTTCTTGAAGCTGACCTCGTCGAACTTCGCAAAGCCAAGGATCAGCACGAAGAAGGCCATCAGGTTGGTGGCGATATCGGCAAAGGTCGCAAGCCAGGCGGGTGCGCCGACCGGTGGGCAGGCCTTCTGATCCTCGTCATCCTCCTCCGGAGGGACGGGGACCACCTTCAATGCGACGACTTTTGCGGCGGCCATGATTGCGTCCTCAGGCGGCCATCAGCCGCGCCTGCTCCTTCGGGGGCAGCACCGTCACCATCTGTTCTTGCACGTTGCGCGGGCTGTCTCCGCGCGCGATCCCGCGCAGCCCTTCGATCACCAATTCCCGATAGGCCACTTCATCCGCAGTATAGCCTTCCAGTTTCGACAGGATCGGCCCGTAGATCACGTTGGCGATCAGCGCGCCATAAAGCGTCGTCAGCAGCGCCACGGCCATGGCCGGACCGATGGATTTCGGGTCCGACATGTTGCCCAACATCAGCACCAGACCGATCAGCGTCCCCACCATGCCCATCGCGGGGCCATAATCGATCCAAGCCTTCAGCGCGCTTTGGTTGCCCTCATGGCGCGACTTCATCGCCTTGATCTCTTGCTTCATCGCCTTGACAAGCTTCGCCTCATCCGCCCCGTCGATCAGCATCTGCAAGCCACGCTCAAAAAACCGGTCGGGCACCTGCTGGCCTTCCAGCGCCATCATCCCGTCCTTGCGCGCCACGGTGGCCAGCTCGACCATCCGCTCCACCACGGCAGGCATGTCGAAGGTGGATGGCTTGAAGGCTTTTCCCATCGCCTTGAAATGCCCGATGAATACGCCCATCGGCATCTTCATCATCACGATGAAGAAGGTCCCGCCGAACACGATCACGACGGACGCCACGTCGACAAAAGGTGACACGCCGCCCGCATACATCATCGACCCGATGATCATGACGACCGCGCCCACAAGGCCGACAAGGGTAGCGATATCCATCGCGCCGCTCCAGAGACTGCTGTGCTTCAGTCCCTAGGAACGGCAGGTATCCCGCCACCTATATACGCCGCAGTGCAAAATCTGCGTGATCGCGCAATTTCCTTTCAGCGCCCCCTCGCCTGCGCATCCCGCCCGCACATCCCGCGCGCGGACTCCGCGCCCCCCCGCGCCCCCCCGCGCAATGCGCGGATTAACCAGTACGCTCCCTGCGCCCGACGGCGAAGCTACGGAAATCAAGGGTAAATCCTGAATCTTTCACACGGCGCTAAACATCTGCGTAACAGGCCGTTGTCAATGCCGAGCGCATTTGGGGCGCGAAAGGGTATCAGGAGGCTGAAACCATGACGACGATCAATACCAACATCGGTGCCATCTCGGCACAGGCCAACATGAACAAGGTCAACAACGACTTCAACACGGCGATGACCCGCCTCTCGTCCGGTCTGCGCATCAACGGCGCCAAGGACGACGCGGCCGGCATGGCCATCGCGGAAAAGATGACCTCGCAGGTGATGGGCATCAACCAAGCTATCCGGAACGCCGCCGACGGCAAGAACCTGCTCGACACGACGGAAAGCGCGCATGTCGAAGTTTCGAACATGCTGCAGCGCGTCCGCGAACTGGCCGTGCAGTCCGCATCCGACACCAACACCAGCTCTGACCGCGGCAACATCACGGCCGAAGTCCGCCAGCTGCTGTCGGAAATCAACCGCGTCGCCGAAAACACCACCTTCAACGGTATGAAGGTGATGGACGGCTCCTTCACCAACAAGCAGTTCCAGATCGGTGCCGATGCGGGCCAGACCCTGAACATCTCCATCGACTCGACCGCGGCCACCCAGATCGGTGCCTACAAGCAGTCGACCCTGGCTTCGGCCTCTGCGACCGGCGTCGCCGCGCAGGACATCGTCATCACCGGCAGCGCCGGTAGCGCCGAAATCGCCGCGACCGCAGGCCAGTCGGCCGAAGAACTGGCCGCCGCCGTCAACGCCGCGTCGTCGATGACCGGTGTCGGCGCCACGGCCAAGACGCAGGCGACGCTGTCCTTCACCGGTGGCGCGGCTGCAGCCGGCACGGTCAGCTTCACGATCAACGGCACCTCCATCGGGACCGGCGTCGCGATCTCCACCGATGCTGGTGGCGCGATCGACCTGACCTCGCTGCGTGACGCGATCAACAGCAAGTCGGCCTCGACCGGCGTGACCGCGACGATGGGCGATGACAACACCTCGATCGTGATGACCGATGCCAACGGCACCAACATCACCATTGACGACTACGCCCATACCGCCACCACCCCGGGCATCACCCTGTCGATCGACGCCGACGGCGATCCGGCAACGGCGGCGGTCACCTCGACCCTCGCAGTGGGTGCGGCGACCACGGTCACCGGTCAGGTCAGCTTCACCTCGACCGAATCCTTCGCGATCAGCGCGACGGCAGCGGCGACCGGCTTCTTCGGGAACGCGGCGGCTGCGTCCTTCACCTCGGAACTTGAATCGGTGGCCGACATTGACCTGTCCACCGCTGAATCCTCGGCGAAGGCGATCGAAGTCATCGACGTCGCCCTGCAGAAGATCAGCCAGTCCCGCGGTGACCTCGGTGCTCTGTCCAACCGCCTCGACTCGACGATCTCGAACCTGACCAACATCTCGGTCTCGGTTCAGACCGCTCGCTCGCAGGTTGTGGACGCCGACTTCGCCAAGGAATCGACGAACCTCGCCCGTGGCCAGATCCTCTCGCAGGCTGCCACCGCGATGCTCGCTCAGGCGAACTCGTCCAAGCAGAACGTGCTGAGTCTCCTCCGCGGCTGACGAAAGCCCGACAGACGAAAGGATGCCCCCGGTCCATACGGACCGGGGGTTTCTTTTAATTTCAATTGGTTAATGCGTCGGAAACCCGCTGAAATACCCTGCCATCGGCCATTTTAGGGGTGTCAAACCAAAATTTTGCGCGCCCGGCAGGCCGTGAGTCATGTTCGCTGCAAGGAGACATTAACCATGCAGCTATTCACGTCCCAGTCCATCGGCCAGCGCCAATCGGTCGTCGTGACCGCCCAGCTTCAGCAGGCGATCCAGCTTCTGCAGATGGGCAATACCGACCTTGCCTCCTTCATCGAATCCCAAGCCGAGGAAAATCCCTTCCTCGATCTCGGGGCCCGCTCGGCCCAGCCGCGCGCCGCTGGCCCCGCCCGCGATCTGACCCTTCCGTCCCAACTCCGCTCCGGCGATGATGACTGGGACAAGCTGGGCCAGCTCGCTGCCGATCCCGGCCCCTCGCTCTATGCCCATGCCGCCGCCGAAGTGGCCCGCCTCGGCCTCTCCCAGCGCGAGTCGATGATGGCCGAAGCCTTCCTCGATGCGCTGGAACCGTCGGGCTGGCTCGGCCAGCCGCTTTCCGCCATCGCTGACCGCCTCTTCGTCGACGAGGCAGAAGTGGAGGCGCTCCTCCGCCGCCTGCAGCAGGTGGAACCCGCCGGTCTCTTCGCCCGCAACCTCGCGGAATGTCTGCGCCTTCAGGCGCGCGATCAGGGCCTGCTCACCCCGGCCTTTTCGGCCCTCCTCGACAATCTGCCGATGCTGGCGCAGGCCGATCTGCGCGGCCTCTGCCGCGTCTGCAACGTGGCGATGGAAGACCTCAAGGCGATGCTGCGCCAACTCCGCAGCTTCAACCCCAAGCCGGGCGCCACCTTCGACGGCACGCCCATGCCGCAGCGCGCGCCCGATCTGCTCATCACCCGTGGGGCCGATGGCTGGCGCGTGGATCTCAACCGTTCCACCCTGCCCACCGTCGTCGTCCGCGAAGGTGAAGCCCGCCGCCTTGCCCTGCGCCGGATCGAGGCGAACGCCTATGTCTCCGAACGCCTCTCGGTCGCCCGCTGGCTGTCGCGTGCGGTGGAACATCGCAACCAGACCACGCTCAAGGTCGGCGCCGAAGTCGTCCGCCGCCAGACCGAATTCCTTGAACACGGCCCCTCGCGCCTGCGCCCCATGGTCCTGCGCGAAGTGGCCGAAGCGATCGGCGTGCATGAAAGCACCGTCTCGCGCGTCTGCTCGGGCATCCTCATCGCCACGCCGCAGGGCACTTTCCCGCTGAAAAGCTTTTTCAGCGCCGCCCTCGCCGCGCGCGAAGGCGAAGGGGGCGAGGCGGGTTCCGCCGCCGCCATCCGCCACCGCATCCAGAAACTCATCGCCGCCGAAAACCCCGAAGAGCCGCTGTCGGATGATATCATCGCTCGCATCATCGGACAGGAAGATGGCATCCAGCTTGCAAGACGGACGGTAGCAAAGTATCGCGATCAGCTCCGCATCGCCTCTTCGGTGGATCGTCGCCGCCGCGCCCTGATGACAAAGGCCTGAGGGGACTGCGAAAGATACATGCACTTGTGAAAGGGAAGTCAGGTCTCCTGCTCACACAAGGGAAAAGGCCCGCCGGATCGGCGGGCCTTTTTCTTTCCCTTCAAGCCTTTCACGGGCAGATCACGCCGCCTGCGCCGCCGTCTCCTTTTCGGGGCAGAAGATGCAGCGATCCCCCGGCGACCGCGCCTGATGCAGCTTATGCGCCTCCGTCTCGCTGCGCGCCGCAACCACGCCCGCAAAGCCCAGACCCCGCGCCTGGCGATCCGTGCGCAGCAAGGGCAGCGCTGCTCCGCGTATCCACAGCGCCGCCGACAGCCACACCACCAGCGAAAGCCAAGGCGTCACGATGGCCGCAGCCACCATCCCCACCAGCAGCGTCGCTCCCGGCGCCCAGACACGCATCTGAAACAGCCACAGCGGCGGTGCTATCACTGCAAGCAGAGGCGCTTCCACCGCATAAAGGTCATACTGCCCTTCCGGGCCCCGCATCACCTCGTAATTCCGCAACCCGTCCGGATCGATCCGCGCCGCGTCGCCCTCTGGGGCGGGCAGGGCGGGCACCTGCTCCCAACGGCCCAGCGCCGTCG
>VYLE01000206.1_pt1 | contig 49343 bp, 41 predicted proteins | sample 5114391 | NCBI WGS metagenome assembly VYLE01 (sample SAMN12291771, study PRJNA351875) | freshwater metagenome | isolation source: freshwater lake | place: USA: Michigan, Kent Lake | collected 2013-08-15
CACCACCACCGCTGAACGCGCCGCCCATGCCGCTGCCGAGGCCGGCGAGCGACTGGTCACCGGCGAACCAAGTGCCTCCGCCGCCGCCTCCACCGCCGCCCCCACCACCGCCTCCACCGCCGGACCAGGATCCGGTCACCGCGGCCATCGCCGGATCAGGCTCGGCGTCGGCGACGAGCATCTGGGTCGGCGCTTCACCGAGCGCGAAGATCTTGAACGCCATCGTGACGCCCGCCGGAATCGTGAGACGGAAGCCGCGGGCGAGACCGTTGGGGGCGCCGAGGTCGTTCAGGTCGAAGCCGGCGAGCGCGATCGGCGTGGCCCGTGCAGCGTTCTTCCAGAGCATCGCCACGCCGCTGCGTCCTCGATCGAGATCGCTCGGCTGCACGGAGCAGGCGCGTTCGGCGACGATCGGATCATCGAGTTCGCCCGCGAGGATGGCGGAGAGTTCGACCGCGCCGGTCGGCGGCGGTCCGACGAGGAGCGCTTCAGGCATCCGGTCGCGCCGATGCGGCCGATCGTCGGCGACGCCGAGCGGAAAGTGCACATCGATGCGCACATCGGCGCTTCCGTCTGCGATGAGGAGCGACGCGATGGAGAGGCCGCTGAGCGCGTCGATCGCGGTCGTCGGCGCCACCTCGAGATCGCGCGCCGATGCGATGCGCACCGCACCGTCGCCGAGGGCGATCTCCTCGTCGGTCACGACGCGCCAGCCGCTCGCGTCGCGCAGCCAGACGCGCACCGCGGCGATCGAGTGGATCGTCGAGCGCTCGCGTGTGAATGTCGCGTCGCCGAGGGAGATCGCGTCGAGCGTGAGATTGCCGCCGAACACGCCTCCCAGCACATGTTCGCCGTTGAGGGCGAAGCGCACGGAGTCGAGTTCAATGGCACGCTCGGAATCGATCGGGTACAGGTCGCCGTCTGGGGCGCCGTCTGGGGCGGCCGAGAGTCCGATCGTCGAAGTCGTGATGAGCGCAGCGCACGCCACGAGCCAGTCCATGCTGGCCTCCTCTTCCTCTCCATCCGCCCGCTCTGTTCAGTCGAGTCCGACAGCCCTTGTGAGTCTTCCATTCGAACCGCGCAGCGCGGAAAGACTCCATCTCATGTTTCGCATGGCCCGACGACCTGTTCCGGTCATGCGGCTGATTCGGCCGATGCTCCCGCCGACTGACGCTTCGCGGCCTTGCGGTCCTCGCGGAGTCGCTTGAAGAAGTCCTTCAGGAGCCCCGCGCAGCGTTCCGCCATGATGCCCGCGAACATTTCCGGACGATGGTTGAGTCGCTCGTCGCTGGTGATGCGGTAGAGCGACTCGCACGCTCCCGCCTTCGCGTCGACGGCGCCGTAGAGAACGCGGCCGACGCGGGCGTTGACGATCGCGCCTGCGCACATCGGGCAGGGTTCGAGCGTGACGGCGAGCGAGCAGTCGGTGAGCCGCCAGTCGTTCAGCTTCTTGGCCGCCGCGCGAATGGCAAGAAACTCGGCGTGGCCGCAGGGATCACGGTCGAGTTCGCGGGTATTCGCGGCCTCGGCGATGACCTCGTTGCCGCGATAGACGACGGCCCCGACGGGCACCTCGCCGACCGAAGCGGCCTGCCTCGCCAGCTCGATGGCCCGCTCCATCATGGCCATGTCGAGCGAGGACAGGCCCGGGTTTCTGCTTGTGACAAGTCGCAACTGCGCCATCATTCGTCTCCGCCTTGCGCACGCACCGCGCCCGCGCCGCTCCCGGCGCGACCACCAAACTCCCGTTCGTCGAAGACCGACGGTGCGGCGCGGCATCACTGAGTGCCGCCTCCGCGGGCATCCTCATCGGCATCGCCGTCGGGTTCCCGACGCGTGGGATGTGTGGTTTGGGGCGGGAGGCCCGTCGGCGGCACGGGTCGTTCGGGCTGTTCGGTCTGCGACGGCGCGCCGGGGCGCTTACCGGACGGGTGGGGGGTGTGGTGCGGGCGTCTGGAGGCCCGAAGGCGACTGAAAAAGCCCTGGAGGATGTTTCCGTCGGAGACGGCTCCGGGGGGCACGGCGATGAGGAGGAGGATCCCGAGCTCGTACAGCAGGTAGAGCGGGATCGTCATGAGGGCCATCGAGGTGATGTCCGTCGTGGGCGTCACGATGGCCGCGATGATGACGAGGACGAAGAAGGCGATCCGGCGATTCGAGCGCAGCAGTTCGACGCGGATGATGCCGACCCAACCCAGCAGCAGGATGACGAGCGGCATCTGGAACGCCACCGCGACGCCGAGCATCATGAGCAGGACGAAGTCGATGTACTCGCCGACGAGAAACTGCTGGAGGTAAGCGGCGTCGCGGGCGAGCGGCGTCATCAGGACCAGCGCCTCGCCGTTGGCCTCGAGCGCGATGAAGAGCTGGCGCGTCGAGCCGAGCACCCAGACCTGGCCCGGGATCACCTCGGTGGGCATCGCGTCGAGCACGGGGATCGTCGGCGGCAGCGGTGCGTCGGCGGCGGGGGCGACGAGCCGCGGGGCCTCGCGCATGCGATCCTCGAGGCCGTACTGCACGAGCACGGAGAGCGTGATCGGCAGGAGCCCGAAGTAGAGCGTGCAGATGCCGGCGATGGTGAGGAGGAAGCTGCCCGGCACGAGCAGGCGGGCGAAGCGACGCTCGTGCGCGTAGAGCCCGGGCTCGACGAACTTCCAGACCTGCCAGACGATCCACGGACCGGAGAGGACGAGGGCGACGATGAAGGAGAGCTTCAGGTCGACGCCCATCATCTCGGTGACGCTGCGGGTCTGCATCTGGTCGCTGAGACCGGCGCGGGTGAGCGCGGTGCGCAGCGGCAACTCGATGATCGCACGCAGGTGATTGACGAAGAGGAACGCGACGATCGCGAGCGGGAGCGGGACGACGAGCGCGAGCATCGCGCGGCGCCGCAGCTCGTCGAGGTGATCGCCGAAACTCATGATCGCCTCGCGCGGACGGTCGCTCATGGCGTGACTCCCGAGACGCCGCGGATCGCGATGCCGAAGAAGCGCTCGGTGTTGGCGTCGAGGGCGTCGCCGAGCGCCGCCGCCGACACGCCGCGCAGCTCGGCGAGCCGTTCGACGATGTGCGGAATGAAGCGGGGTTCGTTCGGACGCGTCGTGCGGACCGGCTCGGGCGAGAGGAAGGGCGCGTCGGTCTCGACGAGCAGCCGGTCGGTCGGCGTGAGCGTCGCGGCGGCCGCGACCTCGCGGGCGTTGCGGAAGGTCACGACGCCGGTGAAGGAGATCGACGCGCCGAAGTCGAGCACGCGGCGGGCTTCCTCCGCCGTGCCGGTGAAACAGTGGAAAACGAAGCGTTCGCTGGGCAGGTGGCTCGCGGCGAGGATGGGCAGGAGATCGTCGAAGGCCTCGCGGCAGTGGATGACGACCGGCTTGGCGAGGCCGTCGCGCGTCCACGCCTCAAGCCGGGCGAGCTGGTCGGCAAGCACGCGACGCTGGAGATCGCGCGGCGGATGGGCGTAGTGGTTGTCGAGCCCAAGCTCGCCCCAGGCGACGCAGCGCGGCGACCGGCCTGCGCTGCGCAACTCGTCCCAGTCGATCGGCTCGTCGCTGTGCAGGGGATGGATCCCGGCCGAGCACCAGACATCGGGATGGGAGGCGGCGAGCGCAGCGCTTCGCGTCGCGTCCGCCGTCGATGTCGCGATCGTGATCGCGCCGTACACCCCGACGCTTCGCGCGGCGGCCATGACCTCCGGGACGCGGTCACGGAACTCCGGAAAGGTGAGATGGCAGTGGGAGTCGAACATGCCGGCGCGAGCCTCGCATTGTGGCAGCGATCCTCGTTCGCCGACGACCGGGGCGAGCTCCACACGCGTGTCATTCCGATGGGGTGCGCACCCGATGTCGATTTCGACATATTGCGGAAGCGGCCGGTACCATGCCGACGAGTGTTATCCGCTCTCGCATTGCGCGGTCGTGGGGCCGAGCGAGAGCCGCTTGCGTGCACAGTTGGGGTCGACGATCGCCGCTGAAGCGGAGACCGGGCCGAGTGGACAGGTTGTCCGCGAAGCACGGCCTCCGGGTGGAAGCGTCCATCCCGTTCGTGATTCACCGACTTTGATGTCGGCATTTCCGTTGACGGCACCCCTTGGCTGCCGTACCATCTCCGATCAACTTTGTGAAAAAAGGCACGAGACTTGACTCGGGCCTTGGACCGGGATCACGCCGTCTGTACGACGCCCGCATGATCCGGATGACCCGCGGATGACCCGCCACATCGTTGCGATTCGCCTCCGAGTCACCTCATGAGCCGATTCCTCTTCCCGAAGTGGTCCAATCTTCTGTTGCCGACGCTGCTCCTGATGGGCGCGATCATGCCGCTTTATGCGGTCTTCTTCGTTGCGTACGGATTCAGTCCGAAGACGCTCGAGGTCGGCTACCAACCGGAACAGCCAGTGCCCTTCAGCCACGCGGTCCACGCGGGCGTGCTCGGCATCGACTGCCGCTACTGCCACAACACCGTGGAGAACAGTGCGTACGCAGCGATTCCGCCCACCCAAACCTGCATGAACTGCCACACGCAGGTTCGCAAGGACAGCCCGCGTCTCGCCGAGGTGCGCTCCTCGTATGAGACCGGCAACCCGATCAAGTGGGTGAAGGTCCACAAGGTCGGCGACTACGCCTACTTCAACCATGCGGCCCATGTGAGCCGCGGCATCGGCTGCGCGACCTGCCACGGGCGCATCGATCGCATGGAGGTGGTCTATCAGCACTCGCCGCTCTCGATGGGCTGGTGCCTGAGCTGCCACCGGAATCCCGAGCCGAATCTCCGCCCCGTCGATCGCGTGACCGACATGGCGTTCAACCCGATGGCCGACCTCACCGCCGAGGCCCGCGCCCAGATCAAGGCCCAGTTCGCCCTCCAGCCGAGCGAGCACTGCTCGACGTGCCACCGCTGATCGCGGGGATCCCAACGATGCACGATCGCACGATTGAACACGACCATTCGGAATCGCCTCAGCGCCCGCATCAGCAGCCCGATCTGCCGCTTGCGGTGCTGTCGTCGGACGCGAGCGCAACCGGCGGCTGCGGCTGCGGAGCGGCTTCGCAGGAGTCTTCGGGCGGCTGCTGCTCGTCGAACGCCAAGGCTCCCGAGTCGCCCTCGAAGCGATTCTGGCGAAGCCTTGACGACAAGAACTCGACCGAGGAATACCTCCGCTGGCAGCACAACGAGTTTCAGGAAGGCGCTGCCGTCGCGACCGACGATGATCGCCGCACCTTCATGAAGCTCATGGGAGCGAGCGCAGCGCTCGCCGGCGTGGCCCTGACCGGCTGTCGCCGCCTGCCCGAGCAGCTCATCCTGCCCTACGCGTCGCGGCCCGAGGGTCGCGTGCCCGGCACCGCGGTGCGCTACGCGACGGCGTACGAACTCGGCGGCGTCGGGTTCGGCGTTCTTGCGACGAGCTTCGACGGTCGTCCGACGAAGCTCGACGGCAATCCGAATCACCCTGCGCTCATGGGCGCGTCGGACTCGATCACCCAGGCCCGCGTTCTCGAGCTCTACGACCCGCAGCGCAGCCGGTCGCTTCTGGATGGCGGCAAGGCCTCCTCGCTCGAGTCCTTCCGGGCGTGGGCGCAGACGCTGTCGGGCGACGGCCTCGCCGTGCTCGCCGAGCCGAGCTCGAGCCTCACGCTCGCCGACATGCGGGCGCGGCTCGCGAAGAAGTTCCCCTCGATGAAGTGGTTCGAGTGGGCACCGGTCAACGACGACGCCGAACGCGCCGGCACCGAAGCCGCCTTCGGCATGCCGATGCGACCGATCTGGGACATCGAGAAGGCCGAGGTCATCCTCTCGCTCGACGGCGACTTCCTCCACGGCCATCACGCAGCGGTGCGAAGCGCCCGGGCCTTTGCGGCGAAGCGGCGCATCTCGAACCCCGATCCGACGAAGCAGGAGATGAGTCGCCTGTATGTCGTCGAGAGCGCGATGACCGTGACGGGCATGAGCGCCGACGAGCGGATCGCGGCGCGGAGCGCCGATGTCGCCGGTGTGGCCGCGAAGGTCGCGGGCGGCATCAGCGAGGCGATGCAGATTCTGGGCGATCTCTCGGCCGTCGCTTCGGGCGTCACGCTCGGAGCCGAGGACCAGAAGATCCTCGACGAGCTCATCAAGGATCTCAACGGGCATCGCGGTCGCTCGCTCGTCATCGCGGGCGAGGGACAGCCAGCGGCGGTCCATGCGATGGCCGCTGCGCTCAACCAGGCGCTCGGCAATGTCGGCTCGACGGTGCAGTATGTGCCGGCCGGCGAGAAGGGCCGGACCTGCGCCGGCGACATTCGCGCCCTCACCGAGGCGATCGGCGCCGGCGGCGTGAAGACGCTGGTGATCCTCGGCGGCAATCCCGCCTACGACGCGCCGGCCGACCTGCGCTTCGGCGATGCGCTCGCGAAGGCGGGCGTCGTCGTGCACCTTTCCTATTATCGAAATGAAACGAGCCACCACGCGAACTGCCGGTGGCATGTGCCGCAGGGACACTTCCTCGAGACATGGGGCGATGTCCGCGCCGCCGACGGAACGATCTCGGCCCAGCAGCCGCTCATCGCACCGCTCATCGCCGACGGACAGGGCGGCCTGAGCGCGATCGAGCTCTGCGCCGAACTGCTCAACGAGGATCCGCGCGACGGCTACACGCTCGTGCGGCGCACCTGGCAGGGGATCATGCGTCTCGAAGGACCCGCCTTCGAGGCAGCGTGGCGCACGGCGCTGCATGACGGCGTCGTCGCCGCGAGCGCGTACTCGCCCGCGAAGCCGCAGGTCGCGGCGGCGGGCCTCGCAGCGGCGATGGCCTCGCGCAGCGCGCCCGGCGAGGGAACCGAAGTCACCTTCGCACGCGATGCGAAGGTCTACGACGGCCGCTTCGCAAACATCACCTGGCTTCAGGAACTGCCTGACCCCGTCAGCAAGCTCACCTGGGACAACGCCGCGTACATCGCGCCGGCGATGGCGCAGGGCCTGGGCGTTCGCAGCGGCGACCTCCTCACCGTGAGCGTCGGCGGCGCGAGCCTCTCGATGGCCGCGTGGGTGACGCCGGGCATGGCCGATCGCTCGGTCCGCGTGCACCTGGGCTATGGCCGCACCGCGGAGCACGCCGGTTCGGTGGCGGGCGAGGCCGGCTTCAATACCTACACGCTCCGTACGACCTCGGCGATGTCGATCGCGACCGGCGCCTCGGTCACCAAGGAAGGCGGCACCTACAAGCTCGCCCACACCCAGGACCACGGGGCAATGGATGCCCTCATCGACTCGGTGCCGGCGGCGGGCGTTCAGGAGCGCATGCCCGCGCTCGTCCGCGAGGATGACCTCGGCACCTACCGCAACGAGCCGAACTTCCAGAAGCACCGGGCCCATGTCCCGCACCGACTCTCGCTCTGGCAGGAGTCGAATCTCGACGGCGCCCGCTTCCGCTGGGCGATGGCGATCGACCTGAGCACCTGCATCGGCTGCTCGGCGTGCGTGACCGCCTGCCAGGCGGAGAACAACATCCCGGTGGTCGGCAAGGAACATGTCATCCGCGGCCGCGAGATGCACTGGATCCGCATCGACCGCTACTTCAAGGGAACCGATCCGAAGCGGCCGACCGGCGTGGCCATCCAGCCCGTCACCTGCATGCACTGCGAGAACGCCCCGTGCGAGCAGGTCTGCCCGGTCGCTGCGACCGTGCACGACGAGGACGGCCTCAATGTGATGGTCTACAACCGCTGCATCGGAACGCGCTACTGCAGCAACAACTGCCCCTACAAGGTGCGCCGCTTCAACTTCTTCGACTGGCACCGCAAGACGCCGGAGCGCGACGGCGGCTTCATGATGGTGAACCCGGATTACTACACGAAGGACGGGGCCGACCCGTGGACTTCGATGCAGTTCAACCCCGAGGTCACCGTCCGCATGCGCGGCGTCATGGAGAAGTGCACCTTCTGCGTGCAGCGCATCCAGCACGCGAAGATCGATCACAAGAACCGCTGGGCGAAGGCGGGCGGCACGAAGGCGAGTCCGACCTGGTCGATTCCCGACGGCAGCTTCACGACGGCGTGCGCCGAGGCGTGCCCGAGCCAGGCGATCACCTTCGGCGACCTGAACGATCCGACGAGCGCCGTCTCGAAGCTCCACGCGAGCAAGCTCGCCTACGGGCTGCTCGAGGAGCTCCACGCGAAGCCGCGCGTCCAGTACCTCGCGAAGGTGCGGAATCCGTCGGTGACATTCGATCACGCCGGACACGACCACGACCATGGTGACCATGGTGACCATGGCGGACATGACCACGGCGGTGGCGACAAGAGCCACAGCCGTCGGCCCGATGCGGACGGCCAGGCCTCGGGAGGCCCCGCCGCACTTGCCTCGGTCGGTAGCGAGAAGGAGGTGCGGGGATGACCAGCCTTCCCGCCAATCGTTTGGACAACACCATCGAGACGCCGGGACAGCGGGCACCGCTCGTCCTGAACATGGAGAAGTTCGGGCAGATCACCACCACGGTCTGCCGCGTGAACGAGGCGAAGCATCCGCCGATCGCGTGGTATGTCGCCTTCGCGGCGAGCCTCGCGCTCCTCGGACTCCTCGGCTTCTGCGTCCTCTTCCTGATCTTCACGGGCGTCGGCGTCTGGGGTTTGAACAACCCCGTCATGTGGGCCTTCGACATCACGAACTTCGTGTTCTGGGTCGGCATCGGCCACGCCGGCACGCTCATCAGCGCGATCCTCTTCCTCTTCCGACAGAAGTGGCGCACCGCGATCAACCGCTTCGCCGAGGCGATGACGATCTTCGCGGTCATCTGTGCCGGTCTCTTCCCGGGCATCCATGTCGGTCGCGTCTGGTTCGCCTACTGGCTCTTCCCGCTGCCGAACCAGATGGAGATGTGGCCGCAGTTCCGCTCGCCGCTCCTCTGGGACGTGTTCGCGGTCTCGACCTACTTCACCGTGTCGCTCCTCTTCTGGTACACGGGCATGGTCCCGGACCTCGCGACGCTCCGCGACCGCGCGAAGGGGAAGCTTCAGCAGATCGGCTACGGCCTCTTCAGCCTCGGCTGGCGCGGGTCGAATCGCCACTGGCACCGCTACGAGCGGGCGTACCTGATCCTCGCGGCCCTCTCGACGCCGCTGGTCCTCTCGGTGCACTCGGTCGTCTCCTTCGACTTCGCCACCAGCCAGCTTCCCGGCTGGCACACCACGATCTTCCCGCCCTACTTCGTCGCGGGCGCGATCTTCAGCGGCTTCGCGATGGTGGTCACGCTCGCGGTTCCCGCGCGTGAGATGTTCGGCCTCAAGGACATCATCACGCTTCGGCACCTCGACAACATGAACAAGATCATCCTGGTGACGGGATGCATGGTCGGCTACGCCTACTCGATGGAGTTCTTCATCGCCTGGTACTCCGGGGCGATGTACGAGAAGTTCGCGTTCATCAACCGCGCCTTCGGCCAGTACTGGTGGGCGTACTGGATCATGGTGAGCTGCAATGTCATCACGCCGCAGCTCTTCTGGTTCAAGGCCCTGCGGACGAGCATCCCGATCATGTTCGTCCTGAGCCTGGTGGTGAACATCGGCATGTGGTTCGAGCGCTATGTGATCATCGTCACCAGCCTCGCCAACGACTTCCTCCCGAGCTCCTGGCACTTCTACATCCCGACCTGGGTCGACATCGGCACGATGCTCGGCGCGTTCGGGCTCTTCTTCACGCTGTTCCTCCTCTTCTGCCGGTTCCTTCCGATGATCGCGATGGCCGAGATCAAGGCCATCATGCCCGCGGCGGATCCGCACGCGGGTCATGACCATCACGGGGGCCATCACGGCCACGAGAAGGGAGCCCACTGATGAGCACCATCACCTCGCCGGCCAAGGGCGCTCCGGGCGCCGCCTCGAAGACCCGCACGCTCTACGGCTACATCGCTGAGTTCGATACCCCCGGTGCGGTCATGGCCGCCGCCGAGCGGGTTCGGGCCGAGGGCTACGAGCGCTGGGATGTCTGCACGCCCTTCCCGGTGCACGGGATGGACAAGGCCATGGGCGTGAAGCGCACGATCCTGCCGGTGATCGTCTTCGGCGGAGGCATCTCCGGAACGATCGCGGCGACCGCGCTCCAGATCTTCACGAACTCGACGAGCCTGAGCATCCCGTTCCCGATTCCGGTGACGGGCTATCCCTTCCTCATCTCGGGGAAGCCGCTCCTCTCGATTCCGGCGTTCATCCCGGTCATGTTCGAGCTCACCGTGCTCTTCGCGGCCCTGACCACGGTCTTTGGCATGTTCCTCATGAACGGCCTGCCGCGGCTCTCGCATCCGCTCCTCGCCAGTGACCGCTTCCGACGCGTGACCAACGATCGGTTCTTCGTCGTGATCGAGTCGCGCGATCCGCGGTTCCTGCCCGGCAAGACCGAGGCCTTCCTCAAGTCCCTCAATCCGCTCTCGGTGGAGGCGGTCGACGAATGATCCCGCAAGTCCCACGCATCCTGGTCTATGCGGGCGGCCTCGCCGCCTGCGTGCTGCTCATCCCGCCCGCGGCCATCGCGTACATCCGTTCGCAGCAGTCGCCCGGTCGGCCTGTCCACATCTTCTACGACATGGACATGCAGACGAAGTACAAGCCGCAGGAGGCGAACCCGCTCTTCGCCGACGGTCGGGCGATGCGGCCGCCGGTCGCCGGCGCCGTCGCGGTCGGTGAGGCGAAGCTCGATGTCCACCGGACCGAGGGCGTTCATCCGACGACCTCCGAGTGGGCGACGACGCTGCCCGCGGGCATGGTCGCCGACGAGGCCTTCATGCGGCGCGGCCAGGAACGCTTCAACATCTTCTGCGCTCCCTGCCACGGCTACGCCGGCTTCGGCGACGGCATGGTCAACACGCGGGCGATGGAACTGCTCACCAACGCCCAGGGCCCGGTGGACGGCACGACCTGGACGCCCGCGAAGAACCTTCACGAGGATCTCGTGCGAGCGCAGTCGGTCGGACAGATCTATCACAGCCTGACCTACGGCATCCGCACGATGGCCGGGTACGCCTCGCAGATCCCCAACGAGGATCGGTGGGCGATCGCGGCCTATGTGAAGGCGCTTCAGTTGAGCCAGAACGCCAAGCCCTCGACAAGCGCCGACTCGGCGAAGGGAGCCGCGCAGTGAGTCATTCAGCAGGCAGCCACTCCCACGCCCCGGACCTCTCGGCCCGGAACATCTCCCTGGGCGGCAACGCGGCGACCTTTCAGCTCGCCATGACCGTCCTCTTCGTCGTCGGCATCGGCGGCGCTGCGGCGATGTTCCTGACCGGCAACGCCACGCCGCAGTTCTTCTGGAAGGCCTACCTCCAGAACTTCGTCTTCCTCGTCGCGATCAGCCTCGGCGGACTCTTCTTCGTCTTCATCCAGCACCTCACGCGAGCGGGCTGGTCGGTGGCGGTGCGACGCCCGGCGGAGATTCTCGCGAGCAACCTTCGCTGGCTGCCGCTCCTCTTCATCGTGCCCTTCGGCATCCTCTGGATGCGCGGCGAGGGCAACCTCGTCTGGCCGTGGGCCGACATGGCGACGCTCACCGCGAACCATCCTGACGAGGCCTATCTCGTCAAGAAGAAGATCGGGTACTTCTCGGTCTCCGCGAGCGGCGACTTCTTCTGGGCGCGGGCGGTCGTGTACTTCGTGATCTGGGCTGGTCTCGCCCACTTCTTCTACTCGAACAGCCTGAAGCTCGGCGCGACCGGCGATCAGCGCATCGCCTCGAAGATGGGACTCTGGGCCGGACCGGCCGCGATCCTCTTCGGTCTCTCGTCGACCTTCGCCGCCTTCGACTGGATGATGTCCCTGTCGCCGGCGTGGTTCAGCACCATGTTCGGCGTGTACTTCTTCGCCGGCTGCTGCACCGTCGGCTTCGCGGCGCTGATCCTGACCTGCGTGCTGGTGCAATCCACTGGCGCTCTCAAGGGCGTCATCAGCGAAGAGCACTATCAGGACCTTGGCAAGCTGCTCTTCGCCTTCGGCATGGTGTTCTGGGCCTACATCGGCTACAGCCAGTACATGCTGATCTGGTACGCGAACATCCCGGAGGAGACCGGCTGGTTCCTCGCCCGCCAGATCGGCGGATGGACCGCGTTCAGTTTGTTCCTTCTCGCGGGCCATTTCGTCCTGCCCTTCCTAGCATTCATCTCGAAGTGGCCGAAGCGCATGCCCGCGGTTCTCGCGTGCGGCGCCGGCTGGATGCTGCTGCTCGGATGGCTCGATCTCTACTGGCTCGTCCACCCGGTCGTGCCGCATGACATCGCGACCTTCCAGAGCTACGACGCCCTCCAGGCGAAGTACGCCTCCGAGTCGACGCAGATCGCGAACCCGGTGAGCTGGCTCCTGCTCGCGGGCATGGTCGGCCTCTACGGCCTCATGACCGTTCGCGAGCTTCGCAAGGCTCCGCTGCTTTGCGTGAAGGATCCGAGGCTCGACGAGTCGCTCCGCTTCGAGAACATGTGACCGCACGCCAGCATTTGCGTCCGAACGAGTTCACCCATGGCCAGCCACTCCCACAGTTCCGCCGCCGAAGCGATCCAGCTCGATGACCCCGAGGCCGGATCGACCTGGTTCATCTCGCTTGCGAGCACCATCATCTTCATTGCCCTGGTGCTCGTCCTCTGCGTGCTCTACTTCCAGGTGAGCAAGAACTACCAGAACGAGGTCGCCGTGAATGTGCCGGTCGAGGCCCTTGAGCGGGCCCGCACGGCGCAGAAGTCGAAGCTCCTCTCGCCCGGTCCGTGGGTCGAGGAAACGCCCGGCGACAAGGCCGGAGAGGTCGTTCGCATCGATCGGCAGCGCATCGCGATCGATGAGGCGATGCGCATCGTCGGCACCGAGCTTTCGGGCTCGACTGCCGCGGGAGGAGGCGTGAAGTGAACTTCCGACGCGTCATGATGTTCGCCCCTGCGGCGCTTGCGTTTGTGCTGGCCCTCGGGCCGGCCGCGCCGAGCGCGGTGGCCCAGCTCGAGACCCAGGTGCCCGTCGATGTCCAGGGCGTCGACATCATCGAACGGCTCGACGCGAACATTCCGCTTGACCTTGCCTTCACCAACGAGGAGGGCGAGAGCGTCACGCTCCGCGACTACTTCACCCCATCCGAGAGCGGCGCGAAGCGTCCGGTCATCCTCCAGCTCGGATACCTCCGCTGCCCCATGCTCTGCAACATGGTGCTGAACGGCGGCATCGAGGGGCTGAAGGGCGTTGACTGGAACGCGGGCGAGACCTTCCAGCTCATTTCCGTGAGCATCAACCCGACGGAGACGCACCAGCTCGCCAAGCTGAAGCGCGACGCGTATCTCCTCGAGTACAACCGCCCCGGGGCGGTCAAGGGCTTTCACTTCCTGACCGGACCGGCGAGCAGCTCGCACGCGCTCGCCGAGGCGGTCGGATTCGGATTCCGCGATCTGGGCAACGGCGACTATTCGCACGCCGCGGCCCTGTTCGTGATCACGCCGGACGGGCGCATCTCACGCTACCTGTACGGCACTTCGTTCGAGCCTCGCGACCTTCGGCTCGCGCTGCTCGAGGCCTCGGAGGGAAAGATCGGCTCCTCGCTCGATCGCTTCATCCTCTGGTGCTACATGTATGACCCGGACTCGAAGAGCTATGTGCTCTTCGCGAAGCGCCTCATGCAGCTCGGCGGCGTCGTGACGCTCGCCGCGATCGCATTGGGACTCGGCTGGTTCTGGCGCGGCGAGGTTCGCCGCCGCCGGGCCCTCGCCGCCGGCATCTCCGAGTGATTTCCTCATCCTTCTCCCAGGCGGCTCGTGAGCTGCCCACGATTGGGACACGACCATGCACGCACTTCTGAACACCCTCGCGACAGCTCCCGCCTCAGGCGCAACCTTCTGGTTGCCTCGCGCAGGGTCAACGACGGCCGAGAACGTGGACTTCATGTTCATGGCCATCACCTATCTCTCCTACTTCTTCTTCGTGCTGGTCGTGGCGCTGATGGTGATCTTCGTCCTCCGCTATCGCCAACGCGGCAACGAAGTGAAGGTGTACGCCGACGCGGCCGAGCACAACACGCCGCTCGAGGTGACCTGGACGGTCATCCCCGTGCTCATCGTGGTCGTGATCTTCTTCGGCGGCTTCAAGGGCTACCTCACGCTGCAGACTCCGCCGGCGAACTCCTACCAGATCGATGTCGTCGCCAAGCAGTGGTCGTGGACCTTCAAGTACCCGAACGGCGCCATCGCCGACGACCTCTATGTCCCGGTCGATCGCCCGGTGAAGCTCGTGATGCGCTCCGACGATGTGCTGCACAGCCTCTACATCCCGGATTTCCGGGTGAAGAAGGATGTCGTCCCGGCCCGCTACAACGTGCTCTGGTTCCAGGCGACGCAGGCGACGCAGCTTGATAAGAACGGCGAGCCCGGCGACTTCCATCACCTCTACTGCACCGAATACTGCGGCAAGGACCACTCGCGGATGAATCGCCGCGTGATCGTCCTCAACGAGAACGACTTCCGCGACTGGGAGACGCAGCAGGCCCGCTGGATCGACGATGTGAAGGACGAGGATCTCTACTCCGTCGCCGGTCCGAAGCTCTACCCGCGCTGCGCAAGCTGCCACTCGATCGACGGTACGCCGAGCACCGGCCCGTCGTGGGGCCCGCATGACGGCCTCCCGAGCATCTGGGAGCGCACCGAGAAGGGGCTCACCACCGTCGACAAGGGCAAGAAGCTCGCCGACATGATCGGCCCGGGCAAGGAGTATGAGACGCCCGAGCAGTACCTCCGCGAGTCGATCCTCAATCCCAACAAGCACATCGTCGACGGCTTCGCCGCCGGCATGCCGACCTTCCAGGGGCAGCTCAAGCCCCGCGAGCTCGACGCCCTGATCGGGATGATGAAGCGGATCAACGAGTTCGACTCGAAGGGCAAGTGGAAGCAACCCACGGGGCAATGAACGCCCCATCCCCCGAGCGCACGAAGCCGGCCGACCGAACCCTGAGCCTCAAGAAACCCGAACCGCCACCCGAGAACGACGACCGCCTCGCGACCCGTGAAGATGGGCGAAGGCAACCGAGCGAAGGCACCCGCCATGACGACGCTTGACACAACCCGACCGCTGGACACCCGCCCCGGCGCCGACAATTACCTCACCCACACGCGGGGCCTGCTGTCGTGGATCCTCACGCTCGATCACAAGCGGATCGGCGTGATGTACATGTTCTCGGTGCTCGCCTCGTTCTTCCTCGGCGGCGTCTTCGCCCTGCTGGTCCGAACGAAGCTGCTCTTCCCGGGTGAGGTGAGCTGGATGTCGGCCGAGGCCTACAACCACTTCTTCACGCTGCACGGGGCGGTGATGGTCTTCCTGGTCATCATCCCGAGCATTCCGGGCGCGCTTGGCAACTTCGTCCTGCCGATCATGCTCGGCGCGAAGGATGTCGCCTTCCCGCGCCTGAACCTCGCCAGCTACTGGCTCTGGCTCATCGGTGCGGCGTGCGTCGTCATCAGCCTGCTCATGGGCAGCTTCGACACGGGCTGGACCTTCTACACGCCCTACTCCGCCCGGACCGAGTTCGGCGGCGTCATCCCGGTCATCACCGGCGTCTTCATCCTCGGCTTCAGCTCGATCTTCACCGGCATGAACTTCATCGTGACGGTGCACAAGCTCCGTCCGCCGGGCATGACCTGGTTCCGCATGCCGCTGTTCCTGTGGGCGATCTACTCGACGGCGCTCATCCAGGTCCTCGCGACGCCGGTCCTCGCGATCACCCTCTCGCTCCTCGCGGTCGAGCGAGTCTTCCACATCGGCATCTTCGATCCGAAGTGGGGCGGCGATCCGGTCCTCTTCCAGCACTTCTTCTGGTTCTACAGCCACCCGGCCGTCTACATCATGATCCTGCCGGGCATGGGCATCATCAGCGAGATCATCTCGGTCCACAGCCACCGGCACATCTTCGGCTACCGGTTCATCGCCTTCTCCTCGATCGCCATCGCGTTCTTCAGCTTCGTCGTCTGGGGCCACCACATGTTCACCTCGGGCCAGTCGAGCCTGATGAATGTCGTGTTCTCGGCGATCACCTTCAGCGTCGCGATTCCCTCCGCGATCAAGGTCTTCAACTGGCTGGCGACGCTCTACAAGGGCTCGATCGTGCTGAACACGCCGATGCTCTACGGGCTGTCGTTCCTCTTCCTGTTCACGATCGGCGGCCTCACCGGCCTCCATCTCGGCACGCTGAACACCGACATCCACCTGCACGACACCTACTTCGTCGTCGCCCACTTCCACTATGTGATGATGGGTTCGGCGCTCATCGCGATGATCGGCGGCATGCACCACTGGTGGCCGAAGATGTTCGGCCGGATGTACAGCGAGCGCTGGGGCATCATCGCCTGCACGCTCGTCTTCATCGGCTTCAACGTCACCTTCTTCACCCAGTTCATGCTCGGCAGCCACGGCATGCCGCGCCGCTACTACACCTACGACCAGCTCCCGGGCATGGCCGAGACCTTCAAGATCTATCACCACATCTCGACCGGTGGTGCGTACATCATGGCCCTCGGCTTCATCATCACCGGCATCTATCTCCTGCACTCGCTCTTCCGCGGCAAGCCGGCGCCGGCGAACCCGTGGGGCGGCCGCAGCCTCGAGTGGCAGTGCGCGTCGCCGCCGCCGCACGACAACTTCAAGGTCACGCCGCGCGTCGGCGACTGCTACGACTTCTCCATCGTCCGCTGGGATGAGAAGGAGAACGGCTACATCGTCGACCGCAGCCTCGATCCCGAGCTGAACCCGAACGCCCCGAAGCGCAAGGCCTCGCACTAATCCAGTCCCACCTTCGCCCGGCGGTCGTTCGGTCTCCGAACGACGCGACGGGCGCGAAGGCGAAGGAGCCCTCCCGGTGACCGCGATCGACTCACACGCCCAAGACCACTCGCATGGCGACGGCCACGGCCATGGCCACAGCGAGTATCCATTCCTGGCGCACCATTTCGACACGCCCGCCCAGCAGTTCGACAGCGCGAAGCTGGGCATGTGGGTCTTCCTTGCGACGGAGATCCTCTTCTTCGGCGCCCTCTTCGCGATGTACGCGCTGATGCGGGCGAAGGAGCCGGAGGTGTTCTCCTACGCGAGCACCTTCCTCGACACGATCATGGGCGGCGTCAACACCGTGGTGCTCATCCTGAGCTCGCTCACGATGGCGCTCGCGGTGCGGTTCGCCCAGACGAGCAAGAAGGGGCCGCTGGTCCTCTGCCTCTTGCTCACGCTGCTCGGCGCCTGCGGCTTCCTCGTCATCAAGTACTTCGAGTACACCCACAAGTTCAAGGTGAACCTCGAGTGGGGTCCGTACTTCTACCAGCCGGTCCTCGACGAGCAGGGCAACCCGATCGGCGCTCCCTCCGCGGCACCTGAGGCTGCGGTGGCCGCCGCCGTCACCGGCGGCGCGGGGCTCTCGCAGAACCCGCTCCTCGCAAAGCCGCTTCCGGCGGAATCCTCGGCGATTCGCAACGCCCCGGCCGGTCCCGCGGGGCTCTCCTCCGGCGACGCGGCGCATGGCGACGCGCACGGTCACGGCGGTGATGCCGCTCACGGAGGCGGTCACGACGACGCCCACGCGCAGCACCTGAAGGAAGCCGGGCATGTGTTCAGCGAGGAACTTCCGGTCAACACGCACCGCTTCTTCGGCATCTACTACTGCATGACCGGCCTGCACGGCATCCATGTCGTCGTCGGCATGTTCCTCATCGGGTGGATCACGCTTCGTGCGATGAAGGGCGAGTTCACCAGCCAGTACTACACGCCGGTCGATCTGGTCGGCCTCTACTGGCACATCGTCGACCTCATCTGGATCTTCCTCTTCCCGCTCTTCTACCTGATCCACTGACCGACCCGCTCGTCGGGCCACACTCTGGGGCAGCCGAGGCACCTCATGTCGAACCACTCCCATTCTCACGGCTCCGGTCACCACGGGGAAGAGCATCCGCTCGTCGGACACCTCGTCCCCTACTGGATCCTCTTTGGAACCGGCGCGGCCCTCATCGTGCTCACGGTGATCACCGTTGCCGTTCGATACATCGATCTTGGTGAGCTGAACATCTGGATCGCCGTCGGACTCGCGGCGATCAAGGCCACGCTCGTCGGCCTCTACTTCATGCACCTGCGATGGGACAAGCCCTTCAACCAGCTCACGCTGGTCGGGTCGATCGTCTTCGTCGTGCTGCTCATGCTCTTCACGCTGCTGGACAGCAAGCAGTACGAGGCGGATCTCGTCGTCGGCAACCCCGACGGCGTGCAGACCGAGCTTGCGGCGAAGGCCCCGACCGCGCCGATCACCAAGCAGGCGCCGCAGATCCGCTGATCGCGTCGGCCCCCGATGCGACTCTTCCGCAATCAGCGCATCACACCCTTCGATGACCCGGCGGCCCGCTTCGCAGCGGGCCGCTTTGGCATGTGGCTGCTGATCGCGACGCTCGCCGTGATCTTCGCGGCGACGCTCATGGCCTATGTCGTCGTTCGGCTGAGTCCGTCGAATGCGGCGACCTGGCCGCCGCCGAACATGCCGCCGCTGCCGGCGACGCTCCTGCTCTCGACGGGGCTTCTCATCCTCTCGAGCGGAACGATCCACATCGCGGTCGTTGCGGCCCGTCAGGGCGAGCGATCGGTGGGGGCGTGGATGCTCGTGACGCTCCTCCTCGTCCTCGGATTTCTCGTCTCGCAGTGGGTCGCCTGGGAATCGGCCAACCGCGCCAACATGGCCTTCGACCGGCACCTCTACGCCTGGACCTTCTATGTCCTCACGGTGCTCCATGCCCTCCATGTGCTCGGAGGACTTCCGCCGCTGATGCTCACGACGGTGCGGGCGCTCCGACACCGCTACGGTCCCGAACGACTCGCGGGCGTCACCTACTGCGCGATGTACTGGCACTTCCTCGACGCGGCCTGGATCGTCCTCTACATCACGCTGCTGTGGGGCTCGTGACGGGCAAAGGCCGCATCAGGGAACGCGGCGCCGATCCGGCTCGATCGCGTTGACCGCGAACCAGAAGCCACTTCGGGCGATGATGGCCGATCCGGCCGGGCTCTCGACGCGCCACGCGTTCTCCTCCGACTCGGGGAGGATGACGCGAAGCGAACGGCCGGCGATGTCGAGTTCGGCCACGCCGTTCGTCGCGCGGGTCTTGAGCGCCGTCAAATCGACCGCGACGCGCTCGTTGGCGACATCAAGGAGGAGCATCGGCGCCTTGAGCGCTGGTCCGTCCGCCGGGATCGGCGGATGCGGAAAGGGGACCTTCGACGAGGCGTGTTCGCGGCGGTAGTCGATGCCGGTGTAGAGCCGGACATTCGTCTCGATGCGCTCCGGGACATCGGTGTCGGGATGCGTCGCCAGCCAGTCCGCCCAGGTCGTGAGGCAGGCGCCGGCGATCGGCACGAGCGATTCGCCGCGCGCCGCGGCGGGCCCGGCGATCGCCTTGCCGTCCAGTTGTCGCCAGAGGCTCGCGGTCTCGCCCGCTCCGCCTGCGGCCGGTTCGTCGTAGAGGATGCCGTTGGCGTGGTGCAGCAGGCCGCTCAGCCTGAGATCGAGCAGCCGTCCGTTCACGCGGCGGTCGTACACGGCGATCGCATCGCAGAGCGGGCTGTAGGTCACGGCGATCGGCACGCCGCCGAGCGTGTCCGCGATGATCTCGTGCCCGTTCAGTAGGTAGAGCGGATACGCCCGAGCCTCGCCGCCGATCTCGACGCCGATCACCCGACTCGTCCGAACGACATAGCGCTTCCGATTGCGCTCGTTGAAGGCCTGCATCTCCGAGCCGGGCATCGTTCGGGCGACATCGAGACGCCGAAGGAAGTCGCGCGGCTGCCCGCTCGGCGTGAGCTCGTCGATGGGGACGAGGCAGGTCGAGAGATCGAATCCGTAGGAGGCGACATCGCTTCCGCCCTTGCGGGCCGTCCCCGTGATGACGCCGGCGATGGCCCAGAGGAAGACAAAGACCGACAGGAGCGCCGACAGGATGAAGATCCATCCTCCGCCGAAGAAGGAGATCCTCGGACGCGGTTCGGTCACGGCACGCCCCCGGCGGTGCCCGCGGGCAGCGGCAGGCTCACGCCGACGCTCCCGCTTCCCTGGCCGCGCAGCCACGCCTCGGGCGAGACGGCGCCGCGGTCGAGCACCATCTGGCCAAGGGCAAGCGGCAGAACGATGATGCTCGCGAAGAACACCCGGCGCGCCGATGCGTCGCTGCGAAGCGCATAGAAGCGATAGCTGACCCAGGTGAGCCAGAGTGCGGTGAGCACGCTGACCGCCGCCGAGAACCAACCGGCGAGGCCGCCCATCGTCGCGAGCAGGCCGAGCGGCGCGAGAAGGAGCGAGGTCACCACCATGATGCGGGCGGTGAGTTCACCCTGCGGATCGACGACGGGCAGCATGGTCATCCCGCCGCGTCGATAGTCGTCGCGGTACATCCAGGCGAGGGCCATGAAGTGCGGAAGCTGCCAGACGAAGAGGTAGATGCCAAGGAGCCACGCCCCCGGCTCAAGGCCGTCGGTCACGGCAGCCCATCCGATCATCGGAGGGATTCCGCCGCAGATCGCCCCGACGAGCGTGTTGAGCGTGGTGCGCGGCTTGAGCGGGGTGTAGACGAGCACATACAGCAGCACATTTGCGAGGGCGAGCGCTGCGCTCAACAGATTCACCTGCATCGCCAGCACCGCAAAGCCGCCGAAGGCGGCGAGCACGCCGCCGACGAAGACGAGCGGCGCGGGAATCCTGCCCGTCGGAAGCGGTCGGCGCGCGGTGCGATGCATCCGCGCGTCGCGGTGCTGCTCGAGGAGCTGGTTGAGCATCGCGGCACTCGCTGCGGCGAGGCCCGTCCCGAGCAGCGTCCAACCCATGCGGGGCCAATCGATCGCTCCGCGTTCCGCCAGAGCGACGCCGACGGCGGTCGTCAGCAGCACCAGGCCGTTGAGCCGGGCCTTCGTGATCTCCATGACCACCCCGATCATGCCGCGCTCGCGCGGCGCGGCATCGGATGTGACCTCCGGCGGCGTAACCGGTGGCAGCGGGGGGCTCTGGTGGATCGTGGATTCCATGGGATGACGCGGACACCGGCCCCGCATGCGAAGCCGGACGGCGCCGGAAAGCCGAGACGCCGCCCGTCGCCGCAGATCGGGGCGGAGCGAACGAATAGTATAGGTTTCGACTTTCGGCCGCAGGCGCATCGGACCGCGCGGCCGCAACCGACCCCAGGAGCGACCGGTGTCTCCCTTGCCGTGCAACCTGGCCGCGCTTGACGCGGCCCATTTCGCCCTTCCCTCCACCCTCGCAGCGAGTTCGTGGAGCGTGCTGCTCGTTCTCTTCGTCGGCGGATCCGCGCTCGTCATGCTCTGGGCGAGCTGGGTGCGCACGATGCATCTGGCCCTCGGATTCGCCGCGACGGTGGCGATGTGGGCGCTTGGCTATGTCGCGATGATGCAACCCGGGCTTGTCGCGGGCGAAGCGCTCTTCGTCATGATGCTCGGCGTGCTCTTCGCCGCCGGGTATGTCGTGGGCCGGTTCGGCGGGCCGGAGACGCGGCCGCTCGCGGTCGGCGTCGTCTCGGCGATCGCGAATCTGCTCGTCCTCGGTGCATTCCTCCGCGACGAGCAGCACGGCTCGCGGGTCACGCCCATCGTCTACGCGCTCGGCATGATGGCCTCGAGCGCGCTGCTCGCCTGGTGCGGCGGCCTGCTCGGCCGTCGCGCCGCAGCGCGGGAAACGCGCAGGCTTCCCTCCGCGACGGCGCTCTTCGCCCTCGTCGCCGCAGTGACCGTCTTTCTGCTCCTGATCACCGGCGGCCTCGTCACGAGCTTCGAGTCGGGACTGGCGGTCCCGGATTGGCCGAACTCCTTCGGGCACAACATGCTGCTCTATCCCGTGAGCGAAATGAAGGGCGGGATCTTCTACGAACACGCCCATCGCCTCTACGGCATGCTCGTCGGCACGACGGCCCTCGTCCTCGTCGTCGTCGTCTGGCGCGACCGGGCGATGGGCGGTAGCCAGCGCTGGCTGCGCTCGCTCGCCGTCATCACGCTGCTGGCGGTCTGCTTTCAGGGGTACCTCGGCGGCACGCGGGTCACCGGCGACCTCACGCTCTCGGCCGACGCAGCGGATCTCGCTCCGAGCCTCGGGCGGGCGATCGTGCACGGCGTCTTCGGTCAGCTCGTCTTCACGGCGTTCCTGCTCATCGCCGCCGCGACATCGAACGCGTGGCGCGAGGCTCGGGCGATCCGCGAGCCAGCGGCCGAGACCGACCGCGGCTTCGCCATGCTGTTGCCCGCGGCGTTCATCGTCCAGCTCATACTCGGCGCGCTCTATCGTCACCTCCAGCCGCCGGGCGGCGTCGGCGCGGAAGGCCATCCGATGTGGGCGATCCTCGGCCACATCACCGGTGCGGTCGTCGTGACGGCGCTCGTCATCACGGCCGCCGGGCGGGCGTGGGGTCACTCCTATCACCCCATCCTGCGGCGGCTCGGGATCTTCATGCTGGCGGGCGTCGGCGTGCAGCTCCTGCTCGGCGTCGTCGCTCTCGCGGCGGTCTGGACGCGAAGCGGCGAGGCGATTCCTCTCTGGGAAGTCATCTTCGTGACATCCCATCAGATCACCGGCGCCGCCCTCCTCGGCGGTTCGGTGCTGCTCGCGGCCTGGAGCCGCCGACTGATTCCGGTCGCCTCATCGGAGCTGGTCGCGACGCCGATCCCGTCGTCGATCCCGTCGTCGGCGGTCGCGACCGGCGCGACGGCCGATCACTCGACCTGAAGCACCGGCTTCAGCGCCTCCTCAAGGGCGAGGATCGCGTAGATCGTCACGAGATCCGCGTTGCCCTCCTCCCAGCGCGTCGCATCGTTCACCCACGAGCCGTCCGGACGCTGCCGCGCGAGAATCGCAGCGACGAGATCGTCGCGCCAGTTGCGCGGGGAAGCCGCGGGCGTCGGAGTCTTCGCCGTCGCGTCGGAGGCGATCACGCGATCCGGCGAGGCTGCGATCGCGGGAATCTCGTTCTGCTGCCCGGCAAGCAGCGCCCGAGACATCACATAATAGTAATAATAGAGACCGTCCTGCCCGAGGCCGGGATTCTGATCGAATGTATAGTTTGCGGCGATCCACGCGAAGGCGGCCTTGACGCGATCGTCGTCGCGCGACAGGCCCGCGTAGACCATGCTCTTGAAACCGGCGTAGGTCATCGAGCCGTAGCTGCGCAGGCTGCGGTGCCCGGGCGGCATCGTCTCGCCGAAGCGACCCTCGCCAGCCTTTTCGCTCGCGAAGCTCTCGCCTCCGTTCGCCGGCGTGTAGATGAACCCGCCGTCGGCGTAGGTCTTGCCGGGAGCGTCCGGGCGCTCGAGCGTCGCGCCGGTACGAGCCCACGCCGCATCGTTCGAGGCGGGGAGATTCTGGGCCCGACTGACGAAGGCAAGGGCTTTCTGGACGGCCGGATCGTCGGGACTCACGCCGGCGTCGTGGAGCGCATCGAGCATGAGTTGGGTGTTCGAGAGATCCGGCCGCTTGTTTCGGCCATATCCGGCGCCGCCGAACCAGTCCTGCTCGGCACGCACGCCCTCGCTCTGATCCCACTGGCTGCCCTTGAGCCAATCGATCGCGGCGCGGATCTCGTCGCCGTATCGGGGTTCGCCGCTGAGGGCGAGGGCGCTGAGGACGGCTGAGGTCGTGTAGGTGCCGACGCCTCCCTCGGCGAGCCCGTCGTATCCCTTCGCACGCACCTGGGCGAGGACGAAATCCATCGCCCGCGCGCTCGCTTCGTCCTGAACGCCGGCCTGAAGGAACGCCCGCGCGCCCATGGCGGTCACCGCAACGGATGCGCTCGATGCCCGCGGCTGATCGGTCGGTTGCACCGCTTCGCGCTCCATCCACGCCCCGCTCGGGCGCTGCGTGCTTCGCAGGTAGGCGAGGCCGCGCGCAATCGCCGCGCGGGCCGCCTCGAATCGCTCGCTGTTCATCGGAACCTGCGCTGGCGCTGTCGCGATGCGGGCGAAGACGCGGAGCGGCTGGGCGACCGGCTCGGGGAGGCGCGGAAGCGATTGGGCGGTGATCTTGCTCGCGTCGATCCGCTCGTCGAGGGGCGCGCTCGGCGGCGCGAAGACCGGCGCGACCGGCGGCGTCGGCGCTGGTGTGGCCTGCTGCTGCTGAGGGCCGAGTAGGAATGCGGGAAGAGCGATCAGGGCGGAGAGAGCGCCCGACGGGACAGTGAGCATGCGCGGTCCTTTCGAATCGTTCGACAACCGCGCGAAGCGTAGCAACCGACCGTCAGAAACTCCCGTCAGGTCTCCGGCTGCGGCGCGTGGTGGTTGTTCGAGGTGACCCCTGGCGAGCCGATCGCGCGGGCCAAGGGGCGTTGGGGCGCTGAAACGGCAGGGGCTGCGTGGGCCGGGCGCGAAGGCACGAGGCTCGGGGCAGGCGCCGTGGGAGCGCTCGGAAGCTCCGGCGAGACGGACCGCATCGCCCGGGCGCAGGCCTCGCGGATGTGGCCCGGCTCGGCGCGCATGAGTCGGTGCAGAAGCGATCCCGGAACGGCGCTGAGCCTCGCGGGATCGCGCTCGATCAGGATCTGGAGGAGGACGACATTGGTGATGTCGGCGCCGGTTCGACTGTCGGTCACCTCGACCGTCTGGCCGCCGGTGACGAGGTCGATGACCCCCTGATGGGTGAGGTGCCGACTTCGACTCGTGTCGTAGAGGCGGCGATTCGGATACTTCCGAATGCGGACCGGATCCCGCTCGCTGCCATGGGCCGGCGCTGGACCTGCGTCTGACGCGGCGTGATTGGAATGTGCTTGCGGCGGAGAACTCATGTCGGATCCTCGGAAGGCTTCTCTGTGGGCGGGGGACGACCGCGTCGGAGCCTGCCGATCGGGCTCCGACGCCGGTCGCTTCCACCTTGCATGACGAGTGCGGCGTCAGCGACGCCATCTCACCATCCGTGATCGCGATCCCCGGTGAAACGCCAATAAGAAAACGCTCATTCGTCAACGAATGAGCGTTTCTTCAGTGATGAATATGCGATTGACCCGGCGATTTGCTAGCGAACCGAGCCGATGACGAGCTGACTCGAGGTCACCGCGCCGGCCGAGAGTTCGACCGGGAAGAAGAGAAGTCCGCGGAAGTCGGCCGGCGGCGTCACCTTCACGCGGATCGTGACATTGCCGTGCTTGTCGGCGATCTGCTCGACGAGCTCGACCGTCGCCTCGGGCCAGAGGCTGCGCACGCCGGTGATGCGCTGCGATCCCATCTTTTCGATCTCGAGCTCAAACTCGCCGCTTGTCCCCGGAGCGATGCGCCCGCAACTCGATCGGTAGCCGTTCACATGCAGGCGGGGCTTGAGCTGGGTCGTCTCGTGCCGAACGCGAATGTCGACGATCGGGCACTCCGGATGATCGGTCTCGATGAGGAAATAGGGGGGAACCTTGGATGCGGCGATCTCGCCCGAGAAGTCGTAGGCGAGCGTGTAGCTCGTGCGCGGCTGGTCCTTCGACGGATCAAATCCGCGGAACACGGGCGGCTTCCCGTGGACCGCGATCACCGAGAAGGGCTTGCCGTCGGCGGCCGTGATCGTGACCTCGCCGCCCGCGGGCATGTTCAGCTTCTGCTGCACGTCGAGGAACGCCGGCTGTGAGCGAATCGCAAGGGCGATCTCCGACTCGAGCTTGATGACGATGACCTGCTTCAGCTCCTCGATCAGGATCGTGAGCGTCGCGATTTTCTTCATCGGCGCCGACGACATCTTGATGCTGATGGGAAACTCGAGCTCGCCCTTCGCAGGGATCACCTTTCCTTCAATATCAACGCCGGTGCACTGACAGCTCGGCGTCGCCTTGGTGATCGTGACCGGACGGTCGAGCGGGTTCAGAAGCTTCACCTTCGCGTTCACCTCCTGACGCGGCTTCACGATGCCGAAGTCGATGTTCGGCGGCTCGGCCCGGATCGGTCCGGGCGTCGACTGGGGAAGCTGAGGCTGCTGCGGCCTGCCCTGGGGAGCGGCGCCGGCGGGAGACCCGGCGGGGGACGGGGCCCGCTGCGCGAGAGGCGCGGCGGAGAGAAGAACCGAGAGGAATGCGACGACCGTGGCGTGCGAGAGGAGAAGCATGGTGGATTCGTAGAGGTGCGACTTGCGGGAACCGACGGGGTTGAGGGGAGCTTCGTGCGGTGTTCGGTACACTCCCCGCCCCATGCGGGCCATCGTCATCGAACGGCAAGGTAACCCAGTCGCCCCGAACGTCCGGTTGGATCCGGGATTTCCAGAACCGATTCCGTCGGGAGGCCTGCAAGCGGGCGATGTGCTCGTGCGAACCGAGGCGGCTGCGCTGAATCACCTCGATCTGTGGGTCGGTCGCGGTATGCCTGGCATCGACCTGACCTATCCGCGGATATCGGGCTCGGACGGCGCTGGCGTGGTCGAGGCGGTCGGCCCCGGCGTGGACCCGTCGTGGATCGGCGTGCGCGTGCTCCTCAATGCCGCCGTGCCGCAGCCTGATCCGGTGCTGCCGGGGCGCCAGCCCGCACCTGACGACATCATCATGATCGGCGAGCACACGAACGGCTGTCTCGCCGAGCGATTCGTCGCTCCGGTCCGGAATCTCGTCGCCATCGGCAACGCCGATCCGGTGCAGGCCGTCGCCTTCGGACTGACTCACCTCACCGCGTGGCGGATGATGGTCCACCGTTCGGGCCTGCAGGCTGGACAGGCTGTCCTCATCACCGGCATCGGCGGCGGGGTTGCCCTGGCGGCGCTCAACATCGCGAAGCACTTTGGGTGTCGCACGATCGTCACGAGCCGCTCGGCCGACAAGCTCGCCAAGGCTAAGGCGCTCGGGGCCGACGAGGCGATTCTCGACGACGGCGGCGACTGGTCCCGAGAGGTTCGAAAGAGGACCGGCAAGCGAGGCGTCGACCTCTGCGTCGATTCCATCGGCAAGGCGATTCACGGCTCCTGCATCCGCAGTCTTGCCCGCGGCGGCACCTTCGCCACCTGCGGCTGCACGACCGGATCGGACGGCGTCACCGACCTGACGCGGATCTTCTGGAACCAGCTTCGGCTGGTCGGGTCGACGATGGGCACCATGGCGGAGTTCCGCGAGTGCGTCGCCCTGTTCCTCAGCGGGGCGATCAAGCCGGTCGTGGACAGCGTGCACCGGCCGGAAGGGGGCCAGGCGGCCTATGCGCGGCTGGAGGCGAGCGAGCAATTCGGAAAGATCGTCGTCGACTGGCGTTGAGCGGCCTGATCGTGTTGGTTGCGGGAAAATCCTGTCAATTGGCGATGTTTGGGCTGGCGAGCGGTGCGCGTTCCGTATACTCGACCCCCGAGTCAGAGATCTCGCTGGCGGATCGTCCCCGGTGAGCATCGAGTCCAGACGCCGTTTCCTGATTCGTCCAGCACATGACCATCAGCGCGAACAGCGACATCGATTCCCGTCCGCACGCGGAACAGGCTGCTTCCGAGGCGTCGCCGACGCCGCCGGCCCAGCCCGCCGTCCCAGCAACTCCAGCCGAGCCGCGCGCTGAGCCGGATGCCGACGCGCGTCCTTCGACGGAGCCGGCACGCGGCGGTGCCGCAACGGCCGTTCGTCCGCTGCGGACGCCGGTCAAGCCGGAGCCGCTCCGTCCGTGGCGCGTCCTGCTTCACAACGACGATCGCAACGACATGGACTATGTCGTCGAGACGATCGTGAAGATCGTTCGGATCAATCGCCCGTCGGCGACGCGCTGCATGATGGAGGCCCACCGCAAGGGAGCGGGCCAGGTGATCGCGACCCATCGCGAACGGGCAGAGTTCCTCGCCGAGCAGCTTCGCAGCCGCCGGCTGACGGTGACCATCGAACCGGTCGAGTAAGGCGCTGTGTCTCGGGGCTGGCGCCAGCCGTGCCCGTTTGCCTATGGCTTGGGCGGCGGCTCGGGAGGTCCGTCGCGCCCCGCCGGATCAGGTCCGGTAAATCGCAAGTCCGCTCCGGTCATCAAGATGAAGCTCTCGACCCCGGTCGCCCAAGTCTGTGGTGAAGGTCTTTTCATGGGGCTTTTGCCGCACTTTTGCGCCCCGATCACCATCGAGCGCTGCAACCCGTTCATTTTCGCAATCTTGGCGCTGGACCTATGCGGGCTGGGGGCTATGTTGCCAAGTGATTCCGCGCATCCCGCGCGCCGTACTCGTGTCCGGCGACGGTTTGGTGTCTGAAAGTGGGAGTCCGCTGGGGCGGGCTCTTAGGAGGACTTCGAATGATGAAGAACGGTCTTATTGCGAGCTCCGCGCTCGCCATGGCCATCCTGAGCGCTGGCTCGGCGATGGCCATCGACCAGAACGACGCAGCAAACTGCGGCCCGCAGGTTCTCGATCCCAACGGCGGCTGCAATGTCACGCCGTCCCAGTTCCAGGCGATCGGCAGCTACGGCGTTGGCGACTTCGTGAGCATCAACGGCACCATCGGTACCTTTGATCCGGCCGGTGGCGCCAACTTCACGAGCCGCGACCTCGACTGGTACACCTTCACCCTCACCGAGGACTCGAAGGTCACGATCCAGCTCGACCGCCTCGACGGTGGCACGGTCGTCCTCTTCCTCGGCAACGGCGACACCTGCCCGGCCGACATCTTCTTCGGCCAGGAGATCGCCTCCTTCACGCCTCAGGAGTTCTACCTGACCGCCGGCAGCTACACGGTCGTCGCCACGACGCCGTTTGAGCCCGTTGCCGCCGGTCCGTACATCCACGCTTGCTCGGACTATTCGCTCGCCATCGACATCCAGGCCGGTGATTCGTCCTGCGGTACCGGTGCGACGAATCTGCCCTGCGATGTCGCCCACGGCCCGAACCAGCCCGGCTGCGACGACTGGAACTGCTGCAACCTGGTCTGCCTCGCCGACCCGAGCTGCTGCGGCGATACCTGGGATGCCCTCTGCGTCAGCAACGGCGCGGTCGCCATCTGCGGTTACTTCATCTACAACTGCAACGACACCAGCCCGGCGAATGACTGCCTCACCTCGGCCCAGGTCATCACGCTCGGCACCGATGTCGCCTTCACCAACGTGAACGCGAACACCGACGGCCCGTCGACCCTCATCACTGGCGCTGCCTCCGGCACCGTCAGCGATGTCTGGTTCACGGTCCAGGCGAATGTCACCGGTCAGCTCAACGTGATCGTTGATCACCCGACCGTCGACACCGTTCTCGAGCTCTACGGTCCCTTCGACAACGCGACGATCGCCAACCCGGAGGAAGAGATTCCGCCGGCCTACATCGGCACGGTTGATGCGTTCGGCGCTGGCGGCGAGGGTCTCACCCTCCTCGACGCCGAAGGCGGCAAGTTCTACCTCGTCCGCGTCGGCTCGTGGGTTGATGCCCCGGCGACCGGCGCTGGCACGATCTCGACCTCGCTCGATCAGGTGGTCTACACCACCGGTATCCAGCAGTTCGTGATCACCGGCGGCCAGAACCAGAACCTCGGCCTCTCGAGCGGTGCTCTCAGCGCTGCCCAGCCGCGGCGTTGGCTCGCCCGTCCGTTCATCGCCCCGGCGATCCCGGGCGGCGGTACTTGGGATCTCACCCAGATCATCGCCAAGGGCTTCGTCCCGGTTGGCACTGTGAACGAGACCCTCAACTGGGTCATCTGGGAAGCCGACGCGGCCTTCGCGATCGCTCCGGTCAACGGCGACCAGGTCGCCTCCGGTAGCGTGGCCTTCCCCGTGCCCTTCGATGACGCGCTCGACGATGCGGCCAACGCGTCGCACCCGATCGTCCTCGATCCGCCGGTGAGCCTCAACCCGGGCAACTACTACCTCTCGGTCTTCGGCGCCAGCGCCGGTGACTTCGCGAACGGTGGTACCACTGCCTCGAACTTCGCGTGGTTCATCTACTCCCCGGGTGGCATCATCCAGACCACTGGTGCTGGCGCTGCCTTCTCGTGGCGTTCGAACGACGCGCTCGGCGCGGGCTTCCTTGTCTACCAGGCTCTCGGCGCGTTCGCCGTCCAGGCTGGTGACGATCCGAAGGCGATCTACAGCAACGCCTTCACCATCCTCGGCTCGCCCGTGGCTGCTCCGCCCGTCGACACCGACGGCGACGGCGTCCCGGATGAGACCGACAACTGCCCGACTGTTTCGAACCCGGATCAGGCTGACTCGAACGGCAACGGCATCGGCGATGCCTGCGACGCTCAGCCCTGCATCGGCGACCTCAACAACAGCGGCGCTATCGACGCGTCTGACCTCGCGATCCTCCTTGGCGCGTGGGGCGGTGCTGGTGGCGACCTCAACGGCAGCGGCACGACCGATGCCTCTGACCTCGCGATCCTCCTCGGCGGCTGGGGCAACTGCCCCTAATCGCTGAGTGATCGCTGGGACATCCGAGCGGCGTTCAGCCTCCTGACGCTGCCCCGGAAAGACCATGACACTGACAACCCCCCGGCTTCGGCCGGGGGGTTGTTCTTTTCTCAGGCCGAACCGCTCGCGCAGGTCATCGCCGCGCAGCTGGTCGCCCAACGGATCCCCCAACCGATCGCCCAACCGATCGCCCAAACGATCGCCCAAACGACCGCCCAACCGATCACAGTTGCAACATGCATTTCGAGGCCAACTTCGTGGCTCGCTTGCAGTTTGGACACCCACATCGTGGGTTCGCTGTGGATATCCCCCTCCGAAAGCCCTGCTCACTCGTTCACTTCGCGATTTGCTTCGCAGTTTGGACACCCACATTGTGGAGGACGCTGTGGGAGCGATGTGGAGAAACACCAATCGCGAATCGGTATCCTGTGGCCTCGGCGTTCTGCGTCCCGTTCTGCGTCCCGTTCCGCTCGATTCCGCTCGTTCCGCTTCTGGTGCCCACTTCGCTGATTCGCGCTGATTGCCCTGCAACCCGGAGGGCATCGGCCCCAATACCGACCCCGTGTCGACCCCGTGTCGACCCTGTGTCGAGCCCCCGCGGTGTGGCGGGGCGGTCTTCCCACTGTCGGCCTCCTGTTTCGGTCGCCGGTCTCCCGCTGCCCACTCGCGGCCACTCGCGCCCACTCGCACTGGTCCGCCGCCGCGAGCGCGGTTCGCGACCCTCTCTGGAGTTCAGCTCGTGCGTGTCTTTCTCGGTCTCCTTGTCGGGCTGATCTTCATACTCGCGGCAGTCGTCGTGATCGCTGGACCGGATGTCTCGAAGTGGATGCCGGCCATGTCCGGCGACGCCAGCGGAACCAAGGTTCGCATTGAGGCGGTGACCGAACTCCCCCTCACCGAGACCATCTCCGCGCCGGGCGAGATCATCCCGAACGTGAAGGTCGACATGTCGGCCGAGGTCTCGGCGCGCATCCTCGAGCTTCCCTTCCGTGAGGGCGAGCGGGTCGCGAAGGGCGATGTCGTCGTCCGGCTCGATGACCGCCAGTTCAAGGCCGCGATGGAATCGGCGGTTGCCCGCCGCAACGGCGAGAAGCATCGTCTCGATGCCGAGCGGGCGCGACTCCAAGGCCCGATGTCCTCGCTCGAGAACGCGAAGGCGATCCTCGCCCGCCAGCAGTCCCTCTTCGAAACCGGCGACATCGCCAAGCAGGTCCTCGAGGACGCCGAAGTCCGGGTGCGGGACCTCACCGCGACCGTTGACGCCACGAAGCACAGCATCAGCGTCATCGAAAGCTCGCTCGCCGGGGCCGAGGCGGACATCGAACAGGCCCAGGAGGCCGTCGATCGCACCATCATGCGGGCGCCGATGGAGGGCATGATCACCCAGCTCAACGCAGAGGTCGGCGAGCTCGTCATCGTCGGCACGATGAACAACGCCGGCACCGTCATCCTCACCATCGGCGACCTCTCCAAGGTCAAGATGAACGCCAAGGTGAACGAGGCCGACATCGCCCGCGTCGCCCGCGATCAGGTCGCCCATGTCCGGATCAACGCCTATCGCGACGAGGTCTTCGAGGGCCGCGTCATCAAGGTCCCGCTTCAGCGGACCAACGAGCAGATGGGCGGTGCGGGCGGCGGCAGCGGCTATTTCAAGGTTGAGGTCGAGATCGCACCGAAGGAGGGCCGACAGGTCCTCTCGGGTCTCGCCTGCAATGTCGACATCGAGATCGCGACCCACAAGGGACTCGTGGTGCCGAGCCAGGCGGTGCTCGATCGCAACATCGACGACATCCCCGCCGAGGTCCTCAAGGACAACCCGATCATCGATCGATCGCGCCGAACGGCATCGGTCGTCTTCCGCGTCGTCGACGGCAAGGCCGTGATGACCCCGGTGAAGACCGGGCCGAGCAACCTGACCTCGACGATGCTCGTCGCGGGCGTGCAGCCCGGCGACATGCTCATCACCGGTCCCTACAAGGCGCTCGAGAAGCTGAAGCACAACGAGGCGGTAAGCGACGAGGCCGACGATCTGAAGGAGAGCGGGAGCAAGAGCGGCCAGCCCGCCGCGATCGCGACGACGAACTGACCCCCGATGCTGATTCAGCTCACCGACATCACGAAGATCTATCGCGTCGGCATCGAGACGATCCACGCCCTGCGCGGCGTGTCGCTCTCGATCGACCGAAACGAGATGGTCGCAATCATGGGTAGCTCCGGCTCCGGCAAGAGCACGCTCATGAACATGCTCGGCTGTCTCGACCGGCCGACCGCCGGAACCTATCGGCTCAAGGGACGCGAAGTGAGCCGCATGGGCGCCGCCGAACTCGCCCAGGTGCGCAACGAGGACATCGGCTTCGTCTTCCAGAGCTTCGAGTTGCTGCCCCGCCAGACCGCCCTTCAGAACGTCGAGTTGCCGCTTGTCTACGCCCGCGGATCCGGTTGGCGATGGGGCGCGAGGCGGAAGCGGGCGCTTGCCGCGCTCGAACGCGTTGGCCTCGCCAATCGCGTGACCCACCGGCCGAACCAGCTCTCCGGCGGACAGAAGCAGCGTGTGGCGATCGCCCGCGCGATCCTCAATCGCCCCGCGATCCTCATGGCTGACGAGCCCACGGGCAACCTCGACAGCGCGACGACGCTGGACATCCTCACCCTCTTCCGGCAGCTTCACTCCGAGGGACAGACCATCGTCATCGTGACGCACGAGGATGAGGTCGCCGCCCACTGCCAGCGCGTCGTGCGGCTTCGCGACGGCCAGATCATGAGCGACCTTCCGATCGCACAGGACCAGGCCGGTCGCTTCTGCGCGGAGGTCGAAGCGAGGATGAGCGAGCGAGCCCTCCGAACCGCCGACTCGAAAGCCCCATCCGCGGAGGCGAAGGCGTGCTGAACCCGCTCTTCTATGTCCAGGCCATCGCCCTCGCGCTCGCCCAGATCTGGGCGAACAAGGTGCGCTCGGCGCTGACGACGCTCGGCATCATCGTCGGCGTCGCGAGCGTCACCGCCGTCATCGCGGCGCTCGTCGGGCTGCGCACGAAGATCCTGAATGAGTTCGAGAGCTTCGGCGCGAGCCGCGTCCTCATCTTTCCCGATCGCCCCGAGGACGCTCCGCGCAACCTCTATCCCTGGGATGAGATCCGCCTGAAGCCGGCGGAAGTCGAGGCGATCGCGGCTCGCTGCGACACCGTCAAGGCGATCACGCCGATCACCGAGGTCGGTCTGACCGTCGAGAGCGAGCGCGAGAAGCTCGAAGGCATCAGCGTCACCGGCATCTGGCCCGACTGGCACACCATCGAGAATCGGGCGGTGACGATCGGCCGGCCCTTCAACCGCGTCGACGAGGACAACCAGCGACAGGTCTGTCTCGTGAACGACAACGCGATTCGCGAGCTGAAGCTCCCGACCGATCCGACCGGCGAGCATGTGCTCCTCGGCGGCCGGCGATTCCTGATCGTCGGCGTCATCGAGACCCTCCAGCGCACGATGTTCGGGATGTCGGGCAACAGCGCCGAGATCTTCATTCCCTTCTCGGTCGCGACAAAGCTCCAGCCCGACGACTTCTTCTTCATGCGCATCAACGCGATGGTGAAGAGCCCCGAGCTCGCCGACGAGGCGAAGAGTCAGATTCGACGCGTGCTGCGCATGGAGCGCGGCCTCGTCGGCACCGACCCCGACACCTTCGCGGTCGCCGCGATCGACCAGTTCATCGAGCAGTTCAAAGCCCTCGCATCGGGCATCACCGCGGTCGCCGGCGGCATCGTCGGGATCAGCCTGCTCGTCGGCGGCATCGGCATCATGAACATCATGCTCGTCTCGGTCTCCGAGCGCACCCGCGAGATCGGCCTCCGCAAGGCCGTCGGTGCGACGCCCTCGGCGATTCTCATGCAGTTCCTGCTCGAGGCCATCACGCTGTCGCTCGCCGGCGGATTCGTCGGCGTCGCCATCGGGCAGATATTCGCCTTCGGCCTGACCCGCATTCCCAACTCGAATCTCGAACATGCCCAGGTTCCGATCTGGGCCGTCGCGATGAGCTTCGGCTTCTGCGCGATCGTCGGCGTCGCGTTCGGCATGTTCCCTGCGATCAAGGCTGCCCGACTCGATCCGATCGAGGCCCTCCGACATGAGTGAGCGTTCCATTCCGCGCCCTGCCCTTCACACGGCGCTTCTTCTCGCCGCGCTCGCTCCCACGCTGCTTCCCGGCTGTGGCAAGGGGCTCTTCGAACAGGACACCTCGACCTGGCGCGTCGCGCCCGAGCGGCTCCATCGCATCGCGACGACCGATCCGATCGCCAGCTCGACGACGACGCCGGTCGATCCGGACACCGCCCTCAAGGTCGCTCTCGAGCGAGCTGATCCGATGCCCGTCTGGCCCGGGCGGATCGACCTCACCCTCGCCGAGGTGCGCGAGTCGACTGTGCGAAACAATCTCGAGCTGCGCACCGAACTGCTCGCGCCGACCATCGCACGGCGCGACATCGACATCGAGCGGGCGAAGTTCGAGGCGACGCTCTTCGCCGACTACACGCGCAACGGCACGAACCAGTTCACCGATGCCGTCGGCCCGAGCTCGACCTCCGATGCCCTCGATGTCGGCGTGTCATTTCCCCTCGTCACCGGCGGCACCCTGAACGCCTTCACCGATGTCGGTCGGAGCGATCCGAGCTTCACCGGCGATGGGCTGGGCGAATGGAGCGCCGGCCTCGGATTTTCGATCAGTCAGCCGCTTCTCCGCAACGCCGGCGTGGCGACGAACACGGCATCGATTCGCATCGCCGAATACAACGGCCAGATCGCGAGCGCGCGGACGAAGCTCCAGGTCACCCGCATCCTTGCGGACGCGGACAAGGCCTATTGGGATCTCTACGCCGCCTATCGCGAACTCGAGGTTCGGAAGGCCCAGTACGACCTTGCGATCGCCCAGCGCGACCGGGCGCGGCGACTCGTCGACCAGGATCAGGTCGCCCAGATCGAAGTGACGCGTGCCGAGAGCGGCGTCGGCCAGACGCTCGAACAGATCATCGTGGCCGACGCGAACCTTCGCGACAGCGTGCGCGAGCTCAAGCGCATCATGAACCGCGACGATCTTCCGATCGAAAGCGAAACGCTGCTTGTGCCGACGACCGAGCCCAATCCGCTCGGCATCACGCTCGACCGGCGGAAGCTCACCGACGACGCCCTCGCGAACCGCATGGAGCTGCTCGAGATCGAGCTCCAGCTTGCGATCGACGCCACGAACATCGCGCTTGCCCGCAACGCCGCGTTGCCGCTCTTCGCCCTCGAGTATCGATATGAGCCGGTCGGCCGAGGAAGTACCTTCGGACGAAGCGTCGGCAACATCGGCGACTTCGAGGAGGATCCCTATACCTTCGGCGCCCGCGGCGAGATTCCGCTCGGCAACGAGGCGGCGCTCAATCGCGTCGCGCGTTCGATTCTCGAGCGGGTCCGGCGGCTGGCGACCAAGGAGGATCGCCGTCAGGTGATCCACGCCGAGGTGCTCGACGCGCTCGATCGCCTTCAGACCGCGTGGCAGCGAATCCTCGCCGCGCGGCTCGAGACGGTGCTCGCGGCGCGGACCTTCCAGGCGGAGCAGCGGCAGTTCGATGTCGGCGTGCGGACGAGCCAGGATGTGCTCGACGCCTCGACGCGCTTGAGCGACGCCCAGAGCCGCGAGGTGAGCGCGCTCGCCCAGTGGCAGATCGCGCTCGTCGACATCGCCTTCGCCACCGGCACCCTGCCCGGAGCTGCCGGCGTCGAGTGGCAGCCGATCGATGTCGCGGATCTCGAACGCCAGACGAGCGGCGCGGCGGAATTCAACGCGATTCAATCCGCGACGGACGCCACGGCTGATCCGGTGCCCGATCCGGTTCCCAATGGGGGCACCGCATCGAGCGGCGGCTCCTGACGACCGCGCGCGGCCGATCGAAGGTCACGCCCTCGGAATGCGGCTGAGCGCGACCGTCGCAAGATCGCGGAGCGGCTCCTCGCAGGTTGGATCGTCGCGGAGTGCGGCGAATGCCTTGCGCAGCGCGCCATCCGACTGGCGGCTGATGCGCGTGCCGAACCGGACGAGTCCGGTGGCGATCGCCGCGGCGTAGAGGCGGGCTGCGCGATTGCGCTCGGCCGGCGTCGCGGCTCCGGTGCGCAGCGCCTTGAAGGCGGTCTTCAGTGCGGTGACCTGCTCGATCGAAGTCTGCGTCGATGCGACGGCGGCCGCGGCGTCACGGGCGTTCGGGACGATCTCGCGGGCGAGCCAGTCCGCGGCGGCGCGCGAAGGATCGGCGCTTGCATCGAGGGCCCAACGGAACGCGGTGGGAATGCCGGCGGCGGTGCCGTCGGCGATCGTCTCGTCGAGCTTCGCAGGCCCGCGCGCGTCGGTGCCACCGGCGCGTCGAGCGTCAGGGGTCGAGCGATCCGAGCCGCGACGAGGCGGACGGGAGTCGGGGGAAGTCGGGCCGGCGGCGTCCAATGGGGATCTCATCGGGCATTCTCCACGGCAAGCAGGAGTTCGCGCAGCTCCTCATTGACATCGTCGTGAGGTCCAAGCGTGTTGCGAACCTCCCCCAGGAGCTCCTCCACGAAAATCCGTCGCCCCACGATGGCGAGGTGGGCGGCTTGGCCGATCGACTCGATCTCGAGCGACCGGACCAGATCCGCGTAGGGAACCGGCGCTGCTCCGAAGAGCTGTGGACGAAGGGTACGCCGCTCGAAGGCGAGCCAGGCGAGATCCCGGCCCTCACGGCGACACCGCACCTCCGCCCGCTCCGCCGCTGCCCGGACGACGAGCGCGGCCCACTGCGCGTCGAAAACACCCTCGGCTCGCTTCGCCTTCGAGGCGGGCAGCGCGTCGAGTGCGGCACCGTCGCGGGTCGCCACCGACCGGTCGCTTGGGCTTCGCTTCTTGCTCTTGTCGTGGCGAATCCGGTCGCGCACATAGTTGACGACCGACTGGCGCAGCAGCGACCGGAAGCGGCCCCGGCGGGCGTCGGCCGAGGCGAGCAGCGATCGCCCGATGAGCACATCGGCCATGAATCCTTGGGCAAGGTCGGCGGCCTCCTCAGGCCCTTGCCCCGTGGCCCGCACAAACGCAAAGACCGCTCCCCAGTACCGCTGGGCGACGGCCTCGAGGCTGGCCCGTGCAGCCGGACCCTCCCCGGCTGCGTTGCGAAGGAGCGACCAGTCCGTCGCCGATGCGGAGGGCTGGGCGTCCGTCGAGTGGTTTGGGCCGGGTGGGAGCGTCATTGCGGTGCAAAGAATCGAAAGGCGGCGTCGTCTGAGTGATACGACGGAGCCCGCGTCGATTGCGCCGTGCATTTGCAGATTTCCTCGCTATTGCCCGGCGGCGACCGGCAGGTCAAAGGTCGCGTCGGCGAGCGTGGCGGCCAGGCGCGTGGCGGCGGCCTCATCGGGACGGGCCTGTGCACGAGCCTCGAACGCCTCGGCAATCGCCGAGCGGAGCCGGACCTGCCCGACGCGGTCGTTCTGCAATCGGGCCAGCACCGGTGGGGCGAAGAACGCCCGCATGCGGTCATCGCTCCGCAGGAGACGCGCCAGCCACTCGATCGCCGCATCGGCTCCATCGCGGCTGATCTGGGCAACGGCGCGGTCGGCGGCGAGATGATGAAAGCCGCTCTCCCGCGAGGGGTCGCGATGGCGCGTCGAGGGATAGGCTGCGAGCGCCGCGTCGAGGAGTTCGATCCGACGATCGAGCGCGGCTCGATCGCCACCCTCAGGCAGGAGACGAGCCTCGAGCGCGCAGAGCCTCCATGCGAGCGGCCCGGCCTGTGCTGGATCGCCCTTGCGTTCCGCGATCCAGCGCGTCACGCGCTCGTGCATGAAGCGCGTCTCCTCGGGCGAGCGGGTTCGTGCGCCGATCCACGCGTCCCACGCGCCGTTCAGGTCGCCCTTGTCGGCGAAGGGATCGCGATCGGTGATTCGGGCAAGGAAGTGGTTCGCTTCGACCTCAAGGGCACGCAACGGATCGCGCGACGCCGGCGCCATCGTCGGAATCCACAGAAACGCGTCGACATGATCGCGCCACCTGGCGAGCATCGGGGCGTTGCCGAGCGGACGGGCGACGAATCGCTCGCTGCCGAAGGAGTTCGCCGGCGCGGCTCGCAGCGGCACGATCGCCGGACCGGTGAGCATCGATCGAAGCCGATCCTCGAGGGAATCGGCCGGCGGCGCGGGCACCGTCCAGGTTCGACCGAACGCGTTCCCGGCGCGCCCAGGGCCAGCGATGGCGCTGAGGACGAAGAGATCCTCGCCGAGCGTCTCGCTGGCGACGCAACCGGCCGTCCGCACCCCGCGATAGGGTTCGTCGCCCTCCGGTCGGGTGATGCCCTCAGCGCGGCGGACCGCATGCATGCTCGCGGCCCACACGATGATCTTTCGGCCGCGAAATCGCTCGTTTGCGAGCCAGGCCAAGGTCTCGCCGCCGCAGATGTCGCGCGGGTTGAACTGCTCGGCGAGGGATCGCTTCGGATCGGCGCCGGCTCGCACGAAGTCGATCTGGGCCTCGAGCGAAGCGAGGACCCGCTTCCAGAACGAGCGATCGAGCGCTGCCACGGATGCGTAGGCAGGCGTGTCGAGCGCGCTTGCAAGCGATCGAATCGCCGATCGAGCGCTCTCCGCCGCATCCTCGTCGATGGTGCCATCCGTCGTGAGTCGCGTGATGGCGAAGGCGATCCGTTCGTGGGCACTCGCATCGAGCGCTGGCGGCGTTGCCTGGGCATCAAGCGAGGCGATGTCGCTCGCAAGCGAGGTGGAGGCGAAGCGCCCGCTGAGCTGGCAGTCGTAGCCGCAGAGCTCAAGTGGCCGCTCGCTGCGGGCGCGGGCTTCGACGAATTCCATGAGTGGAAGAAACTCGGCGGCCTCGGTCCAGATCGGGAAAATCGCATCGCGCATGGCCGAGGTGGCGTTCGTTCCGGCGCGGATCGCTCGCCAGGCCCGATCGCAGTCGTAGACGCCGCTCTCGAAGCAGAGCACATCGAATCCCATTTCGATATGGAGATATTCGATCAGTCGTACCTTCGCGAGAAAGGTGAGTCCCTCAGCATGGGCCTGCTCGCCGAGGATGACGACGCGGGCATCGCCGATCACCGCGGCGAGCGGTCGCAGGTCGGCGAAGCGATCGGCGTCGTCGGCCGCGGCTCCGGTCGCGAAGGCCGAGGGCTCGATCGTCCGCAGCGGAATGGCCCGTTCGCGGAGCCACGGCGCGACGCCGTCGAAAGGGCGGGCGGCGGCGGTGGGGGTGACGAGCGCGGCCAGACACCCCACAACCAGGATGAGGAGAAGCATGCGGTTTCCGTGCATGCGGGCATTGTGAGGAGGGATCCGTGCGCATCGCAAGTGGAAATCGCGTGAAGAGTCGGTCAGGCAGACCTTCGCCGAGGCAATGCAGGCCGCCCGCGTGGTCGAGGGTCCGGGTGGATCGGATCCTCGCGTCGACCACGCTTTCGTAGCACTGCCGGGGGCCAGCTCATGTCGTTTTCTTTCGTTTCGTCGCCCCGTTCGCTCCCGACCGCCGTCGCCGTGTGCGGCATGATTGCGGCCGCGGTCGCGGCCCTTCCCGTCGGCGCCGCCGATTGCGACCAGACAAGCACCGGACTCGTACCGCTGACCGAGCTCGGATCCGATTTGTATCTTGGGCAATTCCAAGGCGGGCTCTATCCCGGCGGCCTGAATGTCCCGCCGCAGGCCCACCATCAGCGGGCCCGTCAGCAGGCGATCGCCGTGGCGCCGCGCCTGCCGAACGGGGCCGTTTCCTTCAACGGAAACATCGTGCTCCTCTCGATCGGGATGAGCAATACATCGATGGAGTTCTGCGGCAACGGAGCAGGGGGATCATGCACGCCGAACTCCTTTACGGCCAAGGCGAACGCGAGCGCGTTTGTGAACACGAACCATGTCGTCCCGATCGACGGTGCGGCGGGAGGGCAGACCGCGAAGACTTGGGATAGCCCGACGGACCCGAACTATGACCGCGTCCGCGACGAGGAACTCCTGCCGCGCGGACTGAGCGAAGCGCAGGTCGGCGCGGTCTGGATCAAGGTCGGCAATCCGGCGCCGCGCGTCTCGCTTCCGGATCCGAACGCCGAGGCGGTTCAGCTCGCCCGTGACATCGCTGCGATCAGCCGCGCGGTGCGCGTTCGCTATCCCAATTGCCGCGTCGCATTCGTATCGAGTCGCATCTACGGCGGCTACGCATCGATTCCGTTGAGCCCTGAGCCATTTGCATACGAAACGGGCTTCGCCGTGAAGTTCGCGATCTCCGAGCAGATCGCCCAGGAGGCGGGCGCTGCGCCGAGCCCCGGTTTCGGACCGCTCGAGGTGGGCGATGACGCCCCGGTGCTCGTCTGGGGCCCCTATCTCTGGGCCGACGGCCTGACGCCGCGCGGCGACGGGCTGATTTGGGCGTGCGAAGACTTCGCGCCCGACGGCACGCATCCCTCGCCGAGCGGCGTGAACAAGGTCGCGACGCTGCTTCTTGAGCATTTCCTCGCCTCGCCCTACGCAGCGCCGTGGTTCCGCGCGACGAAGCCCGCCGACTTCGACGAAAACGGCACCGTCGACGGCGCGGACCTCGCCCAGCTCCTCAGCGCCTGGGGACCCTGCCCAGGACCCGGCACCTGCATGTTCGACCTCGACTGGGACGGCATCGTCGCGGGCTCCGACCTCGCGGCGTTGCTGGCGGAGTGGGGGAGCTGAGGCGCGATCACGGCAGGCATTCCAGAAGGGACCAGCCGAGCAGCCGAAGCAGACCGCAGCCGCATGGTTGTTTGTCTGCTGCTCCGCTTTCTGTGGCGGCTGATCAGCGCAGAGCGAGTGTGCGCCCGGAGGGCGCTACGGAGCGCTCAAACACACCTGGTGGACAAGACCAGCCGAGCAGCCGAAGCAGACCGCAGCCGCATGGGGGATTGTCTGCTGCTCTGCTCTCTGTGGCGGCTGATCAGCGCAGAGCGAGTGTGCGCCCGGAGGGCGCTACGGAGCGCTCAAGGAAGAAATGCCACAAGCCCGCCTTCCGGCGGGCTTGTGGCATGGAGCCGTGGGGATTTGAACCCCAGTGCCGAAGCAATCAGCGAGCCGCTTCTACGCGCGTGTCCGTTGTTTCTGTTCTCGTCCCGGCACTCCGCCTACGGCAGCGTGTGTTCGGGCCAAGGCATACGAAGGTTCTCATTCCCCCTCAGCATGCCAGCTTGGGGGAACCAGCCCGATTTTTGACGGAGTCCGGCCCTATCGGGCGTGGGGCCGGATCTCCGCGCTGCCTGTATTAGGCTGCGAGAGCGTACTGCGTGTTGGCAGTTGTTGTTTTGCATACTTTTTACGTGGCAAGCATGCTCCACGGCGCGCGACGACAAGCCTTCCTTGCCCGGTCGATTCCGGATCGGCCCCGTTGCGTAGCGTGAGTGTAGCGGGCCCATCGACCGGGGACCACTCGCGGCCGAAGTCGTTCGCGTCGCTGGTACGCTCCGACGCGTGTCCGAGCCGACTCGCATCCTCTTCGTCTGCATGGGCAACATCTGTCGCAGCCCGGTCGCCGAGGGCGTCTTCATCCACCGGGCCCGCGAACGCAACGCCCTCGACCGCTTCGTCGTCGACTCGGCCGGCACCGGGGGCTGGCACGCCGGCGAGCGGCCCGACCGACGCTCGCTGGAGATCGCCGCACGGCATGGCGTGGAGCTGCCCGGGAAAGCCCGCCAGGTCGAGCCAGCCGACTTCGTGCGCTTCGACCGGCTGATCGTGATGGACCGGGCGAACCACTCGGATCTTCTCGACCGCGGCGCTCCGAAGTCGAAGCTCGAGTTCCTGCTCGCCTACCACCCCGAACCGGCGACGCTGCCGCGTGGCATCGAAGTGCCCGATCCCTACTACGGCGGACCGGACGGCTTCGCATCGATGTATGACATGATCGATCGAGCGTGCGTCGCCATGCTCGATCGATTCCTTCAAGGAACGCGCTGACATGCACTGGAGCGTTGACGAACTCACTCCCGCTCGCCGCTACAGCCTGGCCATCGGGCTCGTCGTGCCGCGCCCGATCGCCGTCGTCGGGACGGTCGCGCCGGACGGGCGGACGAACCTCGCCCCATTTTCCTATTATTCGATGCTCTCGAGCGAGCCCTTCATGCTCGGGTTCTGTCCGGCGAACGACGAGCAGGGGGGCGAGAAGGACACGCTTCGCAATTGCAAGCCGCGCTGGGAGGGCGGCACCGGCGTCTTCACCGTCGGCGTCGCGACCGATGCGATCATTCGGCGGGTCGTCGCCTGCGGCGAGTCGCTTCCGTACGGCGAAAGCGAGTTCGACCTCTCGGGACTCACGCCGGTGCCGGGCCTCTCGGTCGCTGCGCCGCGCATCGCCGAGAGTCCCGCGTGCTTCGAGTGCGAGACCTTTCAGGTGATCCGCTTCGGCCCGGGCGTTCCCTCGGCGGGAAATCTCGTGATCGGTCGCGTCGTGCGCGTCCATGTTGACGAGCGCGTCCTCGATGAGCGCCAACGCGTCGATCCGGCGAAACTCGACGCCATCGGCCGCATGGGCGGCATCAGCTACGCGCGGACGCGGGAGCGGTTCGAACTGCCCGTCGGGCGCGGGGCACTCAGCCACGGGAGCGGGCGAACTCCCGCATGAACGATGCGAGCGCCTCGCATCCGGCGAGCGGCATCGCGTTGTAGATCGAGGCCCGCACGCCGCCGAAGCTGCGGTGGCCGGCGAGTCCGTCGAGACCCTGCGCGGCGGCCTCGTCGACGAATCGCGTCTCGAGCGACGCCTCCGGCAGCCGAAAGGTCACATTCATGTGCGAGCGGCTCGAGCGTTCGGCGCAGCCTCGGTAGAAGCCGCCGCTTCCGTCGATCGCCTCGTAGAGCAGCCGGGCCTTCGCGGCGTTGCGGGCCTCGATCGCTGCGACGCCGCCCTCGGCAAGCAGCCAGCGACAGCAAAGGCCGATCGCGCGGATGCCCACTGTGTTCGGCGTGTTCAGGCGCGATCCGGCGCGGGCGTGCTCGCGGTAGGAGAGCATCGGCGGAAGGTCCGAGCGCGCCGTGGCGAGAAAGTCCTTGCGCACGAGGACGAGCACATTGCCGCTGAGGCCGATGTTCTTCTGCGCGCCGGCGAAGACGAGCGCGTGGCGATCGAGGTCGTAGCGCCGACCGAAGATGTCGCTCGATGCGTCGGCGATGAGCGGAACGCTCTCGCCTGTCGCGACGCCCGGTGGAGCGTCGTAGCGCGTGCCCTCGATCGTGTTGTTCGTGCAGTAGTGCAGGTAGACGGCGCCGTCGGGCGCGCGCGCCTCATCGGGACCGGGGACGCGATTCCATCCGAATCGCTCGCCGCTCCACGCCACCTCGACCGGACCGATCCGCCGTGCCTCGACGATCGCCTTCTGCGTCCAGACACCGGTGTCGAGGAACGCGGCGGTCCGTTCGGGCCGGTGAAAGTTGAGCGGGATGAGCGCGAAGTGCATGGTCGCGCCGCCCTGTAGGAAGAGGATCTCCCACGCGTCGCCGAGGCCGCTCACAGCCCGCACCGCATCGGTCGCATCCTCGAGGACGCGATCGAAGACCGGTCCGCGATGCGAGTGCTCGGCGATGCCGATGCCGGTGCCGTCGATCGACCAGAGCTCCTCGCGAAGCTGTAGAAGCACCGACTCCGGAACCATCGCCGGACCCGATGAGAAGTTCCATCGCCGCGGGATCATCGGCGGATCACCGTCGAATCAGCGAAAGGGCGGTGCCGAGGACATTCGGATTCTTGCGAATCGTCACGATCTGCTCCTCGCTCGGCAGGCGCGAGAGCTGAATCTTTGCGCAGGCCGCCTCGCCCCCCTCGTAGACGACATTATCCATTTCCTCAACATTGATCTGGGCCTGCCCGAGCGTATAGAAAACATGGGCGAGCACGCCCGGCTTGTTGAGGTGGCGAACGGTGAGGACCGCCGTCGCGGGCGTCGCGGCAGCGCGGTTCACGCAGTTGGGTACCTGTCCCGTCTCCGCCCACGACCGGATGACGCGGATCGCCTCGGTCGCGGTGGCCCGCTGGGCCTGTTCCGTGTGGGCGCCGACATGATGGGTGCCGTAGACCGAGGGGAGCCGCATGAGATCGCTCGCAAACGCGCCGCTTCCGCCGGTCGGCTCCTGGGCGGTGACATCGAGGCCGCAGCGAAGCTGCTTCTCGCCGATCGCCTTCGTCAGGGCCCGCTCGTCGATGACGCCGACGCGACTCGTGTTGACGAAGGTCGCGCCGACGCGCATCGCATGAAAGAACTTCTCGCCGATCAGTCCCTGCGTCTCCGGCGTCGAGGCCACCGAAATGCTTGCGACATCGGCGAGGCGGGCGACATTCACGATGTTCGCGACATAGTCGACGCCTGCGCGATCCGCCGCCTCCTCGGTGAGATTGCGACTCCATGCGACGACGCGCATGCCGAAGGCCTTTCCGCGGGCGGCGACCTCGCGGCCGACCTGGCCGAATCCGACGATGCCGAGCGTGCGGCCCCAAAGCCCCGTGGCCTTTGCATATTCAACGCGGTTCCATTGCCCGCGGCGAAGGTCCTCGACCTGTTCGGGAATGCGCCGATCGCAGGCGAGAATGAGACCCCAGACGAGTTCGGCGACGGCGATCGCGTTCTTGCCCGGCGTGCTCGCGACGAAGATCCCGCGGCGACTCGCCTCCGGCACATCCACCGAGTCGGGGCTCGGTCCGGCCCGCACCACCAGGGCAAGCCGATCGCTCGCGGCCAGGGCCTTCGCGTTCACCCGCGTCGACCGCACCAACAGGACCGTCGGCCGAATGTCGGCGATCGCCGCAGCGAGCTCGTCGGCGGAGATCTCCGGGCGGGTCTCGACCTCGCCGAGCTGTCGGAGGGCCTCGATGGCGAAGCTATCGAAGCGATCGGCGACGAGGATCTTCATGCTGCGGAGGACCTTTGCGGAAGGGGACGCGGCGACCGCGCGGGAATCAGACCAGGAGCGCGGTGCGCTGCACGAACAGGCCGCAGCGCGGCGCCGGAAGCGGATCGAGCGCCGTCGTGCGATCGAGAAGAAGGGCGAGCATTCGATCGCAGCCCGAGCAGGCGCCCGGACGCACGAGCGTGGCTCGCGTCGGCAGCGCAGCGAAGGCCTCGATATACCGGGCCGGATCGCGTGCGAGCCATCCGCTGTGCGTCGTGCCGTCGCCGGCGTTGAAGTGGAAGATCGGACGCTCGTTCATGTCCTCGCAGGCGAAGCCGAGGAGGACACCGCCGATATCCTCGAAGATGGCCGTGGCGGGTTCGGCCCAGGTCGGCGCCTCGATCGGATCGACCAGGGCGTCGAGGCTCGCCCGTTCGATCGTCGCGACGATGCCCACCTGACGGCGGCCGTCGCGGGTGATCCGATAGACATACATCCGCGGCTCGGGATCGGGGACGAGCGCGCCGTGCGCGAGCAGCCGCTCGATGGTCTGGCGGGCTTCGTCGTCGCTCCCGGCTTCGAGGACGGCCCGATAGGAATCGGTCGCCGGATCGCAGCAGCCGCAGGCCGCGCCCGTACTGCTCGCCACTCCCGCGATCGCCGCCGGACAGGAGACGAGTGCGGCACGACTGCCGGCGGGGCGAAGAGCTTCGAACGGATGCACCCGGAGCATGAGGTTCTCGGGGATGGTCTTTGACAGCACGCCCCGGTAGGGCATGGTAGCTGGTCGCGGTAGCCGTGGGCCTTCGGTCGTCGGTTGCGCGAGATCCGGCTAGGCTGGCATCGGTTCCATCGACCGTCGAATCCAGCGCCCTTCGCGCCGGCGAAGGAGATCCCGCACACAGCCGAGGTGCCAGGCCGTCGAGGTCGGGTGACGAAGCGACAATCCGAGCACAGAGGTCCCCGTTGATGGCGCTCTCCGGCGCCGCGCCCGATCGTTCCGATACCTTCGACTTCGCACTCGTCGCCCGATGCCGGGCTGGCGAGGCTGCCGCGTGGCGTGAACTCGTCCAGCATTATCGGCGTCTCGTCTTCAGCTATCCGCGGCGGGCCGGGCTCGACGAGGCCGCCAGCGAGGATGTCTTCCAGGAGGTCTTTGCGATCCTCCACGCCAAGCTCCCCGGCATCGAGCGGGACACCGGCCTGACGAAGTGGATCGCGACCACCGCCCATCGCGTCACCCTGCGGGCCCTTGAGAGCCGCAGGAAGGCCAGACGCGATCCGATCGCCCGAGAACGCTCCTGCGAGGCGCCTGACGAGGCGATCGGCCGGTGGGAGCGACTCAACGCCGTGCGCGAGGCCCTCGACGGGATCGGTGAACGCTGCCGTTCACTGCTCGAGGCGCTGATCGGAGCGACCGAATCCGACGGGGAACGACCCCAGTATGCCCTGATCGCCGAGCGTCTCGGCATGCCGATCGGAAGTCTCGGACCGACCCGGGCCCGCTGCCTGGCGAAGCTCGCTGAGCGGCTTCGCGACGCCGGAATCGACCCCGAACGCCTTCCCGCCGACGAGGCCGACTGACCGGACCGCCGCGACGAAGGCGAGTCGAAGCCTCTTCCCCCAAAGCCTGTATCTGCGACCCCGGGGTCCGTGACATGCCCTCCGATCCCGCTTCGCGTCGGCCCGACGACCACGCTCCACCACCTCCCTTCAACCCGCCATGACCACCCTTCCGCCCGCATCCGACTCTCAGCCGTTGCCCGAGGATCCGGAGCGTCTCATGGGGGCGCTGCGGGCATCCTTCCGCGACGAACCGCCCGCGGGGATGGTCGGCCGGGCGGTTGAGGCCTTCCGCCGCCGCAACGCCGCGGCCGCGGCACCTTCGCCGATCGCCTGGCTGAAGGCGACGGTGGCCGCCTTGGTGTCGGACTCGCGTGAAGGGCTCTCGCTGGCAGGATGGCGCTCCGACGCGACGGCCGCCGACGATGTCCATGTCGCATTTGAAGCCGATGACCTGCGCGTCGATCTCGTCGCGACCCCGATCGACGAGGGAACGCGTTGGCGGGTGCGCGGACAGCTCGTCAGCGGCACCTCCGAACCGACCGAAGTCGCTGTCGTGCGCGCCCACGAGCCCGAGATGGAGCCGCTCGTGCGTCGCGTCCCGGACGACTCGGGTTTCCGCTTCGACATCGACGCCGGCGTCTACCTCATCTGGATCGAGCTGGATGAGGGAAACGGCGCGGTCTCCCTGCGGTTGGCGCTCGATTCACCCTCCGGTCTCGGCGGACCGCAACGATGACGATCCTCACAACCCGAGCTTCGCATGAGGAAGAGGAGTCGCGTCGCGCCGCGGCGAAGTCCGCTGTCGGGCTGCGCGACGCCGCTGCGCTGCACGGGTTGCTCGACCGCGTCGCCTGGGATGGCGGCGCGATGCATGCGGTGTGCGATGCGATCGATGGTTCGGCGCTTGCCGACATCAGCGCGCTGCCGTGGACGATCGAGACGCTGACCGAACTCGCCGACGAGGCCCGTTCCCGCGCCGCGACGGCGGCGCTCTGCCGTTCGCTTCTCTCGCTCGGTCACGCCCGCTCCTACGCGAACCGCTTCGATGAGGCCCTCACCGCGCTTCGCGAGCTTGTCTCGGTCGCGGGCACGGCGAACGATCCGCTTCTGGCCGCCCGCGGACGCGTGGCGATGATTCATCCGCTCTCGCGCCGAGGGCTCTGGGATGACGCCCTCGCCGAGGGACTTCGCGGGCGGGACGCGATCGCGGCATTGGCCGCCGCCGATCCGTCGCTCGCGCTCCTGGCCGCCAAGGCCGACGCGAATCTCGGCGTGCTACAGAAGACCCGACACGAGCCGGCTCGGGCACTCGAACACTTCGATCGATGCATCGCTGCCTTCGCCGCGCAGCCGCCGGCGCTCGCCCAACTCGAAAGCAATCGAGGCGAAGTCCTCCTGGAGCTCGGTCGATTCGAGGAGGCCGAAGCGGCGTTCCGCTCGGCGCTCAGCACGCTGTCGACGCTCGGACTCGAGCGGGCCGCGGCGATCGTCGAGGGGAATCTCGCCGATCTCGTGAGTCGGCTCGGCCGATTGGGCGACGCCACGACGCGCTACGAGCGGGCCCGGCGCGGTCATGAGCGAGCCGGAGCGCTCGGCGATGTCGCCCGCCTTCGCGCCGAGCAGGCGGAACTCTTCGCGGCAGCCGGTCTCCTCGTCGAGGCCCGATTCGAACTCGAGGGCGCTCTCGAGGGTCTTCTCGCGGCCGGTCTCGTCAGCGAGCGCGCCCGGGCCGCCCGAGCCCTCGCCCGCGTTCTCCTTCGCTGCGGCGAGCCGCGGGCAGCGCTCCGCGTGATCGACGCGCATCGCGAGGCGAGCGAAACGCAGGCCGCCGGACTCGACGATGGAGCCCGCGCGATCGAGCGCGGTCGATGGCTGCTCGTGTTGGGCGCCGCCCACCTTGCCCTCGGCCGCGTGGCAGAGGCCCGCGCTGCGCTCCACGAGTCGGTGGAACGCCTGGGCGATCGGCGCATCGAACGCTGCGTCGCGCTCGCCGAGGCAGCCCAGGCCGCTGCACGCGACGGCGACGACGCGGCCGCGCGAAGCATGATCGACGAGGCGATCGCGATCGCCCGCTCGCTCGAACTCGCCCCGCTCGAGACGGAATGCCTGCGCGTTCGGATCGGCCTCGCGCCCGGTAGCCTCGCAGCGCTCGAGGATGGCCGTCGGGGCATTGCCCTCGTCGAACGCACCCGCGGCTCGCTCCAGGCGGATCGCCTCCGGAGCGCGTTTGCGGCCCATGCCGCGTCGATCCATGAGATGCACGCGTCGTCGCTCCTCGCGTCGCCCGAGCGTGATCCAGCGGAACTCTTCGACGCGGTCGAGGGAGGGCGCAACCGTTCGCTCCTCGATCGCATCGACGGAGGCCGCGAGCAGCAGGGCGGGGCGATCGAAGATCCGCTCGACGCCGAGTCACGGGTCCTTCGCGAGCGGCTGAATCTCCAGTGGAGTCGCGCCGATCGCGAGGACGCAGCGGCCAATCAGGCGTGGCGCGAGGAGGTCCGACTCATCGAGGAGCGCCTCCGGGTCGCCGAGGTTCGCGCCGCCGCCGCGATCGAGCGCGGCGCCGTCGCCAGCACGCGCACCCTCGCCCAGGTCCGGGCCGCGTTGCCGCCCTCCGCA
>VYLE01000209.1_pt1 | contig 49250 bp, 48 predicted proteins | sample 5114391 | NCBI WGS metagenome assembly VYLE01 (sample SAMN12291771, study PRJNA351875) | freshwater metagenome | isolation source: freshwater lake | place: USA: Michigan, Kent Lake | collected 2013-08-15
GCCGACCGCCGCGCCCGCCCCCGCTCCCGCTCCTGTGCCGCCGAAACAATGACCGACAAGAAGACCACCTCCGCCAAGGATCTGCCCACCATGGCCCTCGAGGCCGCCTCCAAACCGGTGGAGGCGGTCGGTAACGCCGTCGAGCGCGCCATCGAACCGATCCGCGCGGCCCTGAAGCGCACGCCGAAGGAGGCCGCGCCCGCCAGGTCCGCCGAGCCGGCCGCGCCCGGCAAGCCGGGCCTGGCGGTCTCGCCGCTGGCCGTGCCCTTCCCGAAGATCGCCCCGGTGGCCGGGGTCGAGATCGCCACCACGCGGGCCGGCTTCTACAAGCACGAACGCGAAGACCTCCTGATCATGCGCTTTGCCGAGGGGACCAGCGCCGCCGGCGTCTTCACCCGCCATGGCGTCGGCTCGGCCCCGGTCGACTGGTGCAAGCGCCAGCTGACCACCTCCAAGGGGGCCGACGTGCGGGCCCTGGTGGTCAATGCCGGCTGCGCCAACAGCTTCACCGGCAAGCCGGGGGCCGATGCCGTGCGCCGGGTGGCCACGGCGGTCGGCAAGCGCTTCGACTGCCGCCAGCGTGACGTGATGATGGCCTCGACCGGCGTCATCGGCGTCCTGCTCGACGACGCCAAGATCACCAGCAAGCTGGCCGAGATCGAGAGCAGGCTGCATGCCGACGGCTGGTCCGAGGCGGCAGCCGCCATCATGACCACCGATACTTTCCCCAAAGGGGCGCAGGCGACGGCGACCATCGACGGCGTCAAGGTCCGAATCGCCGGCATCGCCAAGGGTTCGGGCATGATCGCGCCCGACATGGCCACCATGCTGGCCTTCGTCGCCACCGACGCGGCGATCGCGCCCGGCGCGTTGCAGACGCTGGTCAGCCTCTACGCCCGCACCACCTTCAACGCTGTCACCGTCGACGGCGACCGCTCCACGAACGACACCCTGCTGCTGTTCGCCACCGGCCAGTCCGGCGCCCCCAAGATCCACCGGGCCGGCGACAAGCGCCTGGCCGACTTTCGCGAGAAGCTGGAGTCCGTGCTCCTCGATCTGGCCCTGCAGCTGGTCCGGGACGGGGAGGGGGCGACCAAGTTCGTCAAGATCAACGTCACCGGCGCCGAAAGCCACGCCTCGGCCCGCAAGATCGCCCGCACGGTGGCCGAAAGCCCGCTGGTCAAGACCGCCTTCGCCGGCGAGGACGCCAACTGGGGCCGCATCGTCATGGCCGTGGGCCGCGCCGACGAGCCGGTCAACCGCGAGAAGATGAGCGTCCAGTTCGGCAAGCTGATGGCCGCCCACGACGGCATGGTCGCGGCCAACTATTCAGAGGCGAAGATGAGCGCCTACATGAAGAAGCAGGAGCTGGAGGTCAGCATCGACGTCGGCGTCGGCCGCGGGCATGCGGTGATCTGGACCTGCGACCTGACCAAGCAGTACGTGGCGATCAACGGGGATTATCGCAGCTAGCGCCGCCGCCTCACGGTTCCTTCTCCCGCTTGCCGGGAGAAGGTGGCCCGCGAAGCGGGTCGGATGAGGGCAGAGCGAGCGGCAAGAGATTGGCGTTGGCGCCGCTGCGCTGATGGCGCCACAACGCGCGCAACTGGACGGGCCGGCGCTGCCCTCATCCGTCGGCTACGCCGACACCTTCTCCCGGCGAGCGGGAGAAGGGCGCTCCGCGCAGATCGAGCCCTAGTTCACCAGCTGGTGAATCCCCTTCAACGTCTTCAACAACCCAGCCGCCCCGTCCAGCGGCAGGCAGCTCAGCGGATCGCACAGCGCCTTGTCCGGCTCGGGGTGGAACTCCAGGAACACGCCATCCGCCCCGGCCGCGATCGCCGCCTTGGCGATGATCGGCACCCCGTCACGCCGGCCGCCGGTGGAGGCGCCGCCCGTGCGCGGATCGGCGCCCGGCAGCTGCACCGCATGGGTTGCGTCGATGGTCACCGGCACGCCCAGCTTCTGCATCTCGCCGATACCCAGCATGTCGACGGTCAGGTTGTTGTAGCCGAACGAATTGCCGCGTTCGCACAGGATGGTCATGTCCGCCCCGCCGGTCGCTTCCTTGACCTTGTCGAGGATGTTCTTGCAGTCCCAGGGCGCCAGGAACTGGCCCTTCTTCACATGCAGCAGCCCGCCGGCCGCCTGCGTCGCCCGCGCGGCGGCGACCACCAGGTCGGTCTGCCGACAGAGGAAGGCGGGGATCTGCACGAGGTCGGCGACGGCGGCCACCGGCTCGCATTCCTCGGGCGTATGGATGTCGGTGGCGATCGGCACATTCAGCTGCGCCTTGACCTCGGCCAGGATCTCCAGACCCTTCTTCAGCCCCGGCCCGCGATAGCTCTTCAGCGACGAGCGGTTGGCCTTGTCATAGCTGGCCTTGAACACATAGGGCAGGCCCAGATCGGCGCAGATGGCCTTCAGCGTCCGGCCCGTATGCAGGGCCAGGTCCAGGTCCTCGATGACATTGAGACCGGCGATGACGACCAGCGGCGCGCCGCCGCCGAAGGCGATGTTCCAGCGGGTGAGGCTCAGCTGCGACATTCGAAGGCTCCGTGTGGTTGGGGCCTCCATACCAGACGATGTGCCCCTGTCGCCCCTTGATGTTCTGGCGTGGCCTAAATGCGGCTGCTAGGTGCAGGACCCATGAAGCCTACCGTCCTCGTCGCCGCCGCCGCCCTCATTGATGCCGACGGCCGGGTGCTGATCTGCCAGCGTCCGGCGGGCAAGCAGCTGGCCGGCCTGTGGGAATTTCCCGGCGGCAAGGTCGAGCCTGGCGAGACGCCCGAAGCGTGCATCATCCGCGAGCTGAAGGAAGAGCTCGACATCGACGTGAAGGCCGCCTGCCTGGCCCCCTTCGTTTTTGCATCCCACGGTTATGATTCGTTTCACCTCCTCATGCCACTGTTCCTCCTGAGACGCTGGGACGGGGTCGTCACGGCGAAGGAACATGAGGCTCTGGCGTGGGTAAAACCCCAACACCTCCAGGACTATCCGATGCCGCCGGCGGACGCTCCGCTGGTCGCATGGCTCTGCGACTTCGTCTGAAAGCCTTCTGGGCCAACGAGAGCGGCGCGACCGCCATCGAATACGGCCTGATCGCCGCCCTGGTCTTCCTCGTCATCGTCACCTCGGTCACCGCCTTCGGCAACAAGACCACCGGGATCATGAATTCCGTCTCCGCCGCCATCGACGCGGCGATCTGACAACCCTTTGATCTGAATAGAGATTTTCGAGTACGCGTGAATATGTCTAGACATATTCATCGACTTTGAGGCCGTGCGCGGGCGACCGACCGACCATGACCCGCCTCCTGTAGCCTCGCCCGGCCTCCCGCCGACCTCCATTCAGCGACAACCGACCTACACTCCAGGCTACGCCCCGGGCTACATCCGCTGCGCCCAGGCCTACGCAGAAGGCACGCTATTTCAAAGGCTTGGGAAGCGTTCGCAGGGTATAATGGGGCCGCTTCGATAGCGTCGCCTTACGGCGTAGGTTTCTCGCCGGCGCTGCGCTCGGTGGTCTTCAGCGCGTCGGCCAGCCGCACCTTGGCGCTGCCGGGCTTCAGCGGCTTCTGCTGGCTCTCATGCGGCGCCCAGCCGGTGACGGTGATGATCTCGAACGTGGCGCTGACCTTGCCGTCGGCCCCGGCGAACCGCTGCTGATAAAGCTCGAGCGCACGGAACAGCACCTTGCGGCCCAAGGGTTTGCGCGACCGATCAACCAGCACGCTGGTCTCGCCCATCGCCCGCAGGTCCTTCAGCAGGGACAGGGGGTGGGAATAGCGAACGGTGACCCGGTCGACATCGCTGACCGGCAGGGCGAAACCTGCCCGCTGCAACAGGCCGGCGCCGTCGAAACCGTCGGCGAACGGCGAGACCCGCTGGTGCGCCCCGCCGCTGATCTCGGCCTCGGCCTCCAGCAGGCACTGGCGCAGCTCGGTCAGGGTGGCGCCGCCCAGGAAGGCCCCGATGAACAGCCCGTCGGGCTTCAGCGCCCGGCGGATCTGCACCAGGGCGCCGACCAGGTCGTTGGTCCAATGGAGGGCCAGGGTCGAGACGACGAGGTCGAGACTTTCGGCGGCGAACGGCAGCCGCTCCTCGTCGACCACGAGGCGAAGGCCCGGACGGCCGGTGAGCATGGCGGCGGAGAGGTCGGTCTCGATCAGGGTGTCGATCTTGCCGGCCGCCTCGCTGTCCTTCAGCGCCTCGGCGAAAGCGCCGGTGCGGGCCCCGAGGTCGACGGCCAGCGGAAACCGTCGCAGGATGGCGTCCAGGCGGTCGACAGCGTCGGCGGCGGCGCGGGATTTCAGGAAGCCGGCCGTGTCGTAGGACAGGGCGGCGCGATCCAGGCGCCGGCGGTGCAGGGCGCGGTCGAACAGGACGGGCGGGGCGGTCATGACGGTGGAAGGTCCGAAGGCAAGGTGGCGGCCCGGTCCCGCCCTTAGCGCATTTGGCCGACGCGCGCTCGACCTCATTCTGCCGGCGACAGCGCTGGACGGCTCGCCGGCCCAGTCCGGCGGCATCCCGGCCGAATCCTGGAGCCGCATCGTCTTCGTCGAGGAGCCGGTCTGTGATGGCTGCGGCATGCCGGCCGAGTACGCCATGATCGGCCGCTGTCCGACCTGCGAGGCCAAACCCCATGTCTTCCACAGGGCCCGCGCCGCCTGCCTCTATGATGAACACAGCCGCGAGCCGATCCTGCAGCTCAAGCACGGCGACCGCACGGACCTGGCCCCGCTGTTCGCCCGCTGGCTGTCGCGGGCGGGGCGCGAGCTGATCGCCGAGGCCGACGCTGTGGTCCCCGTGCCGCTGCATCGCTGGCGGCTGCTGTCGCGGCGCTACAATCAGGCGGCCGAGATGGCGCGGCGCCTCGCCGGTGACACGGGCCTCGCCTATCTGCCCGACGCCCTGACCCGGCCACGCCCTACTGCCACTCAAGGCGGGCGCACGGCGTCCGGCCGGCGGCGGAACGTGGCGGGGGCCTTCGCTGTTCCTCCCTCGCGCCGCCGTCAGATCGAGGGCCGGCGCATCCTGCTGGTCGACGACGTCCTGACCACCGGGGCCACCGCCGACGCCTGCGCCCGGGCCCTGAAGTCCGCCGGGGCGACGCAGGTGTCGCTGCTGGTGATCGCCCGGGTGAAATCCAGGGCGCTGAAGACTACATAACCAACCAAACTTCCCGTATTGGACCCCTCATGGCTGATGTCGTTATCTACACCCGTCCCTTCTGCGGCTACTGCAGCCGCGCCGTCGCCCTGCTCAACGAGAAGGACGTCGCCTTCGACGAGATCGAAGCCGGCATGGATCCCAAGCTCCGCAACGAGATGATGGAAAAGTCGGGCCGCTCGACCTTCCCGCAGATCTTCATCGACGGAAAGCACATCGGCGGCTGTGACGACCTGATGGCCCTCGACCGGGCCGGTAAGCTGGACGCGATGCTGCAGGCATGAGTTTTCGCGTCGCCCTGGTACAGACCCGCACGCCGGCGACGCATGAGGCCGCCTTGGCCCATGTCGCGCCGCTGGTGCGCGAGGCGGCGGCGGGCGGCGCGCAGCTGATCATCACGCCGGAGGGGACCAACGTCCTGCAAAAGGATCGCGCCACCCTGCTGCCGGCGCTCCAGGCTCCGGAAGACGACCTCGTCGTCCAGGGCCTGCGCGATCTGGCCAGCGAACTGGGCGTCTGGCTCTCCATCGGCTCGGCCCTGGTGCTGCGCGAGGATGGTCAGGCGGCCAACCGCCAGATGCTGATCGGGCCGGACGGGGCGGTCGTCGCCACCTACGACAAGCTGCACATGTTCGACGTCGATCTGCCGACCGGCGAGACGGCGCGGGAGTCCGAGGTCTACACCCCCGGCGACCGGGCCGTGGCGGCGCAGACGCCGTTCGGCCCGCTCGGCCTGACCATCTGCTACGACATGCGCTTTCCGGCTGTGTACCGCGCCCTGGCCACGGCCGGCGTCAAGGTCATCACCGTGCCGGCCGCCTTCACCCGCCCGACCGGCGAGGCGCATTGGGAAATCCTGCTTCGCGCCCGGGCCATCGAAACCGGCAGCTTTATCCTCGCCGCCGCGCAGGGCGGTTTCCATGAGGACGGCCGCGGAACCTGGGGTCACTCGATCGCCGTCGGCCCCTGGGGCGAAATTCTGGGCCAGCTCGACCACGACGATCCCGGCGTCCTGCTGGTCGATATCGATCCCACTCTGGCCGACAAGGCCCGCGCCGCCATCCCGGCCCTGAAGAACGCCCGCGCCTTCACCGGTCCCAACTTATGATTAAATACGCCCTCCTATGCGCCACCGGCCATGAGTTCGAAGGCTGGTTCGGTTCGTCGTCCGATTACGACGACCAGGCCACGCGCGGGCTGGTGGACTGCCCCGTCTGTGGCGCTCGCGATGTGAAGAAGCAGATCATGGCGCCGGCGGTGTCGGGGACGAAGCGGCGGGGTTCGCCCGACCTCGATCCTCAGATGCGCGAGATGATGATGCAGGCGCAGCAGGCCGTCCGCGCCCATGTCGAGGACAACTTCGACTACGTCGGCGACACCTTCGCCAGGGAGGCCCGCGCCATCCACGAGGGCAAGTCCGAGGAACGCGGAATCTACGGCGAGGCCTCCCCCAAGGAAGTCACCGCCCTGATCGAAGACGGGGTGCGCGTAGCCCCCTTGCCACCCGCACCCCCGAAGAAGGAAGAGTTGAACTAGGGCTCGGGGAAGACCCTGGTCCGGTTTCGCCTTGTTTCCTTCGACCTGGCCAGCATGGCCCGACGTCGCGGATCAGCCCGTGACGGCCGTCACACCGAGCGCGTCACCGTCATCATGTAGTTGATGTCGCTGTCGGCCGAGCGGTCCCAGCGGCCGGTCAGCGGATTGTAGGTCACGCCGAAGGGCCCCTCGATCTCGAACGGATGGCCTTCGAGGAAACCGCGCAGTTCCTGCGGCTTGAGGAACTTGTTCCAGTCGTGGGTGCCGGCCGGGACCCAGCGCAGGACGTACTCGGCGCCGACCTTGGCCAGGGCCAGCGCCTTGAGCGTGCGGTTGAGCGTGGCGACGATCATCACCCCCTCGGGGGCCAGCAGGCGGGCGCAGGTGCGCAGGAACTCGCCGGGGTCGGCGACGTGTTCGATGACTTCCATATTGAGGATGACATCGAAGGGACCCGCGCCGTCAGCCTCCAGCTGTTCGGCGGTGCTGGCGCGGTAGTCGATGGTCAGGCCCTGTTCGGCCGCGTGGGTGCTGGCCGTGCCGATGTTGCGGGGCGAGGCGTCGACGCCCATGACCGAAAAGCCCAGCCGGCTCATCGGCTCGCTGAGCAGACCGCCGCCGCAGCCGATGTCGAGCAGCTTCAACCCCTCGAACGGGCGTCGGGCGCAGGGGTCGCGGTTGAAATGGCTGAGGGCCAGGTCACGGATGAAGGACAGCCGGACGGGGTTGAACTTGTGCAGCGGGGCGAACTTGCCCTTCGGGTCCCACCATTCGGCGGCGATGCGGCTGAAGCGCTCGACGTCTTCCGGGTCGATGCTGTGGGTCAGGGTAGGGGCGACGCTGTCCATGGGCCCATATCTAGTGCGATGGGCGCGGCTTGTCCCGTCTGCAGACCAAATTGACGATCCGCGCATTGCGGCGCCGCGTTTGGCTCGCTAGAAGGCGGCTCCTTGCGCGGATGATGGAATTCCATCGCCGTGCGGGGCAAGAACTTGTTCTCGATCGGGGATTTCAGCTTGTCACGGCTGGTCATGAAGTTCGGCGGCACCTCGGTGGCCGACCTGGAGCGCATCCGCCGGGTCGGGCGGCTGGTGGCGGCTGAAGTTGCGACCGGCAAGAGCATCGCCGTCGTGGTCTCGGCCATGGCCGGAAAGACCAACGAACTGGTCGCCTGGACGGACGGCGCCGGCGCCGCCGCGCAAGGGCTGCCCCCGTCCGACGACGAGTATGACGTGGTCGTCGCCAGCGGCGAACAGGTGACCGCTGGCCTGCTGGCCATGACCCTGCGCAACATGGGCCTCAACGCCCGTTCCTGGATGGGCTGGCAGATTCCGATCATCGCCGACGACGCCCACGGCCGCTCGCGGATCGAGGAGATTCCGCCCGAAGCGCTCGGCGCTGCCATGGACGGCGGCCAGATCGCCGTCATCGCCGGCTTCCAGGGCGTGACCAAAGATGGCCGCATCGCCACCCTCGGCCGCGGCGGCTCGGACACCAGCGCCGTGGCCATCGCCGCCTCGCTGGGGGCGGCCTGCGACATCTACACCGACGTGGACGGGGTCTACACCACCGACCCCCGCATCGAGAGCAAGGCCCGCCGCCTGGCCCGCATCTCCTACGAGGAAATGCTGGAGATGGCCTCGCTGGGCGCCAAGGTGCTGCAGACGCGGTCGGTGGAAATGGCCATGGCCCACAGGGTGCCGGTGCGGGTGCTGTCGAGTTTTGTCGAGCCTGGAGAGGCGCCCGGCCAGGGCACCATCCTGTGCGACGAGGAGGATATCGTGGAAAAGCGGATCGTGAGCGGCGTGGCCTACAGCCGCGACGAGGCCAAGGTCACCCTGTTCGGCCTGCCCGACCATCCGGGCGTGTCGTCGCGCATCTTCGGGGCGCTGGCCGACGCCAACGTCAACGTCGACATGATCGTGCAGGCGCATGCCCGCACGGCCGACACCGCCAACATGGAATTCACCGTCGGCAAGCGCGACGGGGCCCGGGCCATGGACGTGGTCAACAGCCTGCAGGCCGAGCTCGGCTTTGAGGGCGCGGCGCTGGACGAGGACGTCGCCAAGGTCTCGGTGATCGGGGTCGGCATGCGCAGCCACGCCGGCGTCGCCAAGACCATGTTCAAGGCCCTGGCCGACAAGGGCGTCAACATCCAGGTCATCTCGACCTCGGAAATCAAGATCAGCGTCCTGATTGAAAGCGCCTACACCGAGCTGGCCGTGCGGGCGCTGCATGCGGCTTACGAGCTGGACAAGGTCTGATGTCCGACCCGGCGGGTCGGGGTTGCCAACCGGCAACAGTGTCAAAACCGCGTTCGCCCGCGGGTTGACCTCCCGCCCGACCCGGCATACCCATCCGCCACCACCGGCCCAACTCGGGCCAGAACAGCGAGCTTGTACCCGTGAACGCCTCCACCCTTTTCAAGTGCACCTCTGTGCCGTCCGCCGTTGGCGGTCGCCAGACTGCCTGCGCTCGCGAGGAGTTCGCCTGAGACTTCAGTTCATCTGAAACCTCAACCGCCCCCTCCCGAGCCCGACGCTCCGGAGGGGTTTTTTATATCCGCCATCCATGCGTCGGGCCCGGGCCAAAAGACCCGAGAGACCGATATGACGCATCTGACTTCCCAGACCTTCTCGAGCCGCCTCAGTCCGGGTGGCCGCCTGCCGGAATGGATCGCCGAGGCCAAGGCCCTGCTGTGGCTGTCCGGCCCGCTGATCATCACCCAGCTGGCCCAGATGGCCATCCTGGCTACCGACGTGGTGCTGCTGGGCCGTTTGAGCTCGCACGCCCTGGCGGCGGCGGCCATCGGCAATGCGGTCTACTACTTCTGCTGGCTGATGGGCGGCGGGCCGACAGCGGCCGTGGCCCCGATCATCGCCCAGATGCTGGGGCGCAATCCGGACGACGTGGACGGCCCCCGCGCCGTTTCGCGGATGGGGCTGTGGGTGGCCATCGTGCTCCCCGTGGCGCTGTTCCCCATCCTGCTGTCGGCCGGCTGGATACTTAGCCATCTGGGGCAGGAGCCGGCGTTGGCGCGGGATGCCGGGAAGTTCACGGCCATGCTCTGCTTCGGCCTGCCCTTCACCTTTGGCTTCCAAGTGCTGCGCAACTTCGCCACCGCGCTGGAGCGGCCGAGAGCGTCGCTGTACGTCATGCTGGCGGCCATCGCCTTCAACTTCGTGCTGGCCTGGGCGCTGATCTTCGGACACCTGGGCCTGCCGAAAATGGGCATCGTCGGGGCCGGGATCGCCACCTCGGCGTCGGCGGTCTTTTCCTTCCTGGCGATGATTGTCGTTATCCGGCTGGACCCGGTGCTGCGTCGGGTGGGGGTCTTCAAGGACTTCCGCACGCCTGACTGGGGCCGGTTCTCGGAACTGTTCCGGCTGGGCGTGCCCATCGGCCTGACCATGCTGTTCGAGGCCATGCTGTTCAACGCCATGACCCTGGTGGCCGGCACCTTCGGGGCCGCCACCCTGGCGGCGCACCAGGTGGCCCTGAACTTCGCCTCGGTGACCTTCATGGTCCCGCTTGGCATCGCCATGGCGGCGACCGTGCGGGTCGGCCTCTATGCCGGGGCCGGTGACCACGCGGGCACGCGGCGGGCCGGGTTCGTGGCCATGGTCGCGGGCGGCGGCGTCGTGCTGCTGTTCGGGGTCGCCATGGCCCTGGCCGGCGAGACGATCGCCGGGCTCTACATCGCCGGGCGGACGGCCGAAGACCTGAAGGTCATCGCCCTGGCGGCGCTGTTCCTCAAGGTGGCGGCGGCCTTCCAGCTGTTCGACGCCCTGCAGGTGGTGGGGGCGCTCAGCCTCCGCGGCCTGAAGGACGCCCGCTGGCCGATGATCCTGGCCGGCGGCAGCTACTGGCTGGCCGGGGCGCCGGTCTGCATCCTGCTGGGGGTCACCCTCGGCTGGGGCGGTCTGGGCATCTGGATCGGCCTGGCCTTCGGACTGGCGGTGGCGGCGGTGGCCATGTGCCTCCGCTTCCACCTGCTGACCCGGCGGTCCGTGCCCGTCCTCTAGCCCTCCCGGGTGTCGTAGACCGGCCGGCGTTTTTCCAGGAAGGCCCGCACGCCTTCCTGGAAGTCGCCGTCCGAGCTGGCCAGGATCTGGTTGCGGTCTTCCATGGCGATGGCCGCCTCCAGCCCTTGCGCGTCGATGGCGTGGTTGAGGCACTCCTTGGTCAGCCGCAGGCCAAGCGGCGTCGCGTGCAGCATGTCGTCGACCAGCGCCTGCGCCACGGGATCCAGCTCATCGGCCTCGACGATCTGGCTGACCATGCCCAGTTCATAGGCGCGCTGGGCGGTGAAGAAGCGGCCGGTCAGCATGTATTCGGCGGCGACCGAGCTGCCGACCATGCGCGGCAGGAAGTAGCTGACCCCGATGTCACAGGCGGTCAGGCCGATGCGGATGAAGGCGGCGTTGGCTTTGAGGCGCGGGGTGCAGACCCGCACGTCGCTGGCCAGCATCAGGGCGAAGCCGCCGCCGGCCGCCGCCCCGTCGACGCAGGCGATGATCGGTTGGGGACAGCGGCGCATGGCGATGACGATCTCGCTGATCCGACGCTGGGCGGTCAGGCCCGCGCCGATCGACCGGCCACCCTCGCTGTTGCTGCGCTCCTTGAGGTCGAGACCGGCGCAGAAGGCCTTGCCCGCCCCGCGCAGCACCACCACCCGCACGTCGCGGCGCCAGTAGAGGCCGACGAAGAAGTCGCGCAGTTCCTCGACCAGCTTGCGGTTGAGGGCGTTCAGGCTGTCGGGCCGGTTCATCGTCACCCAGGCGGTCTGGTTCTCCAGCCGGATGTCGAGATGCTCGTAGGACGCGTCGTTGTTCGTAGCAGTCATCGGGGTCACTCCTATTTGGTCTGGCCACCGTCGACAGGGATTACGGCCCCATGGACGAAGCTGGCCTGGTCGCTCATCAGGAAGGCGGCCATCGAACCGATCTCGGCCGGTGTGCCGAAGCGCTGCAGTGGCACCTCGCGGCGCAGCCAGCGGTTCCAGTTCTCGGCGCGCGGACCAGAGGCGCGCTCTTCCCATTCGCCGCCGGGGAAGGCGATGTTGCCCGGCGCGATGGCGTTGATGCGCACCCCCTTGCGGCCGGCGATCTGGGCCAGCTCCTTGGTCAGGTGGTTCACCGCCGCCTTGGCGGTGCCGTAGGTCAGGGGCGTGCCGAGCGCGCCGAGGCCGGCGATCGAGCTGATGAACAGGATGGAGCCTGACCGGCGCGGCTCCATCCGGGCGTAGGCGCCGCGCGCCAGCTTCCAGGCAGAGCCGAGGTTCTGCGAGAAGCCGGCGTCCCAGGTCTCGTCATCGACGGCGGCGCCGGGCGGGCAAGGGTGGAGGCCGACGTTGGCGACCGCGCCGTGCAAGGGGCCAAGCGCTTCTTCCGCCCCGGCCAGGGCCTTCTCGATGACGGCGGTCTCGCGAAGGTCGCCAGCCATCGACCATAGCTTGTCGGCCCCATAGCGGCCGGCGAGCTCGGCGCGGGTCTCTTCCAGAGCTTCGGCGCCCCGCGCGGTGATGGCCACCCTGGCGCCTTCGGCCAGGCAGGCCTCGACGATGCCAAGGCCGATGCCGCGACTGGCGCCGGCGACGAAGATCACCTTGTCCTTGAGGTCGAGGTCCATGGTCGTTTCCCTTGTCGTTTTGGCGACAGTGGAGACCCGGCCCTAGGGTCAGGCAAGCCTTACAGCTTCAGCATCGCCCGCAAGGCATAGGCGACGACGGCTGTTGCACCGCTGCCGGCCAGGGCCAGGCCGACGAACCAGATCAGCCGTGTGCGCCATGGCGGGCGCGCATCGCCCTCTGCGGGAGGGCCTTCAATGATATCCCGCATCGGCGGCGACCTTTCCGCGGAAGATCCAGTAGACCCAGGCGGTGTAGCCGAGGATCACCGGCAGCAGGATCGAGATACCGACCAGCATGATGCCGAGGGCGCCCTTTTCGTTCGCCGCCGTCCGGAAGTGGACATCGTAGGGGACGATGTTGGGGAAGAAGCTGGCGGCCAGGCCGATGTAGCCGGAGAGGAAGACCAGGAGGCTGCCCAGGAACGGCGCGTGGTGCGACCGCTTCCACAGGCCCCAGGCCAGCAGGCCGAAGCCGGCCAGGCCAAGCAGCGGGATGGGCAGGTGAGGCAGGAAGACGTCGGCGCTAAAGCCCTCGCCGGTGAAGCCCCAGACCTTGGCGACGCGGGGATGAACGACCAGCGTCGCCAGCGAAACGACGGCCAGCAGGGAGGCGGTCGTGAGGCCGGCGATCAGGCTCCAGCGGCGGGCGTCATCGTGCAGCAGACCTTCCGAGCGCCAGATGACCCAGGTGGCGCCGAGCAGGGCGTAACCGGCCACCAGGCCAACGGCGACCAGCAGGCTGTAGGGGGTCAGCCAGTCGAAAGGACCGCCGGCGAAGGCGCCGTTTCTGACCGCGATGCCCTGGATGAAGCCGCCGAGCACCAGGCCTTGCGCCAGGGTGGCGGCCAGCGAGCCACCGGCAAAGGCCGCGGTCCAGAAGGCCTTGCCGCGCTTGCGCCCATGGCTGCGGAACTCGAAGGCGACGCCGCGCAGGATCAGGGCCAGCAGCATCAGCATGATCGGCGCATAGAGGGCGGGGCCGATGATGGCGTAGGCCATGGGGAAGGCCGCGAACAGGCCGCCGCCGCCAAGCACCAGCCAGGTTTCGTTGCCGTCCCAGTAGGGGGCGATGGAGTTCATCATCGCATCGCGTTCGCGCGGGCTTCGCGCGAAGGGGAAGAGGATGCCGACGCCGAGATCGAAGCCGTCCAGCATGACGTAGAGCAGAACCGACGTGGCGATCAGCCCCGCCCAGATGAGGGGAAGGTCAAGGGTCATTGTTCCTCTCCCGCCACGGCCATGGGACTGCCGGGGGCTCTGTCCTCCGGCGTCGGGGCTTCCTCGTGCGGCGCGGGGCCGCGGTTCATCAGGCGCAGGATGTAGATGGCGCCGGCGCTGAAGACGATCGCGTAGACGACCATGAAGGCCAGCAAAGACGCCGACACTTGTCCGGCTCCGACCGGCGCGACCGCGTCCCTGGTGCGCAGCACGCCATAGATGACCCAGGGTTGGCGGCCCACCTCGGCGACGATCCAGCCGGTCAGCACGGCGACGAAGCCCATGGGTCCCATCAGCACGCTGGCCCGCAGGAACCAGGGCGAGGCTTCAGGCCCGCCGCGATAGCAGCGCCAGACCCCCCAGGCGCCCAGGCCAATCATCGCCAGGCCCAGCCCGACCATGATCCGGAAGGCCCAGTAGACGAGGCCGACCACTGGCCAGTCCTCTTTCGGCCAGTCCTCCAGCCCCTGGATAACCGTGTCCTTGGGCACCCCCTGGATGGCGTTGCCGATGCCGGGGATAGCGATTTCGCCGTGTGTCTTGCCGGCCTTGCGGTCCGGCCAGCCGATCAGGCTCTGGGGCTGGTCAGCGCGGGTTTTCCAGTAGGCCTCGATGGCGGCGACCTTTAGCGGCTGGTGGTGGCGGGCGACCTCGCCGGAGGCATGGCCGACGACCAGCTGCAGCGGGGCGACGATGGCGAACATGCCGATGGCCATGCGCAGGGCCACTCGACTTTCCGGCTGCTCGCGGTCGCGCAGCAGGACAAAGGCGCTCGCCCCTCCGACCGCCAGCGCGGTGGTCAGGAAGGCGGCCAGGGACATGTGGGCCAAGCGGGTCGGGAACGTCGGGTTGAAGATCACCGCCCACCAGTCGGTGGCGATCAGGCTGCCGTCGGGCTGGATGGCGAAGCCGGCGGGGGCCTGCATCCAGCTGTTGGCGCTGAGGATCCAGAAGGCGCTGATCAGGGTGCCGATGGCGACCAGGACGGTGGCGGTGAAGTGAAGGCCCGGGCCCACCTTCTTCCATCCGAACAGCATGATCCCCAGGAAGCTGGCCTCGAGGAAGAAGGCCGTCAGCACCTCGAAGGCGAAGGCGGGGCCGATGACCGGGGCGGCCGCCTGCGAGAAGACGCTCCAGTTGGTGCCCAGCTGGTAGCTCATGACCACGCCGGAGACGACGCCCATGCCGAAGCTCAAGGCGAAGATCTTGACCCAGAAGAGGTAGAGGTTTCGGAACACCTCGCGTCTGGTGGTCAGCCAGAGCCCTTCTAGGACAGCCAGGAAGCTGGCCAGCCCGATCGAGAAGCTCGGGAAGATGATATGGAAGGCGATGGTGAAAGCGAACTGAAGCCTCGCCAGCACCAGTGCGTCCAACTGTTCCACTTAAAGTACATCCCAAAAGTCGCTGGACACCGTCAGCGAGCGACGCCGGTCAACGCCTTTAAGGCGTCGGCGCCAAGATTACCGGCGCTGAAAGTGCGTCGCAGCCCTGGCTCCCGCCACTCAGGAAAACTCCGTAGATTGACGGTCCGCCGGTCCGCTCTAGGCGGCGTTGGCGGCGAACTGCAGCCCGGCCAGCTTGGCGTAGAGGCCGCCCTTGGCGACCAGTTGCTCGTGGGTGCCTTCCTCGACGACGCGGCCATCATCCATGACCACGATGCGGTCAGCGCGCAGCACGGTGGCCAGGCGGTGGGCGATGACCAGGGTGGTCCGTCCGTCCATGGCCTCATCAAGGGCCTTCTGGACCAGCCGCTCATTCTCGGCGTCGAGGGCGCTGGTGGCCTCATCGAGCAAAAGGATGGGTGCTTCGCGGACAAGGGCGCGGGCAATTGCCAGCCGCTGCTTCTGCCCCCCGGACAGGGTCTTGGCGCGCTCGCCGACCGGGCTGGCGTAGCCTTCGGGCAGGGCCGTGATGAAGGCGTGGGCCTCGGCCTGCGCGGCGGCGGCGAGGACTTCCTCGTCGGTGGCTTCCTCGCGGCCAAAGCGGATGTTGTCCATGGCCGAGCCGCTGAACAGCGAGCTGTCCTGGGCGACCAGGGCCATGCGGTTCCGCACCGCCGTCGGGTCGGCCTGGCGAAGGTCGACGCCGTCCAGACGAATGACGCCGCTCTGGGGATCGTAGAAGCGCAGCAGCAGGCGGAAGACGGTCGACTTGCCGGCGCCTGACGGGCCGACCAAGGCGACGGTCTCGCCGGGCTTCACATTCAGCGTCAGGCCCTTGAGAGCCGGCAGGTCCGGACGGCCGGGGTAGGCGAAGGTGACGTCCTCGAAGGAGACTTCGCCACGCGGCGCGGGCAGCACCACCGGCAGGGGCGGGGCGGCGATGTTGGGTTTGGAGGCCAGGAGTTCGCTGATCCGCTGCATGGCCCCGCTGGCCTTCTGCACATCGCCCCAGGTTTCCCCCAGCATGCCGACACTGCTGGCGGCCATGACCGAGAGGATGACGAACTGCAGCAGGGTGCCGGCGGTCATGTCGCCGGCGACGACGGCGTTGGCGCCGACCCAGAGGATCAGGGTGATGCCGCCGAAGATCAAGCCCATCACCAGCAGGGTCATGGTCGCGCGGGCCTGAATGCGGGCCAGGGAGCGGCCGAAGGCGAACTCGACGGCGGCGCCGAACCGGTCGGTGGCGTACTTTTCCCGACCGAAGGCTTGCACGGTCTCCAGGGCGTCGAGGCTCTCGCCGGCATAGCCGACGGCTTCGGCGAAGCTGTCCTGGGCCTGGGTCGAGAGTTTGCGCACGCGCCGGCCGATGATGAACATCGGCAGGATGACGATGGGGCCCAGCAGCATGACGAACAGGGTCAGCTTCCAGGAGACGTGGGCCAGCAGGATGGTGGCCCCGATCAGCATGAACAGGTTGCGCAGGGCGATGGAGATCGACGAGCCGACCAGGGTCTCGATCAGGGTGATGTCGGTGGTCATCCGCGACAGCACCTCACCGGTGCGGGTCTTCAGGAAGAAGGTCGGATCGAGGGTCAAGATGTGGCGGTACAGAGCCTTGCGCACATCGGCGACGACGCGCTCGCCCAGGCGGCTGATGAAATAGAATCGGAAGGCGGTGCTGACCGCCAGGGTCAGGGCCACGCCGCCCAGGCCGATGAAGGCCCAGTTCAGCTGGTTGGCGCCGCCGGACAGGAAACCTTCGTCGACCACCGCCCGTGCGGCGCCGGTGACGCCCAGGGTGGCCCCGACCGAGACGATGAGAAAGGCGAAAGCGCCGGCCCCGAAACCCCAGTGTTTCATCATAAAGGGCAGCAGATTGGCGAGATTGCGAATGTCCCGCGACTTGCCGCGCTTGGCCGCATCCTCGCGCAGAGAGGTCAGCAGAGCGGCCCCTGCTCCGGGGCGTCCATCGAGGATCGCCTGTTCGCCTTGGGTATCGGTCATTCGCGGTCTTGCCTTGTTGCGGCTGCTTCTGTATAGCCGCCGGTCTCCGCGGGCGACCCCGCGATCCACCTTTTCTCCGATTTATGTCGGTTGGACAGTCCGATGAAACAAGACACGCACCCCGACTACCACTTCATCAACGTGGTGATGGTTGATGGCACCACCTACCAGACCCGTTCGACGATGGGTAAGGAAGGCGCCACGCTGAACCTGGACATCGATCCGAACACCCACCCGGCCTGGACCGGCGGCAACCAGACGCTGCTCGACCGCGGTGGCCGCGTCAGCCGCTTCAACGCCAAGTTCGGCGGCTTCACCAAGAAGTAAGAACGCCTGCGCATTTGCGCGGACGGACAAGGGCCGGCTCCTCCTGGGAGCCGGCTTTTTTCGTTTGTCGGTTATCGAAGCGGCGAAACCATTATGCCGCGCCGGCGTGGCTACATTCAAATGTGGAAATCGGGGCCAGGACGCCCTGAGGCCCGGCCCTGTGGGTTTTCCCGTGGGTTCAGGCTCTGTGGATGTAGGTCGCGGCGTAGTTCCAGCGTAGGTCGGCCTGCAGCGAATGTAGGTCGAATTGCGCCCGGTGCAGGCTACAGAATTTGCCGCAGGCTATAGCGCCCAAAATGGGGCTAAATGGATATGTCTAGACATATTCATCGTCGGCTGACCGTGACCGGCTCAGGGCCGGATCAGGTCCCCTTTGGACGATCACCAGCCCCGCCACCAGACGGGCGGGGGTCCACAGGCGCAGCCGTGTGGCTCAGGCGTCCATCCCGCTGAAGGCCGTGCGCAGGCGGTCGAACTGGCTAAGGACGGCGTTGGGGGCCTCTTCGGCCACGGCCTCGACGTACATGCGCTTGTCCAGGTGTCGGACGCGGTCGTAGAGGCGGCCGGAGCGGTCGAGCAGGGCCAGGAGCCCCAGCGGAAGCAGTTCTTCGCTCTGTTCGCCGGTGCAGACGGCCTCGGCGCCGAGGCGGTAGCGTTCGTCGCAGGCGGTGTCCGGGGCCATGTCGCCCTCGCGGACGGCGCGCTGGACCAGGAGCCAGCTGGCCACCTGCATCAGGCGGGTGGTCAGGCGCATGCTTTCGCTCGCATAGGCCAGGGCGGCGTTGCGGCTGAGCAGCTTGCTGTCCTGACGGCCCGCCCCGTCGAGATAGGCGGCGGTTTCCTCCACGAGGTCCATGCCCTCCTGGAAGGTGCGATCAAACAGCTCCGACCGGGCGAAATCCGAGATCACCCCGGCCCGCCACGGCGCCGTCTCCAGCGCGCCAACTTCGTTCATGGACACTCCGCCCCTACAATCTACGCAAGTGAGCCGTACACGGCCCTTCGGACCGGTTTGACTGCAACCTGCGTGCCAACCCCTTAACTCCGCGTTTGCCTTCTCATCCGTTCTTGAAGTTGAACAGAGCGTCGGCGGCCGATTTCCCGGCGTTTTTCTTGTCTATCTGCGCCTGGCTGCGGGCGATTTCGGCCTGCAGCGCCTCGATCCGCTCTTCCAGTTCCGAGACGCCGTAGATTTCCAGATCCTCGCGGCTCAGCGCCACCAGGCTGTCGCCGCGGCCCGGGCGGGGCCCGAGAGGTTCGTCGATCATCGCCGTCGCTCCCTATCGCGAAAGTCCGCGTTTGGCCCTATCTCACCTCGCAACCGCGCCGCGCGCAAGCTTTGAGGGACCTATCCCATGACCGACCAGACCATGACCGCCATCGGCATCGAGGGCGGCAAGGGGCCTGCAGAGGCCCTGCGGCCCGAAACGGCGCCTATTCCCGTCGCGGGCGAGGGCGATGTCCTGATCCGGGTCACGGCGGCCGGCGTGAACCGCCCCGACATCGTCCAGCGCCTGGGCGCCTATCCGCCGCCCCCCGGCGCCTCGCCGGTGCTGGGGCTGGAGGTGGCCGGCGAGGTGGTGGAAGGGGCCGGTCGCTGGAAGGCCGGCGACCTGGTCTGCGCCCTGCTCGGCGGGGGCGGATATGCCGAGTATGCGGTGGTCGACGCCCGGCACGCCTTGCCCATTCCGAAGGGGCTTTCACTGATCGAGGCGGCGGGACTGCCCGAGACGGTGTTCACCGTCTACGCCAACGTCTTCGAGCATGGGGCGCTGAAGGCCGGCGAGACCCTGATGATCCACGGCGCGACCAGCGGCATCGGGGTGACGGCGATCCAGATGGCCAAGGCGGCCGGGGCGAAAGTGATCGCCACCGGGCGCGGCGCGGACAAGAAGGCTCAGGCGCTCAGCCTGGGGGCCGATGTGGCGGTCGATGTGACGACCGAGGATTTCGAGGCGGTGGCCAAGGAAGCCGGCGGCGTCGATGTGGTGCTCGACATGGTCGGCGCCAGCTATTTCGCGAAGAATCTGTCGGCGCTGAAGACCGGCGGACGGATCGTCTACATCGCGGCGCTGGGCGGGCCGACCCTGGAGGTTCCGGTGTTCGGTCTGATGATGAAGCGGGCGACGCTCACCGGTTCGACGCTGCGGCCGCGCTCGGCGGACGAGAAGGCGCGGCTGGCAGCCGAGATCGAACGGGTGGTCTGGCCCTGGGTCGAGGCCGGCAAGGTCAAGGCGGTGGTCGACCGGACGTTCCCGCTGGCGGAAGCCGCGGCGGCGCATGCCTACCTGGAGGCCGGGGCGCATGTGGGGAAGGTTGTGCTGACGACGTGATTATTCTCCACCCCCTCCGCTACCGTCATCCTAGGGCTTGTCCCTAGGATCCCGCGTTCAGCCGCCGCGAGCGTCTGCCTTGGAGGCGCGGCCGCGCCTCCACACCACCGTGAGAGCAAGCGGACACCTGGATCCTAGGGACAAGCCCTAGGATGACGGTAGCGGGTGGGGAAAGAGCGCGCGCGCTTAAGCCGCCGCCTGCAGCTTCTCGAGAATCAGCGGGTGCATATCGAGGTTGGCCGCCAGAATGGTACGGGCCTCAATCGGGTCTTCGCCGCCGCTCAGGTCGGTGACCTTGCCGCCGGCTTCGGTGACCAGCAGCATGCCGGCCGCCACGTCCCAGCTGTGCAGGCCGCGTTCCCAGTAGCCGTCGTAGCGGCCGGCCGCGACCCAGGCGAGATCCAGCGCCGCCGAGCCATAGCGGCGCACGCCGGCGACGCGCTGGCTGATCTGGTGCAGCTCTTTCAGGAACTGGGCGTGGCCGGGCTTGCCCAGGAAGGGGATGCCGGTGGCCAGCAGGGCGTCGTCCAGGCGGTTGCGAGCGGCGACGCGCAGGCGACGCTCGGCGCCGAGCCAGGCGCCCTTGCCCTTTTCGGCCCAGAACAGGTCGGCGGTGATCGGGTTGTAGGTCACCGAGGCGACCACCTCGCCCTCGCGCTGCAAAGCAATGTTGATGGCGAAATGCGGGATGGCGTGGATGAAGTTGGTGGTGCCGTCGAGCGGATCGACGATCCAGGTGTGGGTCTTGTCGGTGCCCTCGACCAGTCCGCGCTCCTCGCCGATGAAGCTGTAGCCGGGGCGGGCCTTGGTCAGGGCCTCGAACAGGAACTGTTCGGCCTTGAGGTCGGCGGCGGTGACGAAGTCGGAGGCCGAGCCCTTGCGCGACACCTGCAGTTCGCCGACCTCGCCGAAGTCACGGGCCATGCCCTTGCCGGCCTTGCGGGCGGCTTCGGTCATGACGTTGATCAGGGGGGAGGTGGCGGGCATGTCAGGGTCTCGAAAAAAGGTCGCGGAACCTAGCGATGAGGGCCTTCTATAGCAAGGTCAGCCGGCAATCGCCGCGTTGATCGCCTTGACGGCGGCGGCGGGACCCTGCGGATGGCTCCAGACGCCGGCGCTGACGGCGACGAAATCGGCTCCGGCCCGGGCCAGCGGGGCGGCGTTGTCGGCGGTGATGCCGCCGATGGCGACGCAGGGGATTTCCATGGTCTCCTGCCAGATGGTCAGGATTTCCGGCTCGGGACGGTACAGCGTCTCCTTGGTCGCGGTCGGGTAGAAGGCCCCGAAGGCGACGTAGTCGGCGCCGGCCTCGGCGGCGTCCATGGCCAGGTGGCGGCTGTCGTGGCAGGTGACGCCGATCATGGCGTTCTTGCCCATGACCTTGCGGGCATCGCTCATCGACATGTCCGACTGGCCGATGTGGACGCCGTCGCAGCCGAGTTTCGCCGCCAGTTTCGGGTCGTCATTGAGGATCAGGGCGACGTCGCGGCCCAGGCACATCGGGGCGATCATGTCGTGGGCGGCGGCGATGATGTCGTTCGGCTGGTCCTTGAGGCGCAGCTGCAGGGCGGCGACGTCGCCGGCGTCGAGGGCGGCGGCGAGGCTGTGGCCGAAGGCGGCGAGGTCGTCGAGGGCCGGCGGGGTGATCAGGTAGAGGCGGCAGTTCATGGCGGGGGTTTAGCTCAGGTGGGATGGCGCCCCAACAAATTCCTCCCCAACCGGGGAGGAACTGGGGCTTTGACTGACCTTGCGTGATCCGGTTCACGTTTGCGGAAAGCAGAAAATCCGGGAGCCGCACCAGTGAATTTCGACTTCTCAGACGAGCAGAAGCAGCTGCGCGAGGAGGCCCGGCGCTTCCTGGCCGACCGCTGTCCGACCACCGCCGTACGCGTGGTCCTGGAGGGGCCCGAGCCCTACGACAAGGCGCTGTGGAAGGGCCTGGGCGAGATGGGCTTCCTGGGCGCCGCCATCCCCGAGGAATTCGGCGGCGTCGGCCTGGGCCACCTCGAGCTCTGCGTCATCGCCGAGGAACTGGGCCGCGCCGTCGCCCCGGTGCCGATGGCCAGCTCCATCTATCTTGCGGCCGAGTTCCTGATGGCCGCCGGCTCGCAGGCGCAGAAAGAAGCCTGGCTTCCGAAGCTGGCGTCCGGCGAGGCGATCGGCACCTTTGCCCTGTCCGAAGGCGTCGGCCGGGTGACGGAAGCGGGCATCAAGGCCTCCGTCTCGGGCGGCAAGCTCAGCGGAACCAAGGTTCCCGTGCCGGACGGCGATGTCGCCGACATGGTGGTCGTCGTCGCCCGCAGCGGTGGCCAGGTCAGCCTCTACCTGGTTGACCTGAACGGCCCGGGCGTCACCCGCGAGGCCGTCGACACCATCGACCCCAGCCGCAGCCAGGCCCGCATCAACTTCGACGGCGCGCCCGCCGAACTGCTCGGCGCGGCCGGCGAAGGCTGGCGCATCGCCGCCGACGTCATGGACCGGGCCGCCGTGCTCGTCGCCTTCGAACAGGTCGGCGGCGCCGACCGGGCGCTGGAAATGGGCCGCGACTATGCGCTGGAGCGCATGGCCTTCGGTCGCCAGATCGGCAGCTTCCAGGCGGTGAAACACATGCTGGCCGACATGTATGTCGCCGCCACCCTTGCCCGCTCGAACGCCTACTACGGCGCCTGGGCGCTCTCGACCGGTTCGCCGGAACTGGGCGTCGCGGCGGCCACGGCGCGGGTCAGCGCCACCGACGCCTTCCAGCACTGCGCCAAGAACAACATCCAGGTGCACGGCGGCATGGGCTTCACCTGGGCCTTCGACTGCCACCTCTATTACCGCCGGTCGAACGCCCTGGCTGTCGGCCTCGGCTCCAAGTCCACCTGGGAAGACCTGCTTATCGAGCGCCTTCGCATGCGCAACGACTCTCCGGCCGCGGCCTGATCTGGAGCGAATGACATGAACTTCGACGACACCCCCGAAGAAGCCGCCTTCCGCGCCACCGCGCGCGCCTGGCTCGACGCCAACGTGCCGCATGAGCTGGAGGCCGATCTGAAAAAGAGCGGCTTCGCCAGCATGAACGTCGGCGGTCGCGACCCCCTGGAACTGTCCAGGGAATGGCAGGCGAAGAAGGCCGAGGCCGGCTGGGCCTGCCTGCACTGGCCGCCCGAATACGGCGGCCGTGGCGCCACCCCGATCGAACGGGTGATATGGGGCCAGGAAGAGGGCGTCTTCGGCGCCCTGTCCGGCACCTTCATCATCGGCCACGGCATGTGCGGTCCGACCCTGATGGCCTGGGCCAGCGAGGAGCATAAGCGCCAACTGCTGCCGACCATGGCCAGCGGCGAGCACATCTGGTGCCAGCTGTTCAGCGAACCGGCCGGCGGCTCCGACCTCGCCGGCCTGCGCACCCGCGCCGAGCCGGCCACGGACGGCAGCGGCGACTGGATCATCAACGGCCAGAAGATCTGGACCAGCGGCGCCCAGCACAGCGACTACGGCATCCTGATCACCCGCACCGACCCGAACGTGGCCAAGCACAAGGGTCTGACCATGTTCTGGCTGGACATGAAGTCGCCCGGCGTCGAGGTCCGCCCGATCAAGCAGGCCAACGGTCAGTCGGGCTTCAACGAGGTCTATTTCACCGACGTCCGCATCCCCGACAACCAGCGCCTCGGCGCTGTCGGCCAGGGCTGGACGGTGTCGCTGACCACGCTGATGAACGAGCGGCTGTCGATCGGCTCGGGCATGTCGATCGGCTTCCCCGAGCTGTTCGACTACTGCAACAGTCTGCAGACCGCCGACGGCCTGGCCATCGAGGATCCGGCCGTGCGCACGCGGCTGGCCCAGTATGCGGTCAAGTCCAGCGGCCTGAAGTACACCGGGATGCGGGCCATCAGCGCGCTCAGCAAGGGTGAGACGCCGGGACCGGAAAACAGCATCGGCAAGCTGGTCGCCGGCGCGACCATGCAGGAGCTGGCGACCTTCGCGCTGGACCTGCAGGGGCAGGCCGGGGTGATCAGCGGTGATGACCAGAGCGAGGCGGCCAGCCGCTTCCAGGCCATGCTGCTGCGCTCGCCGGCCACCCGCGTCGAAGGCGGCACCGACGAGATCCTGCGCAACATCATCGCCGAACGGGTGCTGGGCCTGCCCGGCGACATCCGCGTCGACAAGGATGTGGCGTTCAAGGACATCCCGACCAGCGGTCGGGGCTAGAGACCGACCGGGCCCGTCCAGCGGGCGGGCCCTGTTCCTTTCCAGACAGCAAGAAGGCCGGGCGGCGAGCGCTGCCCGGCCTTCTCCATGTCGTGACGACGGCTTGTCTTCAGAGCATCCAGCCGGCGCTGTCGCCGGTGACGTCGCCGTTGATCTTGAGCTGGTAGTCGGCCTTGGTGTCGCCGTTGACGTCCAGGCGGATCAGGGTGACGCCGCCCGCGAAGGACATGGTCATCTGGCCGGCCTGCTTGCTGAAGACGCTGACCAGGGTGAAGGCCTGGTCGTTGGCGAGGAGGCTGTTGGCGTCTATGGCCGACAGGTCGATGATGTCGCCCTCGGCGGTCGAGAAGTCGTAGATCTGGTCGTTCTCGAGGATCGGCCGGTTCATGCTCTCGCCCAGCACCTGGAAGGTGTCGGCGCCGAGGCCCCCGCGCAGCAGGTCGTTGCCCGTGCCGCCGATGATGAAGTCATCGCCGTCGTGGCCGTTGAGCTTGTCGGACCCGCCGCCGCCGCTCAGCTGGTTGGCGCCGCTGTTGCCCTGCAGGGTGTTGGCGTCGCCGTTGCCGGTGGCGTTGAGGTCGGCCGAGCCCTGCAGCTCACCGGCCTCGATGTTGGCCGCCAGCAGGCTGATCGAGACCGTGCTGCGGATGATGTCATAGCCTTCGCCGGCTGCTTCGGTGACCGTGTCGCCGACGTTGTCGACGATGAAGACGTCGTTGCCGACGCCGCCGGTCATGCTGTCGGCGCCCACGCCGCCGTCGAAGTAGTCGTTGCCTTCGCCGCCGAGCAGGATGTCATTGCCGGCACCACCGTCGAAGCGGTCGTTGCCGGCGCCACCCTCAAGGGTGTCGGATCCCTCGCCGCCGAACAGCTTGTCCGCCCCGATGCCGCCCGAGATGGAATCGTCGCCGGCGTCGCCGTTCATGATGTCGCCGCCCGCGCCACCGAGCAGGCTATCCCCGCCGGCGCCGCCGTAGAGCACGTCGTTGCCGTCGCCGCCGTCCAGGATGTCGGCCCCGCCACCGCCGTCGAGGGTGTCTTTGCCGCCGCCGCCGGACAGGTTGTCGCCGCCCGCGCCGCCGATCTGGCTCTCATCGCCGTTTCCACCGACGAAAGTCACCGTTTCGAACCGGCCGTAGATGACATAGGCCGCCCCCAAGGGGGAGCTGTTCCCAAAGAAGACCGGCGCCCCGACGATGATGTCATTGACCCCGTCGCCGTTGATATCGCCCCCGCCGGAGACGCTGCGGCCTGCGGTTGACCAGGCGGCCGCGCCGTCGATCCTGAAGCCGTTCGAGCCGTCCAGGGTGCTGACGTTGATGTCCGTAAAGCCGTCCGTCCGGCCAAAGATGACGTAGGCCGCGCCGGCGCCTTGGCCCACATTGCCGACCTGGTTTCCGCCAACGATCAGGTCGTCGATCGAGTCGCCGTTGACATCGCCGATGTTGGAAACCGCAACGCCGGTCTTGTCCTCACTGGCCGCGCCGAGGATGCGGAATCCCTCGCTCGCGCTCATGGTGACGAGGTCGAGGCTGGAAGACCAGCCGCTGGCCTTGCCGAAGACAATGTAGGTCAGGCCGGAGTTGCTGGCCGCGCCGGTGCCGTAGTTCGACGCGATCATGACATCGTCGAACCCGTCGCCGTTGATGTCGCCGGCGCTCGAGACCGCTCTGCCCATCTCGCGGCTGGTCCCGAGCGGGGTCAGGAAGACGGTGTCGCTCAAGGTGTTGATGGTCTGCAGACCGGTGAGCCCCCCGGCCCGGCCGAACACCAGATAGGCGCCGCCGGTATTGCCCTGGGTCTGGGACGCCCCGACAATCAGGTCGTCATATCCATCGCCGTTGACATCGCCGGCGTCGGAGACCGAGTAGCCCAGGCTATCGCCGCCGCCCGTGTCGGCCGTAAAGTGCAGAATGCTGGAATCGCTCAGGTCGAGATTGGCCGAGAAGCCGCCCGCCTTTCCGAAGATGACGTAGGCGCCGCCCGCCGGCGGGTTGTAACCGTCAAAACCATCGTTGCGTGCGCCGATGATAAGGTCAGCAAATCCGTCACCGTTGAAGTCTCCCGCGCCGGAAACTGCACTGCCAGCGTAGCTGTATTGCGGCGTTCCGGTGATCGCAAAGCCGTTGGCCCCGTTCAACGCCGTCAGATCGACGGATGTGAGTGAGGCGCTCCCGAAGATTACAAAGGCGGCGGGGTCCCTGCCGGTTGTGCCGAGGATGAAATCATCGAAGCCGTCGTTGTTGAGGTCGCCGACGCCCGACAGCGCGGTTCCGAGATTCTGATAGTTCGACACGCCGTTGATCGCGAAGCCCTGGCTGCCCGAAAGCGAAGACAGGGCCGTGGTTGCGTCGAAGGGCGTGGCCCCCGAGCGACCGAACACGACATAGACCGTGCCACGCTGGTCGCCGCCCGCGGCGCTCTCCCGTGCGCCGATCAGGAAGTCATCATAGCCATCGTTGTTGAGGTCGCCGGCGTTCGCGACAGACCAGCCCGTCTTGTCCTGTGGGACCGGTGCGACCAGTTGGAACCCGTCAGTCCCGTTCAGGGTTGCAGCGGTGACGACCGAAGAAAAGGCAGGCATGGAATCCCCCATTTGAGCATAGGGAACACGGTTCCCGCAGATCGGCTTTTAGCTACGACTGGGTGACTGTAAATCTGTCTTCTGCATGCAATGTGTTTGGTCTGCGATTTGTTGGTCGCGTAAGCGCAAAATGGGTGCGGAAAACAGCTTTCTTTAGTCTTGGTGTTTGTCCGTCCTTGCCTCGCGCCCGAAAGGCCAAACCCTCTTGCCTTCCGCCGGGTCCAGCGGCGATCCTTATGGAAGGGAGAGCTGCATGATCGATTTCGACCTGACCGAAGAGCAGGCCATGATCCGCGAAAGCCTGAAGGGCTTCGCGGCCGAGGTGTTGGCGCCGAAAGCGCGGGCTATCGACGAGGCGGGCGAGATGCCGGCCGAGGTGATTCAGGCGGGCTGGGAGCTGGGCCTGATCGCGGCCTCCATCCCTGAGGAATACGGCGGCGCCGGCGGCGATCGGTCCTGCATGACCAATACGGTCATTCTGGAAGCCCTGGGCGGCGGCTGCGCCAGCCAGGGCGCGGCGATCATGGCGCCCCTGCAGTTCGTCAATGCTCTGATCGACTTCGGGACCGACGAACAGAAGGCCGAGCACCTGCCGAAGTTCGCCGGCAATGAACCTGTGGCGGCCAGCCTGGCGATCCAGGAAGGGCAGTTCGGGTTTTCCGCCGAGAAGATGCGGACGACGGCGAAGCGCAGCGGCAACGGCTTTGTGCTCAACGGCGAGAAGCGGCTCGTGCCGTTCGGCGACCGGGCATTGCATTTCCTTGTGCTCGCGCAGGAAGAGGACGGCGCCGTTCAGGCCTATATCGTGCCGCGCGACACCAGGGGTCTGACCGTGGCGGCCGAGAGCGGCTCGATGGGTCTGAAGCCCCTGCCGCAGTCGAAGGTCACCCTGGACAGCGTCGAGCTGCCCGGCTCGGCGCGGCTCGGCGGCGACGCCGGCATCGACGCCCTGAAGCTGGTGAACCAGGCCCGCATCGGCGCCTGCGCCCTGGCGGTTGGGCTGGCGCGGCAGGCGACTGACTTCGCCATCCCCTACGCCAAGGACCGCGTCGCGTTTGGTGAGCCGATCGGCAAGAAGCAGTCGATCGCCTTCATGCTGGCCGACATGCATATCGAGTGCGAGTCCATGCGCTGGATGGTCTGGAAGGCCGCCAGCCTGCTGGAGCATGACGATCCGGGCGCCGCCAAGGCGGTGGTGCTGGCGCAGGACTTCGTGCGCCGCAAGTCGATCAAGATCGCCGATGACGCCCTGCAGATCTTCGGCGGCCACGGCTTCATCCGCGACCTGCCGCTGGAGATGTGGCTGCGCAACGCCCGCACCCTGACCGTCCTCGACGGTCCGGTCTCGGTTTAGGAGAGAGACGATGGCTGACTTCCGCTTCTCCGACATCGACCAGCAGATCCTCGACAAGGTGGTCGAGGTCGGCAATTCGACGCAGGCGCACACCCGCTACTACGAGGACCACGAGCACGAGACCCCGCCGGCCAGGCTCGAGGGCGAGCGCGGCTTCGAGGAGGTCTTCCCCCTGTTCGGCCAGCGCAAGCCCGACGACACCCCGATGATGACCTTCATGATGGCGGTCAGCATCGCGCGGGGGTCGGCGCGCGGGGTGGTGCGGGGCCTGGGCCTCGCCATGCCGATGGGCAAGGCCAGCGGGCTTGGCAACGCCGCCCTGCAGTCGGCCGGTACGCCTGAACAGAAGGCCAAGTGGGGCGATCTGTTCCTGGCGATGTCGATCACCGAGCCCAACGTCGGCTCCGACACCAAGGCTATCCAGGCGACGGCGTACCTGGACGGCGACGAATGGGTGATCAACGGCGACAAGATCTTCGTCACCGACGGGGTCAAGTGCGACGGGGCCATCGTCTGGGCGACCATCGACAAGTCGGCGGGGCGGGCAGGGATCAAGTCGTTCCTGGTGCTGAAGGGCGCGCCCGGCTTCGAACTGGTGCGCCAGGAGAAGAAGCTCGGTATCCGGGCGTCCGATACCGCCGCCTACAGTTTCCGCGACTGCCGGGTGCCGCGCGACAGCCTGCTGGGCGGCGATGAGACCGTGCCCAAGGACGGCGGCTCGGCCGGCTACAAGGGGGTGATGAAGACCTTCAACATGACCCGGCCCGCCGTCGCCTCGGGCGGGGTGGCCAAGGCCAAGGGGGCGTTCGAGTTCGCCCGCGAGGCGCTGGCGGCCGAGGGGGTCGAGGTGGACTGGAGCAAGAGCTTCAATCAGCGCTCGGCGGTCGAACAGAAGCTGATCGAGCTGGAGGCCGACACCGAGGCGGCGGCCCTGACCGTGCTCCACGCCGCCTGGCTCAGCGACAAGCGCCGGCCCAACAACCTCGAAAGCTCGATCTGCAAGGCCAAGGGCGGGGATGTCTGCCGGACGGTCACGCAGGGGGCGATGGAAGTGCTGGGCGGCATGTCGATCAGCCATGACCATGTGGTCGAGAAGTTCCTGCGCGATGGCCGCATCAGCGACATCTACGAGGGCACCGGCCAGATCCAGCGGCTGATCATCGCCCGTGAGATCCTCGGGTACTCGTCCGAAGAGCTGACCTGAAGTTTCCTTCTCCCCTAAGGGGAGAAGGATCATGTCCGTTACCGCGTCGGCGTGGCGTGGGCGGCGCCCCGGAAGATGGCGTTGAGGAAGAGGACGTCCATGCCCCGCTGGAAGCCCCGGGCGGTCGGGTCCTGGGTGAAGGCGATGACCTGGCCCCGGCCCAGCTCCTGGATCATGACCAGCGGCTTGAAGGCCAGCTGCTGGCGGGTTTCCTTCCAGAGATAGCCCGCCACAAGCAGGTCGTCGGCGGCCGCGAAGCGGGCGACGTTGACCCCCTGGTCGAGGCGCAGCGGGGTGTAGATCGAGCTGCCGCCGGCCAGGATGTTGACGTTCGGCGCGACGCCGGCCCCCAGCCAGTGATCGCCGTCGACCACCGCCTTCGCCACCACGCCGGGTGAGGAGGCCGGGCCGCTGTCGACCGGCCGCAGGGCCGCGTCATAGGCGGATGCGTCCTTGATCAGGGCGCCAGGGACGGCGGCCTTCTTGCCGTCGATGCCTTCCGGGGCCTTTTCGCCCGTGGGGGTGGCCAGGGTCTCCAGCCGGGCGGCGATGAGGTCGACGTCCGGATCGGCCAGCAGCTCGACGGCGCCGCCGAGCGCGATCAGCACCCCGCCGCGCCGGACCCACTCCTTGATGGCCGCAACGCCGCCGGCCCCGAGGCGAGCGCGGTAGTTTCCACCGTCGGGCAGGATCAGCACCTGGTAGCGGGCGAGGTCGGCGGCCCCCAGCCGGTCGGTGCGTATGACGCTGACCGGATAGTCGAAGCCGCGCTCGATCAGGTAGCGCGTCGCCCCGGCGGCGGGCGCCGAGGTCGGCTGGTCCCAGGCCATGGCGATGCGCGGGGCGACGAAGGCCGGCGAGAACTCCGAGCCGAAGCTCGGGCCCTCTGTGACCCAGCTGTCCTCGACCCCGACGGCGATGGCGCCGGTGCGGGCGGTGAGGGCTTCGAGCCTCTGGCGCAGGTCGGCCGGGTTGCCGGCGGCCGGGATGACCAGCGAGCCGGCGGCCCAGGCGCGGCCGCCGACGGTAAAGCTCTTCTCCGGCGAGCGGACGCGGATGTCCTGGCGCAGGGCGCCGGCCAGCAGGGCCATGGCCTGCGAGCCGGGCGGCACGATCCAGGCGACCGGCCGTTCGGCTCCGGCGACGTAACCCTTGCCGATCTCGTCGACGGTCAGCAGCCGGCCGGAGGGGCCGCCCTTGCAGCGCTCGGCCGGGGTGTTGAACAGCGGCGGCAGGGCCCAGCCGGTGACGTCGTACATCTCGGGGGCTAAGCCCTTGGCGCGGCGGCGCTCCTGCTCGGCGATGAACTGCGGGGTCATCGAGACGCTGCGGTCGAACAGGACCTGGACCAGCCGGCCGTGCGGCTGGCCGCCATCGATGATGTAGGTCCCGGCCTCGTAGGTCTTGCCACAGGCCTTGATCGCCGTGTCAGAGCGGCTGACCTCGATGCCCTGGCGGACCAGAAGCTGGGCCAGCCGGTCGGCGGCGCCGGGATCGGCGGCGGTGCGGGGCAGGATCCAGCTGCCGGCGGCGCGGGCCTGGGCCATCGAGGAGACCTGATAGCTGTAGAAGTCGCTCAGCAGCCGCTCGCGGTTATCGGCGGCGGTCTGGATGGTCGAAAGCGAGATCAGGAAGTGGTTACGGGTGGCGTCGGCCAGGGTCAGCAGTTCGCCGGTCGAGCGGAGGGCGGCGAGGCCCCGCACGCTGGCCTGCTCATAGGTCATGGAGACGGCGCCGAAGTAGCTCGGCCAGTTGTCGCCATAGCCCGGGTAGAAGGCGTCGTAGCTTTCGCGCGTGAAGTAATCGACGCCCTCGCGGTCGAAGACGGCGGCGTGGTTGCGGCCGAACAGGGCCCGGCTCTTCACCTGCGCTTCGGGCAGCAGGGGGTTCAGCGGATCGGCTTCCGGCGGGAAGAAGTAGGTGGCGTTGGTCCCCATCTCATGGGCGTCGGCCACCACCTGCGGGTACCACTGGCGCATCAGGGCGCTGTGGCCGCGGGTCTCGGGCTGGGTCTGGGCGAACCAGTCGCGGTTGAGGTCGAAGAGGTAGTGGTTGAAGCGGCCCTGGGGCCAAAGCTCGGCCCGTTCGGCGGAGGAGGCGTCGGTGTCCGGTTCCAGGCCGAAGGCGGCCTGGTAGCCGTTGATGAAGCGGTCGCGACCGTCGGGGTTCTGAGTCGGGACCATGATGACGACGGTCCGCTCCAGCCACTGGGCCACGGCCGGATCGCGCGAGGCCAGCAGGTGGCGGGCCGTGGCCATCGCCGCCTCGGCCGGCGAGGTCTCGTTGCCGTGGACGCTGTAGGCCAGCCAGACGATGGCCGGCTGGTCGGCCATGATGGCGCGGGCGCGGGCAGCGTCGGTGCGGCGTGGATCGGCCAGGGCTCGGCCATTGGCCTGGATCTCGTCCAGCCGGCCGATATTGCGGGCCGAGCTGATCACCGCATAGGGCAGCACCCGGCCTTCCCAGGTGCGGCCGTAGTCGCCCATGCGCATGCGGTCGGGCGCGGCGGCGTTGAGCGTATCGAAATAGCGGCGCACATCGGCCGACAGGGTCAGCCGCTCGCCGAGGTCATGGCCGATGATGCTCTTCGGCTGGGGGATAGCGGCGTCGTAGCTGGCGCCGGCTGTCCAGACCGAACGCGGCTTCTCCTGCGCCGCGACCGGCAGAGCGACCGCCAGCGTGAGCGCCAATGCGACGAGACAACGAACCATGGAAAACATCCCCAGACCTAAGGCAGGCAATCTGCGCCACCAGCCGCAACGCCGTCCAGAGGTTCGGACGACCCAAAACATGGTCAGTTGCGAATGCGTTGCATCCCCGCCTGACATCGGCTAGAGAACGCGAATTGTTCGCAATCGGGTTCGGGGTTCTGCCTTGTACGTCTGCAACTGTAACGGCATCCGCGAACGCGACGTGCGCCAGGCCATCGCCGCCGGCGCCTCGCGTCCGGCCGAGGTGTTCAGGAGCCAGGGCTGCCAGGCCCAGTGCGCCAAGTGCGTCTGCGAGATGCGCCAGATGATTGACGAGAGCCGCGAAGCCCTGCGTTACGCGGCCGAGTAGGGCCTGTTACTGTAGTCGCGAGGCATTCGCGAAGATTTGTCTGCTAGCGAGAAACGTTCGCACAGATTGCAGTTGCGGCCCGGCCCGAAGCGAGGGCAAGACCTCTTCAATTGAACCTTGAGGAGTCACGCCATGAAGGGCGATCCGGCCATCATCCGCATTCTGAACGCGGTCCTGACCAACGAGCTCACGGCGGTGAACCAGTACTTCCTGCATGCGCGGATGTACCAGCACTGGGGCCTCAACAAGCTGGGTCAGATCACCTACGACGAATCGATCGGCGAGATGAAGCACGCCGACAAGCTGATCAAGCGCATCCTCTTCCTGGACGGCCTGCCCAACCTGCAGGACCTGCACAAGCTGAAGATCGGCGAGACGGTGCCCGAGGGCCTGGCGGCCGACCTGGCGGTCGAGAAGGGCGGTCGCGAGACGCTGATTCCCGGGGTGAAGGCCTGCGAAGAGGCGATGGACTACGTCAGTCGCGAACTGCTGGTCGAGATTCTCAGCGACACCGAGCACCACATCGACTTCCTCGAGACCCAGCTGGACCTGGTCCGGCAGCTCGGCGAGCAGAACTACCTGCAAAGCGCCATGGGCGAGCTGCAAGGCGAGGGTCACTAGAGCGGAGCCTGGTTCGAGGGACCCGGTCCGGTCGCTCAGGTTTGTTCGTGGTCACGCGTTCCGACAGTCGGTCACCCCTTGTCGGAACGCAATCCCGGGACGGCCCGCCACCGGCGGGAAGCGGTCTGGAGTTTCGGCAGGAACAGATCGGCGTCCTGCCCTGGGTTGCCACGACAAGGCCATGTCTCTGGATGATGCTGGCAGGACTTGAACCGCTTTGCCCCGGGGTGACATCTTGCGACAACCCGTCCTTTCGACGCCCCGGAACCGTCAACCGCCGACCGGCGTTGAGCCGGAGGCTCCGGTGACGGTAGACCGAGGGAGACGACCTATGCGCTATGAAATGGGCCCCGAGGGGATGGTCGAGGTTCACCCGGAGCCGTCGACCACGGCCGGGCATGTGCTGCTGGGCCTGCTGCTGGCCGGCGGGGCTGTCGCCCTGGCCGAAGTGATCGCCTCGCGCCGCAGTGTTGTCGAGGAACCCGACTACATGAGCGAGTACGCCGAGGCGCAAGGACCGGTCAGCAATCCGCCCAAGGCGGCCTTCGCGGTCATCTGGCCGTCGATGTTCACCGCTCTGACCATCTCGGGCCTGCGGGTCTGGAATTCGCCGCAGGGCGCAACCCGAACCCGCGCCCTTACCCTCTGGGGCCTGGTGCAGGGTTTTTCCGCCGCCTGGATGGCGCTGGGGCCCAAGCGGGTCGGCGGTCGTGTCGCTGTCGCCGTCGCCTCGGTCGTTGCGGGCGCGGTCTATGCCTACCATGCGGTCAAGGTGCAGCCGCCGCCCGGCGCGGTCGCCGCCCCGACGCCCGGTTGGATGGGCATCGCCACCCTGCTGAAGGACCAGTGGGACCGGCGGGTAAACCACCGCGGCCATGACCACGGGCCGACGGTTCACTAGGCTCTATTCAACCTCAGGATTTCAACCAACGCCCCGGCCTTCTCCGCCGGGGCGTTTGCGCGTCGGCGCAGCAGGGCGTCTGCGGCGGCGAACACGGTGACCAGGCTGCTATCCTGGTCGGGCAGGGCGCGCACGCCCTCTGGTCCGAGGATGGCCCGCATCCAGTGCTCGCGCGGGCCGCCGGAGGGCAGGTCGGCGGCGAGGATGGCCGGCTCCATCAAGGGGCCGGCCGCGCCGCCCGACATCGCCGCGATCAGGGGCTTGAGGAAGAGCTCTGCGCAGACGAAGGCGCTGGCCGGGTTGCCCGGCAGGCCAAGCACGCGGCGACCGTCGGCCAGGGTCCCGAACCAGGTCGGCTTGCCGGGGCGCACATTGATGGTCTCGACCAGCAGCTTCAGGCCCAGGCGTTTCAGGGCCGGCTTGACCAGGTCGTAGTCGCCGACCGAGGCGCCGCCGACGGTGACGATCAGTTCGACGTCCTCGCCGGCCACGGCATCGGCGATGGCGTCCTCGTCGTCGCGGGCCGGGGCCAGCCGGTGGGCGAGACCGCCCCAACGGGCGATCATCGGCACGAGGCCGGCGCTGCCGCTCTCGAAGATCTGGAAGGGTCCCGGCTGGCCGCCAGGCGAGACCAGTTCCTCGCCGGTGGCCAGGATGGCGATGGTCGGCCGGGCGCTGACCTGCAGGCTCTCCCGCCCGGCGGCGGCGGCCAGGGACAGGCGCCACGGATCGAGCCGTGTCCCCGCCGCCAGCAACAGGGCGCCGGCCCGGAAGTCGCCGCCGGCGCGGCGAATGTTGGCGCCGGGCGAGGGCGGGTGGGTGATGCGGACGCTGTCGCCTTCCCGCTCGGTGTCTTCCTGGATGACGACCCGGGTCGCGCCGGCCGGCACGGCGGCGCCGGTGAAGATACGGACGGCCTGGCCCGGTTCCAGGCGGCCCGCGTAACCCCGACCGGCGGCGCTCTCGCCGGCGATGGTCAGCTGATCGCCTTCAGCGGGGTCGCCGATGACCGCCCAGCCGTCCATGGCGGAGGCGTCGAAGGGCGGCTGGTCGCGGGTGGCTTGGATGTCCTCGGCGAGCGTCGCGCCATCGGCTTCAGAGAGGGGGAGCGTCTGGGCGCCGGTGCGTGCGGCGGCGCCCAGCATGCGAGCGCGGGCGTCTTCGACGGTGAGGTTCTTGAGCGACATGCCCTCTTCTATCGTTTCGCGCCTAACCGACGAAGGCGCGCTCCAGCACGTAGTCGCCCGGTTCGGCGTTGGAGCCTTCGACCAGGCCGTGGCTCTCGCAGAGCGCGGCCATGTCCTTGATGAAGTCCATCGAGCCGCACAGCATGATGCGGTCTTCCTCACGGTTGAAGGTCGTGCCCTCCAGCCCGAGGTCGCGGAACAGCTGGCCCGAACTGATCAGGTCGGTGAACCGGCCCTGGCGTTCGAACGGTTCGCGGGTGACGGTCGGATAGTAGATGAGCTGCTTCCGCGCCTCTTCGCCGACCAGCGGGTCCTCGAAGATCCCGGCGGTGAACAGGTCGCGGTAGGCCAGTTCACTGACCTCGCGCACGCCGTGGCCGACGATGACCTGTTCGAAGTTGGAATAGGCGTCCGGGTCGCGGGCCACCGACAGGAAGGGCGCGAGACCCGTGCCGGTGCCGAACAGAAACAGGCGCTTGCCCGGCCGCACGGCGTCGAGCACCAGGGTGCCGGTCGGCTTCTTGCCGAGCACGACATCGTCGCCGGGCTGGATGTGTTGCAGGCGCGAGGTCAGCGGTCCGTCGGCCACCTTGATCGACAGGAACTCCAGTTCCTCGGCGAAGCTGGGCGAGGCGATGGAATAGGCGCGCAGGATCGGCCTGGTCTCGCCTTCCGCCGGCGGCAGGCCGATCATCACGAACTCGCCCGAGCGGAAACGGAAGGTGTCCGGCCGGGTGATGGCGAAGCTGAACAGCCGGTCGGTCCAATGCTTGACCCACAGCACCTTCTCCAGGTTCTGGGCGGCGGAGGGGGTCCAGGCCGGGGCAGTGGCGGCCGGGGCGGCGGCATCCGACATTCGGGGGTCCTTAGAGATCGCGCGCGGGGAGGCGCTTAAGTATCGGGTTTCCATGTGGCCCCGATGGCCGTGATGTCAACGCAAGGATGCTGGGGGCGGGTTCAGGGATGCTGCCCGCATGCCGCCACGTCATACTTGGCGCCGCCGCCGCGCCTGCCTAGCGTGCCGCCAAAATCAGTCGAGGACCGTTCCATGACCGCCTATGTGATCTTCATCCGCAACGCCATCACCGACGCCGGGGAGATGGCGACCTATGGACAGAAGGCGGCCGGCGCCCGCGGCGATCATCCGATGACGCCTCTGGCCTTCTACGGCCCGGTCGAGACCCTCGAGGGCGACAAGGCCGACGGCGTGGTGCTGATCAGCTTCCCGACGATGGACGCGGCCAAGGCCTGGTACAACAGCCCGGCCTACCAGGAAGCCCTGCCGCACCGCCTGAAGGGCGCCGACTATCGCGTCATTCTGGCGGAGGGGCTCTAGCCCCGCTCCCGTCCGTGCGGCGGAACCGCGACCACTTCCGCCGGACGGGTCCTCCGCGTCTCGCTTTCGTCACGGCTACAGACTAAGAGCCCGCCATGACCCGCAAACTGCCCTTCGCCACCATCGAGAACATGCGCGACTTCGGCGACTACGCCGCAGGCCAGCGCCATATGAAGAAGGGCGTGCTCTTCCGCTCGGCTCACCAGGCCGAGGCCTCGGACGAGGAACTGGAGGCGCTGGCGGCGCTGGGCGTCAGCCTGATCGTCGACCTGCGCCGCCCGGGTGAGCGCGAGCGCAGCCCGTCGCGGCGCTGGAAGGGTTTCGCGGCCGAGGTGATCGCCAACGATCACCCGGAGGACGGCGAGGACCCCTGGCACAGGTTCATGGCCTCGGGGACCATCACCTCCGACACCATGCGCGACTACATGTTGACCTATTACGACCGGGCGCCGCACGACGCCCGGCACGTGGACGCCTACAGCCGCTGGTTCGCGCGGCTGGGGGAAACGGACGGAGCGACCCTGGTCCACTGCGCGGCCGGCAAGGACCGCACAGGCATCCTCTGCGCCCTCACTCATCATATCGCCGGGGTGCACCCGGACGACATCATGGCCGACTACCTGCTGACCAACGACGCCGAACGGTTCGCCAAGCGACTACCGGCGTTCGCCGGCCATGTGGAAGAACTGACGGGCAAGCGCCCCGATGACGACGCCATCATCACCGCCATGGGGGTCGAGGCGGCCTATCTGGAGCGGGCCTTCGCCGCCATGAAGGCGCAGCACGGCTCCATCGACGGCTACCTGCTTGAGGTCCTGGGCGTCGATGATGCGAGGCGGGCGGCGGTCGAGCGGCGCATCCTGCTGTAGATCGTCACACTGCCCCTAGGGCGCCCAACGGCCGTTTAAAATCCCTCTTCCCTGTGGGAGAATTCGGGCTCACGGTAGGGTCAAGGCCGCGATCTGAGACGGCTTCCTGCTTGAGCGAACTGGGAGACGTCGGATGGTTGGAACGCCCACGCCGGGGCCGCTGGGCGGTCCCTTGCCTGGCAGTCTGGAACCGGGCGCGACGGCCGGAGCCGACGCGGCGGGCTATGCCGGCGCAAGCTTTCGCAATATGCCTCGGGGCGCCTGGGCCTGGGCCATCTTCCAGGGTGGTCGCGACCCCTATGTGATCCTCATCACCATCTACATCTTCGCCTCCTACTTCACCGCCCTCGTGGTCGGTGACGGGGTGAAGGGCCAGGCGATGATCGCCACGGTCAGCACCCTCAACAGCCTGTTCATCGCCGTCACCGCGCCGCTGCTGGGCGCCTCGCTGGAGCGGTTCGGGGCCCGCAAGCCGATCATGCTGCTGACCGTCGTGCTGATGGTGCCGCTGATCGCCATGCTGTGGTTCGCAAAGCCGGGCGGGGCGGGCCTGCCGATCATCGGGACCCTGTGGATCTTCGGCATCGTCGGCATCCTGTTCGCCTACTGCGAGGTGGTTCACAACAGCCTGCTGATGACCGCCGCCGGGCACCGCCACGCGGCCCATGCCTCGGGCCTGGCGCTGTCTGCCGGCAACTTCTTCTCGGTCATTACCCTGACCTTCTGCCTGTTCGCCTTCGCCCTGCCCGGATCGCCGGGCACCGAGTCCTGGACCTTCCTGCCGGACGCTCCACTGTTCGGACTGGACGCGGCGACCGCCGAACCCCTGCGGATCTCGGCGCTGATCGCCGCCGGGCTGATGGCGATCGGCTCGATCCCGCTGTTCCTGTTCACCCCCGACGCGCCCTCGACCGGGGTCAAGCTGGTCCAGGGCATCAAGGAGGGGGCGGCCAACCTGTGGGTGACCATCAGGCTGCTGTTCACTGAACGCGACATGGCCGTCTTCCTGAGCGCGCGCATGCTGTTCAACGACGGTATGACGGCGTTGCTGATCTATTCGGGCATCTACGCCGCCGGCGTCATGGGCTGGCAGATGGAGATGTACGCCTACGGCATCCTGCTCAGCATCTTCGCGGTGATCGGTGGGCTGATGGCGGCCCGGGTCGACAATGCGCTTGGGCCGCGCACGGCGCTGATCGTCGAGATCGTCGGCTGCATTGTCTGCATCACCGCCCAGATCGGCATGACGCCCGACACCATCCTCTACTTCTGGCACTACGACGCCGCCGCCCACGCGCCGCTGTGGGACGGGCCGATGTTCACGACCCTGCCGGAGGTGCTGTTCCTGACCATCGGCTTCGGCACCGCCATCTTCGTCACGGCCCAGTACGCCACCAGCCGCACCATGCTGACCCGCCTTTCGCCGCCGGAAAAGCTGCCGGCCTTCTTTGGCCTATACGCGCTGTCGGGCACGGTGACGGTATGGCTGGGCTCGGCGCTCGTCGCCCTGTTCACCGGAATCTACAAGACCCAGCAGGCCGGTTTCGTGCCGATCGTCGCCCTGCTGATCTTCGGGCTGATCGGCCTGTTGTTCGTCAAGGGCGGCGGCAAGGGCGAGTTCCGGACCGACTGACACCCTTCCCCCTCAGGGCGGGCGGCGGTATTGCCCGCTCATGCGTCACGTCGCCATAGAGCCGCGTCCCTGGCGGCCGCCGGCCGAGGTCCTTTCCGCCTTCGGGACGGAGGCTGGAACCTGCGCGTTCCTGTCGGGCGGTGAAGGGCCGCGGGCGCGCTGGTCCTATGTGCTGCGAGCGCCGGACGCCCAGCTGCGCATCGGCCGGAGCGACCCGCGCGACGCCTTCGCTGAACTGGCGGCCCTGCTGGGCGAACGCGGCGACCGACACCCGGGCGGACCGCCGTTCCAGGGCGGCATCGCAGGGCTGGCGGGCTACGAACTGGGAGACCGGGTCGAGGGCCTGGGGCTCGCGGAGCATGGCGACGGTTGGCCGGACCTGGCGGTCTGTCGCTATCCCGCCCTGCTGGCCTTCGATCATCAGGAGAAGCGCGTTCTCGCCATAGGCCGAGGCGTGGATGAGACCATGGCGGGAGCACGGGCGCTGGGCGCTGCCGATTGGCTCGCGGCGCCCGCCAGAGCGGCGGCCAAAGGTCCTTTGACGACAGGCTTCACGGCCGAAACAGGCGCCTCGACTTACGAGGACGCTGTGGCCCAGGTGGTGCGACGCATCCATGACGGCGAAATCTTCCAGACCAACATCGCGCGGGTCTGGAGCGGGGTGATGGCTGAAAGTACGGGGCCGTATGATCTGCTCGCCCGGCTGGTCGGGGAAAGCCCGGCGCCGTTCGCCGGCTGGCTGCACCTGGGCGACCTGGCGCTGGTTTCCAACTCCCCGGAGCGGTTCGTCACCGTGACCGGCGAAGACTTCCGTATCGAGACCCGGCCCATCAAGGGCACCCGGCCGCGCGGCGCCGACGCGGCGCAGGACCGGGCCCTGGCCGACGAACTGTTGGCCAGCGACAAGGACCGGGCCGAGAACCTGATGATCGTCGACCTGATGCGCAACGACCTGGCGCGGGTCAGTCCAGCCGGCTCTGTGGTGACGCCGGAGCTGTTCGCGGTCGAGAGTTTCGCCAATGTCCACCATCTGGTCTCGACGGTGACGGCGCGCCTGGCGCCAGGCCTCACCGCGATCGACCTGCTGCGCGCCGCCTTCCCGCCAGGCTCGGTGACCGGCGCGCCCAAGGTGCAGGCGATGAAGATCATCGCCGAGCTGGAGCCGCCGCGCGGGCCCTACTGTGGCTCGCTGTTCTGGGCCGGGGTGGATGGGGCTTTCGACAGCAGCGTCCTGATCCGCACCGCCGCCTTCGCCCGGGCGCGGGGTAGAGGGGGCGCCGATGGCTGGCGCGTCGAGGCGCGGGCCGGGGCCGGCATCGTCGCCGACAGCGATCCCCGGTCCGAGCGGCTGGAGACCGAAGCCAAGATCGGCGCCCTGGTGAGAGCCCTGACATGACCGTGCCACATGACGACCGGGGCCTGCTGCTCGGCGACGGTCTGTTCGAGACCCTGCTGGCGCGGCGCGGGGCGCTGGAGCACTGGGAGGCGCATCTCGCGCGGTTGACGGCCGGCTGCGCGACGCTGGGCCTTCCCGCGCCGGACGGTGCGGCCGCTCGGCGGTTGTGCGAACGGGCGGTGGAAGACGCCAGCCTCAGCCGCGCGGCCGTGCGCCTGACCCTGACAGCCGGCTCCGGCGGCCGGGGCCTCGACCGGCCGGCCCAGGTTCAACTTCGCCTGTTCGCCGTCGCCAGCGCCTCGCCGACGCCGGTGGGTCCGGCCCGGCTGGTCACCGTCAGTGTCCGGCGCAACGACCACTCGCCCGCCTCGCGCCTGAAGACCCTCAGCTATCTGGACAACGTTCTGGCCCGGCGCGAAGCTGGCGGGGCCGAGGCCCTTATGCTCAACACGGCCGGAGAGCTGGCCTGCGCGGCGGCCGCCAACCTGTTCTGGACAAAGGATGGCCGGCTACTGACCCCCGCGCTGGAGTGCGGCGTGCTGGACGGGATCATGCGCGGCTTCGTCATCGCCCGGGCGCGGGCGCAGGGAATCGCCGTTGACGAGGTGCGTGTGGGCAGGGAGGCTCTGGACGGGGCCGAGGGCCTGTTCCTGACCAACAGCCTGATCGGCGTGCGGCCGGTGTCGATGCTGGATGGCCGGCCGGTCGTCGAAAGCCCGCTGACCGCGCGGGTCAGTTGACCTTGGCGACGACGTCGGACTTGCGGGGCCGCAGGTAGAACTTCTTGTTGAAGACCACGGCGTTGGGCACGAAGTAGTCGACCGGCGAGTCGTAGCTGTACTGCACTTCCGACAGGACAACACTGTCGCCGGCGGTAGTCAGCAGGCCGGTAGGTACGACTTGGGTGGTGTTGGCCCCTAGCGCGGTCAGGCCGTCGCCCTGGCTCCAGGCCACCTTGGGCACGATCGAGGAGTCGGCGACGATCGAGGTGACGCGCATCTTCAGCGTGGTCGTCGGGAACGGCGACATCACCGCCCGGGCGACGGTGAAGACGTCGGTGACGGTGCTGGTGCTGATCTGGGCCGACTGGGCGACCAGGTCGCCGATCGAGGAGGCCGCATGGCTGGCGCGGCGTTCGGCCATCATCGCCTGGGTCAGCTCGGCGAGGCCGAAATAGAAGGCGATCAGAGCAGGGGCGATGAGGGCGAACTCGACGGCGGAGACGCCGCGCTTGTCGCGCGCCAGGCGGCGGAACAGACCCATCAGGTTCCCCAAGGTTCGTTGCGGAAGGCGACGGTGGTGCTGATCAGTCGCTTGTTGGCGCCAATGTTGGCAAGCCCGGAGTTGAGCAGCGGCGTGAACAGGGTCCAGCTATAGTAGGCGCGGACCAGAACGATATCCTCGGCGTTGCCCGGCAGCCACTGGCCTTCCTGGACCACGCCGTTGGTGACGGTCGGTCCGGCCAGGACCCGGTTGCCCGAGCCGTCAGTGGTCATCATGGAATCGAAGTTGGCGAAGGTGCGGACGTCGACGGTCAGGTTGCTGGCGCAGTCGCTGCCCAGCCAAGACATGTCGGCGCAGATGGCGCTCTTGAAGCTGGCGCGGTTGCCGCCGCTGCTCTGCAACTCGCCGGTGCGGATCTTGCGTCCGGCCGCGTCGGCGGCGTTCTGCAGGGTAGTCGACACCAGGAACACCATGCCCAGTTCCAGCACCGCGAACAGCAGGGTCAGGAAGGGCAGGGCGACAAAGGCGAACTCGACGGCGGTCGCGCCGCGCCGGGCTGACCCGAAGCGGCGGAGGAAGCGTCTGGCGCGCTGGAGGGGGTTGGTCGCGTTCACGGCGCCGAGCTTAAGCCACACAGGCTTAAGGCAGGGTTTAGGGCGGCGCGCCTCACGTCCGTATGTGAGTCTCTATATACTCTACGGGTTGGGCCTGGCGCCGGCGGCGGCGTCGCCCTTTTCGGTCATCTCGCAACGGGGCGCGCAGGCGTACTGCGAGGCGCTCGCCCCCTTGTAGACCGTGACCTTGCCGGCGTCGGCGGCCGAGACCACCACCACCCGGTCGAGGATCAGCCGGCCGCCGCGGTCGAGCGCAATGACGTTGGTCGTGCCGAAGCCCTTGCCGAGCACGAGGATGTTGCGCTCGTCCAGGACCATGACATCGGCGATGGCTGGATTGCCGACCGCCACATCCTTGGCCGGAGCGGGCAGGGCGATCCGCACCGCCTGGTCGGCGCGAACCGACAGGGTCTGGGCCATGGCCGGCGTGGCGAGCAGGCCGGTGGCGGTGAGGGCGATCAGCAGGCGACGCATGGGCTTCGAGTCCGGAGACGTGAATCAGAGCTTAAGGCTCGCGCCAATTGGTCAAGAAAGCCTTTAGAGACGGCCATTTGGCTAACGGGGGATTCATTCCGATGAATCGGATTTTAAGTATATCCAAAAATAAACGCGCAGTGGACGATGCTTTGCGTTGGCCTTTTACTCGACATTAAGCGCGACGCGACATTCTGATCCTGCATCTGGGGAAAGCGGGCGATGGGCCTGACAACGCCCCCGCCTCGACCCGCTAACAGGAGATACCCATGACCAACTTCGTTTCGCGCTTCGTCAAGAACGAGTCCGGCGCCACCGCCATCGAGTATGGCCTGATCGTCGCCCTGATCGCCGTGGTGATCATCACCGCCGTGACCACCCTCGGCACCAAGCTGGACACCGCCTTCGGCGGCATCAACTCCAAGCTTCCCTAATCCCAGCGGGCCGCAAGGCCCGGCAAGCCTGGAATGTGGAAGGGCCCCGGCGAAAGCCGGGGCCCTTTTCGCATTTGTGACCCTGCTTTCAGCCGCGCCGCCCCAGGGTCGGGCGGCTGGCCGTCGAGGAGCAAGAAGGGGAACGGGGCGCATTGAATGGTTCCTTGCCCTGGCTCCAGCTGGCCTCGCCGCCGGCGGGACATTCAATGTGTCCGCTCTTGCCAGCGGATTCCGTTCCATTCTGAAACACTCTCCCCGAGACCGCCATTCGCGGCCCATGCCCACCGAGCGCCGCGCCAATATAACCTCGGGGCCCCAAAGATTAGCGACCGATTCGGAAATTTCGTAAGGGGCGGAAAAATAAGGAGATTTTTCGCATGGTTAACCGATGCTAATAGTAACAATCAGTAAACTATAAAAAAAACTGCTCTGTACTTCGATGTTTACTGGCAATTAAGCCAGGTCCCCCAAAGTGGCCTTGTTTTCGGGGGAGCAGGCCACAGCGGCTTGAAAAACCCGCCAGGCTTGCAACAGGAGATAAAGCCATGACCAAGTTCGTTTCGCGCTTCGCCAAGGATGAATCCGGCGCCACCGCCATCGAGTATGGCCTGATCGTCGCCCTCATCGCCGTTGTGATCATCACCGCCGTGACGACCCTCGGCACCAAGCTGAACACTGCCTTCGGCGGCATCAACTCGAAACTGCCGTAAGACAAAAGCCAAGCTTACTAAGCTTCGCTTGAAAACGGGGGGCCCGCGGAGAAATCCGCGGGCCCTTCCGCTTTGTGGCGTCGGGGACTGGATCGCCCCGCATGACGCCAGACGTCTGCTCAACATGGTCTGCAGGGGCCTTCCTGTCCCCGACCAGCGCCGACCGGGGACAGGAAGGCCGCCGCTGACGGTTTCGACAATCGGCAGACAGATTGCGCGGCGATCCAGTCCCCAAACCGTCGCCGCCTCAACCTTCCATTCACCCTCCCGGGGCATTCTCTCGATCAATGTTCCAGACCCTGCAACTTCTGCTGCTGAGCGTCTTCCCGGCCATGGTCATCGTGGGCGGCCTGAAGGACATCACCAGCTTCACCATCCCCAACTGGATCTCGCTGGTCCTGATCGGCGGCTTCGGCCTTGCCGCGGCCGCGCTCGGCCTGCCCTGGCAGACGACGGTCCTTTGTCTTGGCATCGGCGTCGGGGCCCTGTTCCTGTCGATGGGCATGTTCGCGATGGGCTGGATCGGCGGTGGCGACGCCAAGTTGTTCGCGGCCGCCGCGCTTTGGCTGGGCTGGCCTGCCTCGCTCACCTTCATTCTGGTCACCGGCCTGGCCGGCGGGGCGCTGGCCCTGTCGCTGCTGGGTCTTCGGTCGGTTTGGCTGCGGCCCCTGGCGGTGCGCGGTCCTGACTGGGTCGGCCGCCTGGCCAAGCCCGGGGGCGATGCGCCCTACGGCGTGGCCATTGCTATCGGCGCCCTGGCGGCGTTTCCGGAAAGCCCCCTGGCCATCGCGTTCGCAGCCCTTTCCTGAAAAGGGATTAGGTCCGCGTTAACCATGGCCGGTCGATGGTGCAACCGCCGCCAGAAGGGCGCGACGCGAATCGCCCGTGCGCCGGGCCCCAAGGCCCGACGCGCACAGAAGTTTTCCCCGGTCTCTTTTTCACCGGGACAGCAGTTCGAGCCGCATGAGCCCCGTCCGCCTGTTCATTCTCGTGATCGCCGCCCTGGCCGCCATCGTGCTGGCCTTTGTGGTGCGTGGGGCCTTCGCGCCCAAGAAGCCGGCCGCGCCTGTTCCGGTCGCCTCCACCGCGCCTGAGGCCAAGCCGACCGTCCAGGTGCTGGTCGCCAAGCGCGATCTGCCGATCGGCACGCGGGTGGTCGCGGGCGACCTCGGTTGGCAGCCCTGGCCGGCCGAGGGCATGAACCCCAGCTTCATCACCGACGGCTCGGGTGCGAAGGTCGAGAAGACCGGCGCCGTCGGGGCCGCCGAAGGCGCGGCCCGCACGGCCGGCAACCTGTTCAACAACGGCGACATGGGCGGCATGGTCGGAACGATCGTGAAAGAGCCCTTCGTCGTCGGCGAACCCATCGTCGCCCGCAAGGTGGTGCGCGGCGGCGAGGGCAGCTTCCTGTCCGTCGTGCTGACCCCCGGCATGCGGGCCATCGCCGCCCCGGTGACCGTCGACAGCGCCGCCGGCGGCTTCATCCTGCCGGGCGACCGGGTCGACGTCATCTACAGCCGCGACGCCCAGAGCGAAGACGTGAAGGGCTATGTCACCCGCACGGTGATGCGCAACGTCCGGGTCCTGGCCATCGACCAGAAGCCCCAGCCCGAGAAGGACGCCCAGACCATGGTCGGGGCCGTCGCCACGCTCGAAGTGCCCGCCAATGACGCCGAGGCCATGGCCAGTGCTGTGGCCCAGGCCAAGCAGAGCGGCGTCCTCATCCTGACCCTGCGCGGGGTCACCGACACCGCCGGCGGACCCAGCCGCGGCGGCGGCGCCAGCGGCGCAGGGCAAACCCACACCGTGCGTGTCCATCGCGGCGGCGTGGTTACAGAAGTGAAGGTGTCCCCATGAGCCGGCTGAGGTTCATTCCCGCCCTTATCGCCGCCTGCTGCCTGCAGCTGGGCGGCCCGATGGCTTCGGCTCAGAGCCTGGCCGGCGGGCCGATGGCCGCGCCCGCCTATGACGCGCCCGGATCCCTGCGGGTCGATCTGGCGGCCGGCGGGGCTCAGACGCTGAGCCTGCCGCGTGGCAAGTCGGCCATCGTCGAACTGCCGGTCGACGCCCGCGACGTCCTGGTCACCAACCCGGCCGTGGCCGACGCCATGCTGCGCACGCCGCGCCGCATCTACATTCTGGGTGTTGCCTCGGGTCAGACCGACGCCATCTTCTTCGACGCATCGGGCCGCCGCATCCTGTCGCTCAACGTCCGGGTCGACCAGGACATCAGCGTGCTGGCCGACACCATCAACCGCGTGCTGCCCGGCAGCAAGGTCAGCATCGAGCCGATTGGCGATTCCATCATCCTCTCCGGCCTGGTGCTGACCCCCTCGGACGCCAACAAGGCCGGCGAAATCGCCAAGCGGTTCGTGGCCAAACCCGAGCAGGTGATGAACATGATCCAGGTCGCCGGCAGCGACCAGGTGATGCTCAAGGTCCGCGTCGTCGAGGTGAACCGCAACGTCGTCAAGCAGCTTGGCTTCGACCTCAACGCTGTGCTCGGCCAGGTCGGTCTCGACCAGCTGACCTGGGCCACCGCCGCGACGTTCGGCATCAACGGCTCACTGCTCGGCGGCCTGTCGGGCGGCTACAGCCTAGATACCACCAAGGCTCCGGTCATGCAGGGGCCCTGTGTCGGGGCCGGCTGGACCGCAGGTTCGTTGTGCGACTACGTCGTTCGAGGCCCCGCCGACGCGGCCAACTACGATACCGCCACGCCGCAAAACGTCATCGGCTCGGATGGGGTCAACAAGGCCAACGCCACCATCAAGGCCTTCGAACGGGTGGGCCTCGTGCGCACCCTCGCCGAGCCCTACCTGTCGAGCGTCAACGGCGAGCCGGCCAACTTCCTGGCCGGTGGCGAGTTCCCGGTCCCGGTCGGTCAGGACAACACCGGCAAGGTGACCATCGAGTTCAAGAAGTACGGCGTCGGCCTCGGCTTCACCCCTGTGGTGATGAGCGGCGGCCGGATCAACATCAAGCTGTCGGTCGAGGTCTCGGAACTCAGCAGCGCCGGCGCCTTCACGGTCGGCACAGGTTCCACCGCGCTCACCGTTCCCGGCCTGTCGGTTCGCCGCGCCGAAAACGTCGTAGAGCTGCCGTCCGGCGGCACGATGATGATCGCCGGCCTGCTGCAGGAACGCTCGGCCCAGAGCCTCGACAGCCTGCCCGGGCTGATGAACGCCCCGGTGCTCGGAACCCTGTTCCGCAGCCGTGACTTCACTTCGGGCCAGACCGAACTGGTCATCATCGTCACGCCCTACATCGTCGATGCCCGCAACCCCAAGGCTTTCCAGACGCCGGCCGATGGCCTGCAGCTCGCCTCGGATCCGGAAACGATCCTGCTCGGCAAGCTGAACAAGGTGGTCAAGGCGCCGCCTAACGCCAACGCCGACCGCCGCTATCAGGGCCCCATCGGATACGTGATCGAGTAACGCCTCATGACCTCGCTGACCCCGCGCATCCTTCTCCTCTCCGCCCTTTCCGCAGCCGCGCTTCTTGCCGGCTGCGCCACCGCGTCCGGTCCGCAGGCCGACCCGACCACGCCCACGGCGCTCGACGCCTGGTCGCGCGAGGTCAAGGTCGTGGCAGAACCGCAGGACATCCGCCTGGCCCCGCATGAGACGGGCCTATCGGTCACCCAGGCTGACGCCCTGGAGGGTTTCGTGACCCGCTGGATGAAGGCCGAGGCCCGGGGCGTCACCGTTCGCGCCAGTGACACCGGTCCGTCGGCCCGCGGCTCCAATCGGGTCGCCTGGGACGCCCGCAACCGCCTGGTCAGCCTGGGCGTGCCGGCTGCAAGCATCAAGATGACCGCCTATGACGGGGCTGACGATCCCAAGGCGCCGGTAATCATCAGCTTCACCCAGTTTGTCGCCGAGGTCCCGCAGTGTGGCGGTTGGCGCAACCTCAGCCACAGCAACGATAACCGGCCCTACGACAACTTCGGCTGCGCCGTGACTGCCAACCTCGCGGCCCAGGTCGCCAACCCCGAAGACCTTGTCAGCCCGCGTGACCAGCAGCCCGTCGAGGCCTCCAGTCGCGAGACCATGTATGACAAGAATCGCAAGGGTGAGGCCACCGGCTCAAAGCGGGACGACAAGGCCAGCGGCGCGGTCTCCCAGGTGGTGAACTGACCCATGAACGCGCGTCCCGCTGACGATCCTTTCGACCTGGGCTTTGACGCGGACGACGAGTTCGCCACGCCGTCCATTGCGCCGACCGTCGACCCCTGGGCCGATCTTGGCTCTCCGGTCGGATCGATCGCGCCCCAGGCGGCCGACCCGTTCGCCGCTGATCCCTTCGCCGCTGACCCGTTCGCGGCCGATCCCTTCGCACCCGCCGCAGCGTCGCGCGGAGCCGAGCGAGATCCCTTTGCCGATTTCCCACCCGCCCGTCCGAACGACGAGCCCGAGTATCCAAGAATGGCCTCCGCGTCCGCACCCCCCTCTTCCGCTGCCTATGGGCAGAACCCCGTCCATGACATGATCGCCGGCGCCGAGGCCTCGCTCGGCGAGGCGCCGGTGCCGCGCATCACGATCAACGTCTTCTGCGCCCGCACCGACACGGCCGAGCTGGTCGAGCGGGCCAGCGCCGACCGCCGGCTGTCGCGGGCCTCGACGGTCGTGCGGGCCGGGGGCCTCGCGGCGGCCGTCGAGCATTTCCAGAACCAGCCGACGCCCAGCCTGGTCATCGTCGAAAGCCTCGATCCGGCCCCGCAGATGATCGCCCTGCTGGACCGCCTGGCCGAGGTCTGCGACCCAGGCACCAAGGTGATGGTCATCGGCAGCGCCAACGATATCGCCCTGTACCGGGAGCTGATGCGCCGGGGCGTGAGCGAGTACCTGGTGCCGCCGCTGCAGCCCCTGCAGATCATCAGCGCCATCGGCGGTCTCTACGCCGACCCCTCGCAGCCTTTCCTCGGTCGCCAGATCGCCTTTGTCGGCGCGCGCGGCGGCTCCGGCGCCTCGACCCTGGCCCACAACATCGCCTGGACCATCTCCGAGCGCATGCAGGCCGGCACCGTCCTGGTCGACTACGATCTGGCCTTCGGCACCGCCGGTCTCAACTTCAATCACGATCCGCTGCAGGGTGTGATGGACGCCCTCGGCCAGCCCGACCGTCTGGATCCCGTCCTGATGGACCGGATGATGGCCCGTTGCACCGACCGGCTCAGTCTGTTCGCGGCGCCCGCCACCCTCGACAGCGACTACGACATCTCCAGCGAGGCCTATGAGGAGGTGACGCAGAAGATCCGCGCCGCCGCCCCGTTCGTGGTGCTCGACCTGCCGCATGGCTGGAACGCCTGGACGCGCAAGATGCTGATTGCGTCGGATGATCTGGTCATCGTCGCCACGCCGGACCTCGCCTCCCTGCGCAACGCCAAGAACATGGTCGACCTGGTCCGCCAGGCCCGCCCGAACGACAATCCTCCCCGGCTGGTGCTCAACCAGGTTGGTCTGCCGGGCCGTCCTGAAATCCCGGCCAAGGATTTCGGCGACGCCCTGGGCATCGCGCCGTCGATGATCGTCGGGTTCGATGCCAAGGTCTTCGGCCAGGCCGCCAACAACGGCCAGATGATCATTGAAAGCGCGCCGAAGTCCAAGGCTGCGGCCGATATCGAGGCCCTGGCCCAGCTGATCAGCCGGCGCGAGCCGCCGGCCCCGAAGAAGACCTCGTCTTTGTCCGGCCTGTTCAGGAAGAAATAGGTGTTCGGCAAGCGTGCATCCGACGGCGCCCCGCCGCCTGCCAGACCGGCTCCGCCACCGGCGCCCACCGGCGCGCCTGCCGCCACCCGGCCGCAGGGCGCGGGCGGATTGAGCGGCGGGCCGCCCGGTCGGGTGG